>ERZ826242.2716-NODE-2716-length-14489-cov-3.739435_pt1 | contig 14489 bp, 10 predicted proteins | sample MGYA00519871_ERZ826242 | MGnify/ENA primary metagenome ERZ826242 (study PRJEB31778, sample SAMEA3449226) | human gut metagenome | biome: human gut; feature: human-associated habitat; material: faeces | place: United Kingdom | collected 2010/2012 ...
GCACTTTGTACAGAAAACAGTTTGAATTAGCATGAAAATGCCAGTTTTTATTTAAAATATACAACAAATATCCATTTTTAAGGATAAAAATATATTTTTCATTTTTTGAGTTTATAATCTAATAATGAAAATTTTTACCTTATTATAGAAAAATATGGAAATTTATTTGTTTTATAATTATGAAAAAAAGATATCAAAACAAATGATTTTGTTGACTTTTTACAATTACGATGATAATATCAAACCGTTGCAGGAAGCAGCATAGCTTCCGCTTCTTCACATTTTGCTGCATGGATAATCCATGCAGCGCGGCCTTGCGCAGATGCGCGGGCCCTGCTGCCTGCGGCGGCGGGAGGCCCGGCGGCGCACATGCCGCATTGCAGGAGGCTCCGGCGGCGTGTGGGGAAAATGCAAATGAAAAGGAGAGAAACGTATGAAAAAAGTACTAGCGATCCTTCTGGCGGCGTGCCTGGCACTTTCTCTGGCGGCATGCGGCGGCAGCGGTTCTTCCGCGCCTGTTTCCACAGCGCCGGATACCTCTGGCTCCGCGCCGGCTTCCGCGCCTGCGGCGGCCGACGGCTCCATCGCCGTTTTCTATTACACGTACAGCGACACATATATTTCCACGGTCCGCACCGCGTTGGACGCGGAGTTGGATAAGCTGGGCGTTGAGTACCAGGACTATGATTCCAACTCTCAGCAGAATACCCAGACCGAGCAGGTTGATACTGCCATCACGAAAGGCGCTACCTGCCTGATTGTGAACATCGTCGAGACAGGCTCCGACGACGCGGCGCAGGGTATCGTGGACAAGGCGAAGGCAGCGGACATCCCCGTGATCTTCTTCAACCGCGAAGTGTCCGACGCCGTGGTGAACAGCTATGAAAAATGTGCGTTCATCGGCACTGACGCGGCCGAGGCCGGCCACATGCAGGGCCAGATGATCGCTGATTATCTGCTGGCGAATTATGACGACGTGGACCTGAACGGTGACGGCACCATCTCCTATGTCATGTTTAAGGGCCAGAACGCCAACCCCGAGGCCGAATACCGCACCCAGTACGCCGTCGAGGACTGCGACGCTGCGCTGGAGGCCGCCGGCAAGCCGGCGCTGACGTTCTATGACGCCAACAACGCCGACAAGTTCCTGGTGGACCGTAACGGCACATGGTCCGCGCAGGCTTCCAACGAGTATATGACGACGATTCTGTCCGAGTACACCGAGGCCAATAACAACATGGTCGAGCTGGTCATCTGCAACAACGACGGCATGGCCGAGGGCGCTATCACAGCGCTCAAGACCGCCGGCTACAACGCCAGCGCGGACAAGGCCATCCCTGTGTTCGGCGTTGACGCCACCGACGCAGCCAAAGAGCTGATCGCCGCCGGCAGCATGGTCGGCAGCATCAAGCAGGACGCCGAAGGCATGGCGGCGGCCATTGCGCTGCTTGCCAAGAACGCCACCAGCGGCGCGGCCCTGATGGACGGCACCGACAGCTACAATGTGGATGATGCCAGTGCCAAGATCCGCATCCCGTACGCCGTTTACACCGGCTGATAGACCCGATCAAGCAAACAGCAGGAAGATAGCTGCCTCTACGGGCGGCTATCTTCCTGCTTGAATCTGAGATTTTACGCGGAGGAGAGGCCGAATGGAGAACAACAACAGCGTTCTGCTCGAAATGAAAAATATCTGCAAGTCCTTCCCCGGCGTCAAGGCGCTCGACAATGTTTCGCTGACGGTAAAGCGCGGCACGGTGCATGCGCTGATGGGGGAAAACGGGGCGGGCAAGTCCACCCTGATGAAGTGCCTGTTCGGCATTTACAGCAAGGACAGCGGGCAGATCCTGCTGAATGGGAAGGAAGTCAGCTTCAAAACCTCGAAAGAGGCGCTGGAACACGGCGTCGCCATGGTGCATCAGGAGTTGAACCAGGCACTCAAGCGCAATGTTATGGACAATATCTGGCTCGGCCGCTATCCCACGGTGGGGCCCTTCACGTCCGAAAAAAAGATGCTCGCTGATACGGCGGCGATTTTTGATGATCTGGGCATCCATGTGGACCCGCGCACCATTATGAGCACGATGCCCGTGGCCCAGCGCCAGATGGTGGAGATTGCCAAAGCTGTCTCGTACCATTCCGACGTCATCGTGTTCGACGAGCCCACCTCCTCGCTTACTGAGGAGGAAGTGGAGCACCTGTTCCGCATCATCAATATGCTGCGGGACCGCGGCTGCGGCATCATTTATATTTCCCACAAGATGGAGGAGATCCTGCGTATCTCCGACGAAGTGACCGTCATGCGCGATGGCGCGTGGGTCGCCACAGAGCCGGCGGCGGAAATGACGATGGAGCGCATCATCAAGCTGATGGTGGGCCGTGAGCTGACAAACCGCTTCCCGCCCAAGGACAACGAGATCGGCGGCGTGCTGCTGGAGGTGGAGGGCCTGACGGCCATGTATTCCAAGCTGCGCGATGTTTCCTTCAATGTACATAAGGGCGAGATCGTCGGCCTCGCCGGCCTGGACGGCTCCGGCCGCACCGAGGTGCTGGAAAATATTTTCGGCGTGGCTACCCGCAAAAGCGGAGTCATCCGCCTGCACGGCAAAGAGGTGAAGAACCGCCGTGCCCGCGACGCGATCAAAAACAAGTTCGCGCTGCTCACCGAGGAGCGGCGCGCCACGGGCATCTTTGGCATTTTGGACATTCAGGAGAATACCACCATCTCCAGCTTGAAGAAATATAAGGTAAAGGGCCTGTACCTCAGCAGAAAGAAGATGGAGGAGAGTACGGAGTGGTCCATTCGGGCCATGCGCATCAAAACGCCGTCTCAGGATACGAAGATCCGTTCGCTTTCGGGCGGCAACCAGCAGAAAGTCATCCTGGGCCGGTGGCTTCTGACAGACCCCGAGGTGCTGCTGCTGGACGAGCCCACCCGGGGCATTGACGTAGGTGCAAAGTACGAGATCTATCAGCTCATCATCAACCTCGCCAAAGAGGGCAAGGCCGTTATCATGGTGTCCTCGGAAATGCCGGAGCTTCTGGGCGTGTGCGACCGCATCCTTGTAATGTCCGGCGGGCGGCTCGCCGGAGAAGTGGATGCAAAGGCCACGACGCAGGAAGAGATCATGACGCTTGCCGCCAAATACGCATAAGGAGGAATCACTGTGGGAACGAATGCCAAACTGACCATCAAGCAGCGCTTGGAAAACTTCAAAGCCATGGAAAAGGAGGATAAGCGGCGCTGGTGGGGCGAGTTTTTCATTGATAATTCGCTCTATATCTTCCTTATTGCGGCTATCATCGGCATTGCCGTCTATAACCCGAACTTCGTGTCGATGAAATCCATCATCAACATCGTTTCGCTCTCGGCCGCGAATCTGCCCATTGCGCTGGGCATCGCGGGCGCGATCATTCTGACAGGCACCGACCTTTCGGCCGGGCGCGTTGTGGGCCTGACGGCTTGCGTGGCGGCTTCGCTGCTGCAGATGGCGGAGTACCCCAATAAGATGTTCCCGGGCATCGGCACTGTCCCCGTGCCCATCGTCATCTTGGCGGTCATTGCCATCGGCGCGCTGGTGGGCGCTGTCAACGGCTTTTGTACGGCCAAGTTCAATCTGCACCCGTTCATTGTCACGCTGGCCACCCAGCTCATCGTGTACGGCACGCTGCTCATTTACCTGATGCAGGGCAACAACAACGGGCAGTCTATCTCCGGCCTGGATAAAAGTTATACCAATCTCATCACCGGCAGCATCCTTTCGGTGCCGGACGGCAAGGGCAATATGGTCCCCATCCCCAACTTTGTGTGGTATGCCATCGTGATCACCGTCGTGATGTGGTTCGTCTGGAACAAGACGACTTTCGGCAAGAACATGTTCGCCGTAGGCTCCAATCCCGAGGCTGCGAACGTCTCCGGCGTGAACGTCGCCGCCACCACCATTCTGGTTTTCACGCTGGCGGGCGTGATGTACGGCTTCACCGGCTTCATCGAGGGCGCGCGCATCGGCGCGAATACGGCAAACACCGGCTTGAACTATGAGCTGGACGCCATCGCGGCCTGCGTCATCGGCGGCGTCTCGTTCGTCGGCGGCATCGGCAAGATCCGCGGCGTCATCATCGGCGTGGTGCTGCTGCGCATTATCTTCGTGGGCCTCACGTTTATGAGTGTCTCGTCCAATCTGCAGTACATCATCAAGGGCCTGATCATCCTTGTGGCCTGCGCCATCGATATGCGCAAGTATCTGGTACGCAAGTGACCGGAGGGCGCCATGGAAGAAGAACACCGCTCGGAAGGCACGCTCCGGGACACTGCGCCCGAGCCGCGGTACCGCGGCTCGAACAATATGTACCGCGGCGTGACGATATCCGTGAAGGCGCTGACCGGGGCGATTTTGGCCGGTCTGGCCGCGCTTGCGCTCGCCATCGTGTTTCTTGCGGGCAGCGGCGGATTCACCGTTACGTTTGAAACCGACGGCGGTTCCCAGGTGCCCGCGCAGCCCTGCCGCTACGGCGAGCTGGTCCAGCGTCCCGAGGACCCCGTGAAAGAGGGATATGTCTTTGACGGCTGGTATTGGGACGTGGAACGTGAGCACAGACCCTGGGATTTTGCGCAGGATACGGTGGAGGACAGCATGTACCTCTACGCGCGCTGGCAGCCCGTGCCGTAAATGCGGCGCCGCGCCGAATCAAAGCTTAAAGGGCCCTGTACGGTTTTCCGTACAGGGCCGCCGTGTTTTTCCGTCCTTATGCTTTCCTTAGAATTGCGCGTTAGGATACAGCTGCGGAAGCAAAAAGGAGTGGAGAAAACATGAAAAAACAAAATGGAATACGCGCCGTCCTGTGGACGGTCCTCATGCTGGCGGCCGCTCTGACGGGCTGCTGTGCCGATGGAGAGAACGTCTGCACGCTGGACCCGGCGGACCCGGCACGCTTTACCTGCGGCGGGGTGGAATATATTACGCTGCGGGAGGCTGTACCGCGTGATGCAGTGGGGCGCAAGCTGGGCGATATCCAGACACTGGCGGCGGTGGACGGGGAAGGGCGCGTCGTGGATACCTGCGGTGTGACGCTTTCCTTCTCTGCTTTGGCCCGGCTGGAGGAAAGGCTGCCGGAGGGCGGGCGCACCGTGCAGGTGCTGAACGTATGGGCGCTGCCCGGCACGACGGACGGCGCTGTGGCCGTGATGGTGGACGGCACATTCCGCCGCGCAGTACCCGCGGATGTACTGCCGCCGGAAGCGGAGGTCCTCAGCTTTGCACGGCAGGCCGGGGGATACGGGGAGGCCTTTGCGGTGATGCCGGAGGACTGCCGCAGGCTCACTTGCGGAGAGACAGTCTACCTTGTCACAGATACACCCGTTGCGCCGGAGGCGCAGGGCGCATATCTGGGCGTGCTTGCCCGCTCCTGCGTGTTCGATGCGGATACCGGGCGGGAACTGACGCGCGCGGAGCTGGAGCATATCGAACCGGTGCCGGGGCCGCTTTCCGCCCAGCGGCGGGAGAGCCGCGTGTACGGCGCGGTGTACGCGCTGGAGGGAACGGACAGCGGATCGGCTGTGGCGGTAGAGGTGGACGGCGCATTGCTGCGGGCCGAAGCGGAGCGGCGCGCGCCGGGCGCGTCCTGACGCTGCCATCCGGGCGGCCCTTTGCCGCATCCCTGCCGGAGGGCTGGCGCAAAAAAAGGCGCTCTCAACAGCCGGAATGGCTGCGGAGCGCCTTTTTTGTTTTTCCGCGGGCCTATTTCCGTACAGGCGCAGGCCCGGTGCTCTCCCGGACGATCAGCTGCGGACGCAGCAGCACCTTGCTTACGGCAACACCGTTCATCAGACTGTCCAGCAGGCTGAACGCACTTTTGCCCAGCGCCAGCCTGTCCTGCCGGATGGTGGTAAGGGGCGGTTCGCAGCCGGCGGCCAGCGGAAGGTCGTCGTAGCCCATCACGCTCACGTCCCCGGGCACGCGCAGGCCCAGACGCCGCAGCTCGGCCAGCACCCCTCGGGCGATGCCGTCGCTGGCGCACAGGATGGCTGTCGCGCCCTGTGCAAGAAAATGCGGCACGTATTCGCGCGCACAGTTTTGTTCATAATACCCATAGGCCATCATCCGTTCGTCGGCGGAAAGCCCGCACAGCCAGGTGGCGTGCAGGAAAGCCAGCCGCCTTTCCTCAGACACCATTGAATCCCGCGTGCCGTTCAAAAAGGCGATTTTCCGATGTCCCAATCCGGCCAGATGCCGCATGCCGAGCTCCACGCCCTCCCAACTGTCGGTGCCCACATATCCGACGCTGGCGTTGGGAACGCAGTTGTCCAGCAGCACTGTGGGCGTGCCAGTGCCGGCCAGCGCACGCATGTATGCATCCTGCGGCGTCAGGCCGAGAATGAAGGCGCCGCCGTATCCGCCCTCCAGCAGCAGGCTGCCGTATTTGGTGCGCGCCTGCGCCTCGGGCGTGGTGGGCAGCACATCCACGGCCCATCCCCGTGCCGCGGCCGCCAGCCGGAACCCGGCCACGATCTCGTACCCGAACTGGCCGATGTTGGCGTATTCCATATTTTCCACCAGCACACACACCTTGGGCTGTGCCTGCCTGCGGGCACGCTTGGCCGCATAGCCCATTTCCACCGCCGTGTCCAGCACAAGCTGGCGGGTCTCTGCGCTCACGTCCGGCGCGCCGTTCAATCCTTTTGAAACCGTGCTCACCGCGATTCCCAGCCGTTGGGCAATGTCTCGGATCGTCACCAAGCGCTGCGCCTCCCTTCGTTGTCCGATATCCTGTTTAGTATAACCCGCACCGCCGCTCTTTGCAATGGGAGAGAAAGAATATTTTATTGAAATATCACAAAATACGCCTTGACGAAATCCGTATCCAATGCTAACATGGTGGTGTTCTACGAAAATTTGCGAAAATAAATTGCTTTTATCCCGCGGCGGCGGTTCAGGAAAGGAGTTTTTCCATGAAAAGAGATATTCAGATACTGACGGGGCAGGTGCTTGCGGCCGACTGCCGGAAAACCATTGCCCAGGCTACGCCCCGTGAGCTGTACAACGCGGTGTCCAAAGCAGCGCTGGACCTCGCTGCGGACGCATGGAAGCGCGCGCCGGGCAAGCGCGTGGCGTACCTTTCGGCGGAGTTTCTTGTGGGACGCCTCGTTTACGCCAATCTGCTGAACATGGGCCGCCTGGGCGAGGTGCAGCAGATGCTGCTGGACGCGGGTGTGGATGCGAACGTGTTTGAAGAGATCGAGGACGCGGCGCTGGGCAACGGCGGCCTGGGCCGCCTGGCCGCGTGCTTTTTGGATTCCGCCGCCACGCAGGGCGTGCCGCTGGACGGCTACGGCATCCGGTACCAGTACGGCCTGTTCAGGCAGTATTTTGAGGATGGCTTCCAGAAAGAGACCGCCGATGACTGGCAGCGCTTTGGAGATCCATGGAGCGTTCGCCGGGAGGAGGATGCCGTCACCGTGCAGTTCGGCGGGCAGGCCGTGCGCGCCGTGCCTTACGACACGCCTGTCATCGGCTACGGAATGAAAACCGTCAATACACTGCGTCTGTGGCAGGCCGAGCCGTTCCAGGCATTCGATTTCAATTTGTTCAACGCCCAGAAATATGCCGCCGCCGTGCGCGAGCGGGACGCCGCCGAAGATATCAGCCGTGTGCTGTACCCCAACGACGACACCGACGCAGGCAAGCGCCTGCGCCTCAAGCAGCAGTATTTCTTCTCCAGCGCGTCGCTGCAGGACATGGTGCGTGCTTACCGCGCGGCCCATGGCGGGGATTTCACCCATTTTGCCGACGCATACGCGGTACAGCTCAACGATACCCACCCCACAGTGGCCATTCCCGAGCTGCTGCGCCTGTTGGTGGAAGAGGCGGGCATGCGTTTTGCCGACGCAGTACAAGTGGCCCACGATACCTTTGCCTACACCAACCACACCATTATGCCCGAGGCGCTGGAAAAATGGGATCAGAAGCTGTTCCGCGGCGTGCTGCCCCGGGTGTATCCGTATGTGAAAAAGCTGGACGCGCTGCTGCGCCGCACGCTGGAGCAGAGGGGCGTGCCCATGGGCGAGGTGTCCCGCTATGCCATCCTGGAGGACGGCATGGTGCATATGGCGCGTATGGCCATCTTTGCCACCCACTCCACCAACGGTGTGGCGCGCCTGCACACTGAGATATTGAAGGACACCGCTCTGCACGAATGGTACGAGCTGTATCCCGAGCGGTTCAACAACAAGACCAACGGCGTTACCCAACGGCGCTGGCTGGCGCTGGCAAACCCGGAACTGGCGGCGCTGCTGCACGACGCTGTGGGCGACGGCTGGCTGACAGACCTCTCCCAGCTCAAGCGGCTGGAGCCCTGCGCGGACGACCCTGCGTTTCTGGCGCGTTTCATGGACGTCAAGCGGGAGAAAAAACGGCAGCTCGCGGCGTATGTGGAAAAGCACGAGGGCGTGCGGCTTCACGCAGACTTCCTGCTGGATGTGCAGGTAAAGCGCCTGCATGAGTATAAGCGCCAGCTTCTGAACGCTTTTTCCATTCTGGACACATACTACGGCCTGAAGGAGGGGCGCATCTCCCGCGCGGATTTCGCGCCCACCGTCTACCTGTTCGGAGCAAAAGCCGCGCCGGGCTATGTGCGGGCCAAGGGCATCATCAAGTATATCAACGAGCTGGCGGAACTGGTGAACGGCGATGCGGACGTGAACGGCCTGATGCAGGTGGTGTTTGTCCAGAACTACAACGTCAGCTATGCGGAAAAGATCATCCCGGCGGCGGATGTGTCCGAACAGATCTCCACGGCCGGCACGGAGGCGTCCGGCACCAGCAACATGAAGTTCATGCTGAACGGCGCGGTGACGCTGGGCACACTGGACGGCGCAAACATCGAGATCGCAGAGCAGGCCGGCGCGGAGAATGAATATATCTTCGGCGCCCGCGCCGATGAGATCGCGCGTCTGCAGGAGGACGGCTACGACCCGAACGCCGTCCTCGCGGCGGAGCCGCGCGCAAAGCGCGTGGTGGAAAGCCTGGTGGACGGCACATTTTCCGACGGCGGCACAGGTATGTTCCGCGAACTGTATGCCTCCCTCACCGAAGGCGCAAGCTGGCACAAGCCCGACCACTACTTCCTGATGCGGGATTTTATCGAGTACTGCGACGCGCGCTTGGCTGTCAACCGGGACTATCGCGACGCGCGGGCTTTCGCGGCAAAGTGTGTGCGCAATGTGGCAAACGCGGGCGTGTTTTCGTCCGACCGTACGATTCTGGAATATGCGCGGGACATCTGGCACGTGTAAACGCATGGGATAAAGCAAAACGGCATGGAGCAAAAGTTCCATGCCGTTTTTTTATGCCTTCAGCATCCGCCAGAGCGTGGTGCGGCTGATGCCAAGGCTCTGCGCCGCACGGCTTTGGTTGTCGCCGCTTTTTTCCAGTACCATTCGGACGATCTCCCGCTCGATGAGGGCCAGCGGCTGGGAGAGGTCGAGAGAGGCGGCGGGGGAGGCCGCCGTATCCGCGTCGGCGGGCGCAAGGGAAAGCTCCGCCTGCAGGGCGGCCTGAACGTCCGACAGCCGGATTTGTGCATCCGTGCACAGTTCCGTCAGCCGTTCCATCACGCGGTGGAACTGCAGATAGTTCTGCGTCCACGGATACTGGCGCAGCAGCGTAAGCGCATCCGCGTCGATGCCGCGCCACTGCCTGCCGGTGTCTATCGTATGGCGGTCCAGATACAGGCTGAACGCGGTTTCCACCTGCGCGGGTTGGGCGTGCAGGGAGGAAAGGCAGAGGGGAAAGCAAGACAGGCGGTTGATGAATTCCATTGCCGCTCCGCTGATGCGCCCGTCACCGGCTTCCACACGCGAAAAAATCAGCTGGTTGTGCTTCGCGGTCTGTCCCTCCAGCAGAAAGGCCAGAAGCTGGCGCCACTGCGTATCGTCCAACGCGTTCAGGTTTTGGAAATACAGCGTGTTTTCCGTATCGCAAAGCGGAGAGCTGTGGTGTCCCAGCAGATAATTCCAGGTTTTACGGCTCAGCAGGTTACAGTCGATCTGAATAAAAGGGTGGCTGCGACGCGCGCTGCGCAGGTAGATTGTGCGCGCCAGATATTCCTTCCCTGTTCCGGCGGCGCCGAACAGAAACACCGGTGCGCGTCCTGCCGCCGCCTGCAGGATGCTTTGATGATATTGGGCGGTGAGGCCGGTGATGTTATAGATACCGGCGGAGCACGCCTCCTCCAATTGGCTGCAGTTATAGTAGCTGATGCCGTATTTGTCCCCGGCGACAGGGGGTGTGGAAGCGAGAAAATAAAAGGCGGTATAGGCCTCTCCGTCGGAGGGAAGCTGCATCGCTTCAATGTTGTACAGCAGCCCGCGGAACTGCTGCATGACCTTGATGCGTCCCGCGGCGGCCACGCTCTCGATTTTTTCGCGCAGCATGTCCAGCAGCTCTGCGGAGGCGTCCTCCAGCGTGGAAAAAACCAGCTTGCCCGCACGGGTGAATACTACGGTCTGGCTGGTGCGTTTGTGCAGGAGCTGGCGCAGGAACTGGTTTTCGCTGCGCAGCTGGCGGTTGGCGCTGCAGAAAAAAACAGCCTGGTCGAACGCGGCGCGGATGCTTTCGGCGCTGGAGGTGATAAGGAAAGCGTTGACGTCCATCTCCTTGGCGGCGGTGTAGGTGACCATATCGCACAGGACCGAGGCATATTCCTCCCGCCGCAGGTATTGCAGCGTGGTAACGGCCTGGCTGGAGGATTGTATGGTAAATACGTCCAGCTGGTATGGCAGCAGCGTCCGCAGGATGCCCATATCCTGTGTGATGTTGGAATATCCCACAATGGCCACTCGCCCCTCGTGAATGTTGGCGCGCTGAAGCGTGCACAGGACGTCGTACACGGTGGTGCCGATCTCGATGACCGGCAGCGAAACGGATTGTTTCAGCAGTCTGGCCGTGCCGCCCCGGGAGATGATCACATCAAAATTTGCGTGGAAGCCTTTCTGCGCGAGCTCCAGCCCTTTGGCCAGATCGCCCACGCTGATGGTCAGCTCCAGGCCGTCGTATTCTTTCGCGGTCTCTGTTAAAAGCGGCACCATCCCGGGATAGGGCGAGATCGCCAGTACTTTGATGGATGGCATTTTCTTTCATCTCTCTTTTGTTTAAAAATGAAACACATTTTTGCTTTATTATAGCGAATTCACAAAGAAAACACAACAAATTTTCTTAAGTGTTTCATAATAAAACGATTTGCGGAGGGATTCTGCATACCAGCATAAAAAATACGCCTGTATAATGAAAATGACGAAAGGTCCGCCGGACAGGGATAAGAGGAGAGCCTATGATACATTTATTTGTAATTGCGGATGATTTTACAGGCGCGCTGGATACAGGCGTACAGTTTGCCTCCTATGGAGCGGCCACGAAGGTCGTTGTGGGGACAGGCCTGCAGGCACTGGAGGCAGACGCGCAAACACAGGTGCTCGTGGTGGATGCCGAGACACGCCACCTTCCGGCGGCGCAGGCATATGATACGGTCTACCGCCTGGTGCGCTGGGCAAAGGAAAAAAAGATCGGATGCATCTATAAAAAGACGGATTCCGCCCTGCGCGGCAACATCGGCGCAGAGCTTGCCGCCCTGCTCAAAGCAAGCGGCGCACGCAATTTGCCCTTTCTGCCGGCCTTCCCGCAGATCGGACGCACCACAAAAAAGGGCGTCCACTACATCGACGGTGTGCCGGTGAACGAAAGCCCCTTCGGCATCGACCCCTTCGAGCCGGTGCGCCACGCCAGGGTGACGGAGCTCATCGGAGAGCAGACCGATGTGCCTGCCCACAGCTTTCCGACCCTGAAAGAGGGTGAGGCTGTGCCGGAGCAGGAGGGCATCCTGGTCTTTGACGCCGGGAGCCTTGACGACCTTGCGTCCACGGGCCGCGCCCTGTTCCAGAATGGCAAGCCCCGCCTGATGGCAGGCTGTGCCGGCTTTGCAGCGCTGCTGCCCGACCTGATGAAGATGACCGAACGCAGAACGGTCACCATGCCGAAGCTGGACCCCCGTCTGCTGGTGGTCTGCGGAAGCGTCAACTCCATCACCCTGCGCCAGCTGGATGTGGCCGAACAGAACGGCTTCTCCCGCCTGCGCCTGACCCCGCGCCAGAAGCTGGACCCCGGCTATTGGGAGAGCGAGAACGGCAAAGAGGCCCTGCAGGGCATCAACGAGATGCTGGCCGCGAATCCCCGCTGCATCATCGAGACCAATGACGAGGGCGGCAACCAGCCCACGGCGGATTACGCCGCCGCCCGGGGCCTCGACCTCGAGGGCCTGCGGGTCGGCATCGCCAGCAGCATCGGCCATATGCTGGGCAAACTGTTCACCAGCCCCGCGCTTGGGACCCTGCTGCTCACCGGCGGCGACACGCTGTTACAGTGCATGAACTGCGTGGGCATCAAGGAGCTTGAGCCGGTGTGCGAGATGGAAAAGGGCGTCGTGCTGGCCCGCTTCACCTACTGCGGCTGCACCCGCTACGTTATCACCAAGTCGGGCGGCTTCGGCCACGAGAAACTGCTGCTCGACCTTGCAGACCGCATTGCAGCCGAGCAAACTTGAGATAGACGATGGATTCGGAGAAAACCATGGCCTGTCAGAAACTTCCCGGCCTGCCCTGAGACGGTACGATCTACGAAAACGAAGAGATGGATACGCTGGAAGCTCTGCTGCCCACCGGCGCCCAGACCCGCTGATTTTTTTGAAGGAGGAAATTTGTTATGCTGACCCAGTACAATCTGAAGATGCCGCACGCAGTTTACGGCGGCGAGAACGCAATGGACAACATCACCGCCATCATCAAGGCCCGTGGTGCAAAGAAGGTGGCAATGTTCACCGACAAGGGCATTGAGGGCGCTGGCCTGTTCGCCCTGCCCGAGGAGGCTGTGAAGGCTTCCGGCGCAGAGTATTATGTTCTGGACGAGCTGCCTCCCGAACCCAGCTACATGGCAGTCCAGAAGCTGGTGGATGAGTTCAAGACTTCCGGCGCCGACCTCATCGTGGCCTGCGGCGGCGGCTCTGTCATGGACGCAGCCAAGCTGGCAAGCGTGCTGGTGACCGATGACTACGGCGTCAAGGAGCTGCTGGACAACCCCGGTATGGCTCAGAAGTGCGTCCCCATCGTCCTCATCCCCACCACCGCCGGCACCGGCGCTGAGGTCACTCCCAACGCCATCGTCGCTGTCCCCGAGAAGGAGCTGAAGGTCGGCATCGTCAACGAGAACATGATCGCGGACTACGTCATCCTCGACGCCCGCATGATCAAGAACCTGCCCCGTAAGATCGCAGCTGCTACCGGCGTTGATGCTCTGGCACACTGCATCGAGTGCTTCACCAGCAACAAGGCCAACCCCTTCAGCGATCTGTACGCACTGGAAGGCCTTGACCTGATCCTGAACAACATCGAAAAAGCCTGCGATGACCCCGAAGCCATGGCAGAGAAGAACCGGATGCAGATCGCAGCCTACTACGGCGGTCTGGCCATCACCGCTTCCGGCACCACCGCTGTGCACGCACTGAGCTACCCGCTGGGCGGCAAGTACCACATTGCACACGGCGTGTCCAACGCCATCCTGCTGGCACCGGTCATGCGCTTCAACAGCGAGCACCCCGCCGTGCGCGAGCGTCTGGCTGCCGCCTACGACCGCTGCTGCCATGAGGAAAAGACCTGCACCACCGTGGAGGAAAAGACTGCATGGATGATCGCCCGTCTGGAGCACATCGTCAAGCATCTGGATATCCCCACCAGCCTCAAGGAGTTCGGCGTGCCTGCCGAGGATCTGGAAGGTCTGGTCAACGCCGGTATGCAGGTACAGCGCCTGCTGGTGAACAATATGCGCCCCGTTACCGCCGACGACGCACGCAAGCTGTATCAGGAGATCATGTAACAGAAAAGGAGTAAAGACTTATGAAGACCAGCGATATCAAGGGCATCATCCCTCCCGTAATCACCCCCATGAACAACGACCCTGAGCAGACGGTCAACCATCAGGCTCTGCGCGAGCAGGTGGAGCGCCTGCTGGCAGGCGGCGTGCACGGCATCTTCCCCATGGGCACCAACGGCGAAGCCTACGCCCTGTCCTTCCAGGAGAAGGAAGAGATCCTTGCTACTGTCATCGATCAGGTAAAGGGCCGCGTACCGGTCTACGCAGGCACCGGTTGCATCACCACCGCCGAGACCATCCGCCTGAGCAAGCGTGCCGAGGAGCTGGGTGCAGACGCACTGTCCGTCATCACCCCCAGCTTTGCACTGGCCTCCCAGAAGGAGCTGTACGACCACTACACCGCCGTGGCAAAGGCTGTGAACCTGCCCATCATCCTGTACAACATCCCCGCCCGCACCGGCAACAAGCTGCTGCCCGAGACCGTGCAGGCACTGTGCCGCGATGTGGAGAACATCGTGGGCGCAAAGGATTCCAGCGGCGACATCGAGAACCTGAAAGCTTACATCCGCCTGA
>ERZ826242.2729-NODE-2729-length-14415-cov-4.299861_pt1 | contig 14415 bp, 11 predicted proteins | sample MGYA00519871_ERZ826242 | MGnify/ENA primary metagenome ERZ826242 (study PRJEB31778, sample SAMEA3449226) | human gut metagenome | biome: human gut; feature: human-associated habitat; material: faeces | place: United Kingdom | collected 2010/2012 ...
ATAAAAAATTAGATATAATTTTCAAAGTATATATCATGCACTATAAAGCGCTTTCCATCAAGGTAAGACAGTATATTTTGCTCACCACCAAGCTTAAACTGCAGGCTGTAGGCGTATAAAGCCTGGTGCTTAAACCTTGAATTTTTATTGTTAGAGTTTCCGTATTTACAGTCACCAAATATGGGATGACCTATATGGCTTAGGTGCGCGCGTATCTGATGTGTCCTGCCTGTAACCAGCTCGACCTCAATGAGTGACATGCCTTTAGCCTCTTTTAACACCCTATACTTAGTAATTATTGTCTTTGCACCGTTTATCGGGCTGTCATAAATCCCAACTTTTTTCTCACTGCTGTTCTTTATCAGATAAGCTGTAAGCGTATCTTTGCTTTTGGGCATGCTTCCCTTTACAAGCGCCAGGTATTTTTTTATAACCTGCCTGTTTTTTATAATTTCATACATAACACGGCCGGCTGCCGCGTTTTTAGCCACAATTACAATTCCGCCGGTGTTTTTGTCCAGCCTGTTACAGAGGGCCGGGCGAAAGCTCTGCTGTGTTTTAGGGTCGTACTCCCCTTTTTTATAAAGGTATAGCAACACTTGGTTAATTAGCGTATCCCTGCTTTGGCTTTCATCCGCATGCACAACCACACCTGGCTTTTTATCAACCAGCAGAATATTTTTATCCTCATACACTATTGCAAGCTTAGGGTCATACCCTATTGACAAAAAATCGTCACTGGGCTTTTCAAAAAACTCGTCCTTAATATAAAGCGTTACCCTGTCACCCTGGCTTAAACGCGTATCAGCAGTACTGCGTTTGCCATTTACCTTAATGTCCTTTTTGCGGATATATTTATACATTAGTGACGGGCTTAAATTACCCGTCACTTTTAGCACGAACTTATCAAGGCGCTGGCCGGCATCATCCTCTAAAACTGTAAATTCCTTCATTAGTATCTCGGCTTTCGTCCAATAGTTAATTTAAGATAAAACTTTTTAAAGATATTTAATCGTTTATCTGCAAGCGAGTTAAGCTCATTTAAATATTCAAATACGCGTTTGGCTTCATCTTCTTTAATGGCATTATTTGAATACTCTGCCCGCTCTAACACTTCTAAAATATCTGAGAGTTTATGCTCAGTATAAGTGCGATTATCTATCCTTTTAGCCAGCGCTTCAGGAAGCTCACCAGCTGCAGGGCTGAAATTTAATACCTCTAATATCCGCAGTATATAAATATATGCACTGCGCACGGTGTTAAGGCTATCATTTTTTGTATCAAGCCTAAGTTTCTTTTTATACCTATCATTAACATAAGCTATAAATACTGCCGCTGCTGCAATTAAAACAATTAAAACAACAATAATAACTATCCATAGATAATTGCCTTGGCTTTCAGGTGGCAAAGTAACAGAAGCGTCACTATCATCCGGCTGGGTCTGATTTTCCTGCACATCCGGCTGGGGCTGCGTATCGTCCTGCCCTGTCGTTTCATTCGGTTCTGTAACTTCTATCTCATCGTCAACAGGTTCAACCGGTGCATCTAAAAAGCTGTAGTTATCAGTTAATTCTAACTGACTGTTGGCACTTGCCGGTGTGGGGTCAAAGGTGAGCCACCCAATACCGTCAAAATACGCTTCTACCCATGCGTGATAATTTCGGTCAAATATCTCGCGGGTATACTCCCCCTCGCTTACCGGCTGACGCGACGAGTGATAGCCTATAACCAGCCGGCTGGGAATATCCATCTTTCTCAGCATTGAGACCATTGCAGTTGCAAAGTAAGTACAATACCCCTCATGCGAAGATTCAATCATATATCTAATCTTGTCTGAAACCCCGCCCGACACTGTACGGGGACTTAAATTATACGTAAAATAAGTACGAAAATACTCCTCAATTCTAAAGCAGTCTTCCAGCGTTGAGTTTGAAGGGTAAGTTAGAGCGCCTATAAGCGGGTCTAAAAAATTCATCCACTCATTCTGCTGCAGATAATTTTCCCGCACAAACTGGGCATATCTGCGCTCGTTATAAATAAACCTCTCGCTATCAGTAGATTGTTCAGTTATAGCAGTTACATTTTCCGCCTTTGTAAGATAGTCACTAATCATGCTATCAAAATTATTAAAAAAAGCGCTGTTACGAATAGAGATAAGGGCGGAATTTACTGAGTACTCGTTACCGGCAGGCCGGTCGTTTGTAAAAAACATTATTGTATCGCCCAGCTTTTCTATACCCTCGTAATCACCTACTATCTCACCGTCACTGCTATTTGACGGGGTAAACAGCATAAGACTTTTTGAAAAGTGTGATTTTATCCTGACGTTATCGTATACAAATCCGTATCTTAAAGACTGGCTGGGCTCTAAATCATCGCTTATACTTTCACCATACACTGTTTTTAAAAAGTCTAAAAACTGAGTGGTCTGGTCAAAGTCATTGCCCACATCATTTAAATACTGCTCATTGAAATCATCATCCAGAGTTGTCCAGCCTGTCTCGGACAAATCCTTACCAATCCAGCCGCGCAGATAAACAGCCTCATTTGAATTAGTTGTTACATTCATAATAGGCAAATCCCTAAATCTTGGGGAGCCAAATTCAATTGTATCGCCTTCCAATAGTCCGCCGGTTGCGCCTTCAAATGACTCAAAATTGCGATAAAAGAGGCGGTTTAAAACAACGTTGGATACCCCGTCCAGCTTTTGGCGTACAGCTGATATTTCCACCACCTCGACAGACGAAACTGCAAAGGCAATTACAACTGACATTATAGTAAGAACCAGGGTGGCTATCAAGCCGTATACACTGCCTATTGTACAGGCTTCGAGCTGTTTTATAAGACCTTTTGAGCGCAGGGCAGACTTATTAATTTTAACCATCTGGCCCCCAAACAGGTTTTGAACATATAAGCCTAAAAGGCCTGATAAAAACAGTGCAAATATAATCATATCCGGTACAGCACCAAAATAAAATGCAGGCACCATCAAAACAAAGCAAGGCAGTGCGCATAACCATACAAACACACGCTTATAAAGAGAAAGTGCGAATATAAATGAATAGACAAGGCTTATAATTATTATAACACATAAAAAGTAACGGTTCATAAGTGCGGGGTCACTCAACACCTCGCCGATGTCTCTTGTAGAATAGCTCATATAATTATAGCCCTGATCATACATGATTTTAATTATGTAATTATAGCAGAATATAAAAGCGTCTTTAATCCAGGCAAAAATATTGCTTGTAAGCTGAAAAATGAGAATTATGACAGTAATAATGCCCAGCGCAGGAAATAGAACGCGCTTTAGCAATATAAGCAATGAGGACATTAGTAAAAACATAAAGCAGATAAATCCTACCTGAATAAGACCAATACTCATATGCACGCTGGTTGCAACGCTACCTACAAACCCAAAAAAGGTTATATATACAAGCAAAAACTGCAGCACAAAACCCAGCGCAGTATTTTTTGCGCTGGGGGTATGGGCTTTTACATATATAACGTCCAGTTTCTGTTTTTTTCTAAACAATGACCCGGTCAATTTTTTCCTCCCAAGCCTTCAATAATATGATAATCAATAACAGTCACAGCAGAGTCGTTAAAATATTCACTGCTGTTATCTGTCTCAGAAAATAGAAAAATATCAGCCGTGCAGTCAATATCCTGCAAAAATGCGTTAATAGTATCTATATAATTCTTGTTGTTTAAAGAAGTTAGGATATAAATTTTGCTGCCCGATAAGCTGGGGCTGTCCAGTGACTGTATAGTCTGCTGTATGCTAATAGCATCCTGCATGCCCGCAATTGCAATTGAACGCTGGGCAAGGTAAGCCTCCTGCACAGTAGTTATGTTATGCATGTTTGAAAAGCTGTTCTCATCCGCATAAATAAGGCAGGACATTACTGAGTTTTGCGAATATTGGAGTATAAGCGATATCGCAGTTTCCACAATGCAGTCAACCAACCGTTTATTTTCAAGCTCAGTTTTCCTGTACGAACCCAAATCAGCAATAATATACACTTGTGCACTTAAGTCTTCAGCAAAGGTTTTAACCATTAGCTGCTGTGTTTTGGATGACAGCTTCCAATGTACATTTCTCAGGCTGTCACCGCTGTTATAATCGCGAACGCCTATAATATCCCCGCTCTGCGCCGGGGTGAGGCCTGCCATTGAAGTATTGTCACTCATGCGGGTATAGAATGCAAGCGGGAAATCCACATCAATATTGCGCGGAAGTATCAATACCCTTATAGACTTATTAATGCTCTTTCTAATTTTTATAAGCCTGAATATATCATAGTACTCCACACTGTCCACCCCTAGTTGGTATACACCTCTGTAGTTAAGTGAAACCTCATAGGAAAACAAATTATTGGCAGAAAGTGGGCAGTGTATTACAAATGCAGCTTTGCCAATCTCTTCACCGTTTGACAGCGGGATACGCCCTAATATTTTAAAGCGTGGGCAGATAAACGGGCTGTTATTGCATATGTTTATATTGATTTTAAACTTTTCAAATCTAAAAAACTGATTACCCGCTACAGAAGCCTTTACACTTATTGAGGGGTAGCTTAACAGCGCCATAAGCGCCGAAACAAATGGTATAAGTATGACAATTATAAGTGTCATTAGTGAAATGGGGTCGTACAGCGCCTGTGAGAAAATAAACGCAGCCAGTAGCATGACCCCATATATAATTCGCGCTTTAGCCACCCGGCATTTCAACTCCCATCACAATTTATTTGCAAATTACTTAACCAGCGGCACACGTACAGACTGCTTTAACTGTTTTAGCAGGCTATCGGCACTTATCCGGCTCAGCTTAGATTCAGGTGAAAGCACAATCCTATGCCCCACTACCAGCTCAAACAGCTCGTTAACATCTGCTGGTACACAATAGTTTCTGCCATGCAGCAGTGCATTTGCACAGGCGCAGCGCATAAGTGCAATAGATGCGCGCGGTGATGCCGCGAGCATTATATTACTGTCATGACGCGTTGTCATAATAAGGTCCACTATGTACTTGCCTACAAGCGGATCTACATGTATACGCTGAACCATTGCCTGTATGTTTAAAATATCCTCAGTTGTTGTAACCGGCTCAATTGATTCAAGCGGGTTGGTATACTTTCGGTCAGATATTATCTGGTACTCCTCTTTTGCGTTGGGGTATCCCATTGAGGTTTTCATCAAAAAGCGGTCCAGCTGGGACTCCGGCAGCGGATAGGTGCCGATAAATCCGACCGGGTTTTGTGTGGCTATTACCATAAAAGGCTTGTCCAATGCACGTGTGACACCATCAACAGTCACCTGCCGCTCCTCCATAGCCTCAAGAAGTGCCGACTGAGTTTTGGGTGAAGTACGATTAATCTCATCCGCAATCAATATATTTGTCATAACAACACCCGGCCTGTAAACAAACTCGCCACTGTCCTTATCCAGAACAGTAAAGCCTGTAATATCACTGGCCATTACATCCGGAGTGAGCTGAACACGCTTGAAATTCATACTGGTAGCCTTTGCAAGCGCCGCTGCCACTGTCGTCTTTCCTACCCCGGGTACATCTTCTATTAATATATGCCCGTTAGATAAAAGAGTGGTAAGCAAAAGGCGTATAACATCGTCTTTACCTATAATAACTTTTTTCATCTGCTCAATTATCTTATTACATATATTAAATTCTTTTTCTACGCTTAGTAATTGTGTTTCCATAATCAGCTCCGTAAAATATTTTTATCTATTATATCATACTTTTGGTAAACATGCAATAAATTCTTTAACTTAATATTTTATAGAAAGAGTATAAACCTGCTCAGGCCTAATTGATACATATTCAATTTTCTCAATTTTTTTATCAGGGTATGGATTAATATATGCTGTACGATACCATGTCTTACCATGATTTCCAAATGGAATAGTTGAATAAGATATTTCTCCCAATGCTGACTCATCCAACATTACGGAGTTAAAGCCTTCTTTATTATCATCGATTAGACACTCTAAATCCTCGTTTGAAATATTAGTGCCATATTTAACTTTAAGCTTAGCCTTGGTGCCGTCAGTGTAATTGACACTGTAGTAACCCAAATCATAAATTTTCTCTTCTATAAAAATCCCATCATAAAAAACTTTATATGGAATATTTAGTTCAGTAGTATGCTCGATAACTATATATGGTTTTTCTTTTAAATTGCCATAATGTAAGTGAAATGCCTCATGAAATGTCTTTGTTAGTATTTTCTGCTGGATTTGGTTGCTGTAGCTTTTGCTCCACAATGCATATGCACCAAATATTAGATGCAGGTACTGGCAGTTTCGCTGCATATACTCCTCATAGAAAGAGCCCCAATTGGAACACATCCCGCCTTTTGCTCCATAATTTCTGCGTTCCCGCCAGTTTGCAAGTCTTTCCGCTGTCATATTACCATAAATCATCTCATAACCGTGGGTGTGAAAGACAAAATCATACTGCATACCAAAGCTGTGATACCAATTAAGCATAAGTATGTCCCTAGGCAACATATTCTGACAGTAAAAAGTGGGTGGCACAATCTGGCGTCGTCCAAATTTATCAATTTTATCTTCCCCCGCACCGCCATAGGTACGGGTTTTAATGACAACCGGTAACAGCTTATCACCCCACATCATTGTTCTTATCCCACGCTGCGCCAGATAGTCATGTATTTTTGTCACATCATTTGAAAATACCTCTGCTGCACTTTTTTCTTTACATTTTTCACACAGGCAGATACTATAATACTCGTCATGACCTATATTAATTATTTCGGGATTAAAAACCTGTATAACCTCGTCCAGTATATCAAAAACAAGTTCATATACCTTTGGATTGCTTGGGCAGTATGTATCAGGATACGGGTCCTCCTTGCGCTCGCTTAGCTCTTTGTGTGCAAGACAGATATAATCACAATGTGAAAGCAGCGGAACCTCCGGGAATACATTTAGACCACGATACTCACAATAGTCTATAAGTTCTTTAACCTCATTTTGTGTAAGCACATCACCTTCGCCATTATCACTATGTATAGAATTTTTACGCCATCCGTACCCATTCTGAATTTCTTTGGTACGGCCTGAATAGCGGCGGGTATCAGCCACATACTCCTTCCATGCCTTATTTATTTCGGGGTGACGCTTGTATTCCATTGCGCCACCAATTTCAAATGTGATAAAGTTATATTTATAATATGATATGTCATCTACCATTTTATAAAATTGTTTGAATGATTTCCGACCTGGTAAAAACACACGATATCCTCGCCATTTACAGTCAGGTGAATCCTCCAACCTGCCGGTAAAAATACCTTCATGTTTTTCCATCTGCATAAGTGTCTGTGCCGCATATATCAGGCCTCTATGGTTTTCAGCATACAGTTTAATACTATTAAAGTCAGTTAATATAACATATCCTTCGCTGCCAATGTCAATATGTATATTTTCAGGAATCTGTAAATAAGCAGAAATTGTCATTATCTGCCCGTTTTTACTTGAGCGATCACTTATTAAATTTTGAATTATATCCTTAGCATAGCAATTATCGCACTTAATTTCAGCAGAACTATTAATTTCAACTTTAACATCCGTTTTTTCCCAGTATTGAGGCTCAAAAAACATTTGTGACATCTCCCTTTCTATTATATCTAAAAATATTTGTGACATTTCTTTTTTTATTATATCAAAAAATGCTTTGCTGTCAAATAAAAAGGATGCGAAAAATATCGCATCCTTTTCTACTATTTTATGAGGCCTTCAAATATATCAAGGTATTTATTTATTTTTTCAGAGCAGTCAAATTTATTTTCGCCGCGTGCCATTACATATAGCTTTACCTTAGGCTCAGTACCCGAAGGGCGCACGGCAACGCTAGTACCGTCCTTAAACACATAGTACAAAACATCCGAAACAGGAAGGTCGGTTTCATGTTTTTCTCCTGTTACAAAGTTTTTAACTATTTTTTGTTTATAATCTCTAAACTCCTCCAGCGGCTGGCCGCATACGTTATCCGACTCGTCCTGCCTGAGCGAGTTCATGATTTTTGCAGTCTGCTCCATTGGGATTGCAGCTTCAATTTTAAAGTTTACGGTCTTTTCATCAAAGTATCCATACTTTTTATATAAATCATCCAGTGCCTGTTTTAGGTTCTTGCCCTTGTTTTTATAATACATTGCCATTTGGGCAATCAGCATGGATGAGACAACTGAATCCTTGTCTCTTGCATGGGTGCCCTTAAGATAGCCATAGCTCTCCTCAAAGCCAAACAAATAACTATAGCTATTATCCTTTTCAAATTCTTTGATTTTTTCGCCTATGTATTTAAAGCCAGTTAAAACTTCAAAATATTTAATATTGTTTTGCTCGCATATCTGCTTTATCATTCTGGTAGAGACTATTGTTGAGATTATGGCGCTGTTTTGTGGCAGTCTATCTTGCTCTTTGAGTACTGTAATGATAAAATCAGCCAACAGTACCCCCGTTTGGTTGCCGGTAAACATCTCAACCTGCCCGCCCGGCAGCAGCGCCGCCATCGCTACGCGGTCTGCATCCGGGTCAGTCGCAATAATAAGCTCAGCATTGATTTTTTGTGCAAGCTCAATTGCAAGCTTCATCCCCTCTTTTTCCTCAGGGTTAGGTGATTTAAGGGTCGGAAAATCACCGTCCGGCATGGACTGCTCTTTAACAACAGTAACATTAGCACCAATCATTGACAGCACATGCGGTACAAGCTTATACCCCGCACCATAAAAAGGCGAATAGACAATTGAAACATCCTTTGCCTCTGGCGATAAATTATCAAGCTCCAGCTTTTGCTCTAACACTTTTTGAATATACTTTTCATCCAGCTCACTGCCTACAATGTGGTACAGGCCGGCATTTACCGCTTCTTTTTCGTCCATTATTTTAATATTCAAAGGGTCAACCTTCTGCATTTCTGCCATTACAAAGTCAGCCTGTTCACCAGCTATTTGGGCACCATCTTCAAAATATGCTTTATAGCCATTATACTCTTTGGGGTTATGGGAAGCGGTTATATTAATGCCTGCTATAGTTCCAAGCTCCCTTATTGCAAAGGAAAGCTCAGGTGTTGGGCGCAGCCCGTCAAACACATATACGTTTATTCCCAGCCTGCACATGGTAAGTGCAGCGGTTTTAGCAAATTTAACGCCGTTATTGCGGCAGTCATGCGCAATAACCACACCGCGCTTTTTTGCGCTTTCGCCTAATGAACATATGTAATTGCCAAAACCAAGTGAGGCCTGTGCAACCGTGTAAATATTCATTCTGTTTGTTCCGGCGGCCATAAACCCGCGCAGACCGCCTGTTCCAAAATGCAGGCACTCTGAAAAACGCGAACGTATTTCGTCATCATCGCCGTGTATAGAGATAAGCTCAGCTTTAAGCCGCTCATCCAAATCAGTTTTTGAAAGCCATCTTTCATATTCTTTTAAATAATCCATTATCCTAATCCACCTTTTCTTAATTATAATTGGCGCCTGTTCTCCATTGCGCGGGCAAGAGTAATACTGTCAGCATACTCAAGGCTGCCACCAACCGGTATCCCCAGTGCAAGGCCTGTCACAAGCACATCAAACGGCTTTAAAAGCTTTGCTATATACAAAGCCGTGGCCTGCCCCTCAACATTCGGGTTGGTAGCCATAATAACTTCTTTAACATCAGTATTGGCTATTCTCTCTAACAGTTCCTGCAGTTTAATATTATCCGGGCCCACACCATTCATAGGCGAAATCAGCCCGTTTAACACATGGTATGTGCCATGATAGTCTCTGGTTTTTTCAAATGCGTCAACATCGCTTGGCTTTTCAACAACGCAGATAACCGATTTATCCCGCTTCTCATCCTGACATATCTTGCAGATATCCGTTTCGGAAATGTTTTGGCAGACGCTGCAGCATTTAATCTTTTCTTTAGCGTCTAAAAGTGCGCTTGCAAACTCCGATACAGATTTTTTATCTGAGGCTATTATGTGGTATGCCATTCTCTGCGCAGTTTTTGCGCCAATACCAGGTAATTTGGAAAACTGTTCAACCAGCTTGGAAAACGCCGGTAAATACTGCATAGCACCTTGCTCCTTACAGGCCTGGTATGTTAAGGCCGCCGGTTATTGAACTCATTGCGGACTCCATTTTGTCATCCACAGTCTTAATAACCTCGTTAACTGCTGCTACTATAAGGTCCTCCAGCATTTCCACATCATCCGGGTCAACAACCTCTTTGTCAATCTTAACTGTCAGCAGTTCCTTTTTACCGTTCATCTCAACTTTAACAGCGCCGCCGCCTGAGCTTGCTTCAAAGCTGGACTGCTCAATTTCGCTCTGCGCCGCCGCCATATCCTCTTGAATCTTTTGCATACGCTTTACCATATCACTTTGCTTCATATTAAAGCCTTCTGGTAGTCTTGCTTTCATAATTTTACTCCTCTACTAATATATCTCCCGCGTTCTCGATAAACTCTTTAAGCATATCGTCCTCGTTTTGCGGGGTGCTTGGCCTTAAAATAATTTTTACCGCAAGGCCAATTCCGCAGGCACGCTTGGCAGCGGCCTGTATATCCTGCTTTGCGGACTGGTTGTCTAAAAAAGACTGCGCCACTAAGCTTTGGCAGTAAATAATCAAATTCCTGTCATCCGCCTCGGTGCTTACGTCTTCAAGAAAGCCCAAAAGGTCTATCCTGCCCATATCCTTTAAAAAATCTTTAGTCATTTTCCAGGCGTCAAAGGGTTTGGCACTTAATTGCTTATCATCAGCTTTTTTAGGCGCTTTAGGTTTTGGCTCTTTTACCTGCACTGTTGCCTTTGGCACAAAACTGCCCAGCTCCAGCTTTGAAACTCGGCTTGCAAGGTCATCTATACTTGCGCCTATCTTATCATCGCACAGCCTTATAAGAGTAAGCTCTGCAAGTATCTGTTTGTCCTGGTACTGTGCAATTTCGTCCAGCCCTTGTTCAATTATCTTTATGCTGCGCATCAGCGTTTCAGGCGTAAACCTCTCTGCAAGTGCTTTAAGCTTTTCAAGCTGATTCGCTTCATAGCTAGTAAACTTTTCAGGTGATTTTGTAAGCCTTATAATCATCAAATCACGGATATATTTACAAAGCTCTGTAAATATAGAAGCCGTGTCCTTTGAGCGTTCTATAGACCGTGCATAAAAATCAAGTATACCATCAATATCTTTATCTAGTATACACTCAAGCGCTTTTAACATATCATCCGCCCGGCAGATACCCATAACATTTTCCACAAGCTCACCGGTTACATTTTTGTCAATGCCGGCGCACCGGTCCAATATTGAAAGCGCATCCCTCATCGCACCGTCCGCCAGCCGTGCAATAAGCCGGGCTGCAGCATTGTCAATTTCAATACCCTCTTTTTTTGCAACGCCTACAATGCCAGAATAAAGGTCATCAAGAGTTATACGCTTAAAATCAAAGCGCTGGCAGCGTGACAAAATTGTCTGCGGCACTTTATATATCTCTGTTGTCGCAAGCACAAACACCACATGCTCCGGCGGTTCTTCGAGTGTTTTAAGCAGTGCGTTAAAGGCCTGGTTGGTCAGCATATGCACTTCGTCAATAATATATACTTTATATTTTGCAAGCGCAGGGGTGAATATAACTTCCTCCCTTAGCTCCCTTATATCATCTACTTTGTTATTGGACGCCGCGTCAATCTCAATAACGTCCATTATGCTGCCGTTTAATATACCTTTACAGGTGTCACACTCGTTACAAGGATTGCCGTCTACAGGGTGTTCGCAGTTTACCGCCCGTGCTAAAATTTTAGCACAGGAGGTTTTGCCGGTGCCACGCGTGCCAGTAAAAATATATGCGTGTGAAATTTTTGATGAGACGACCTGGCTTTTTATCGCCCTGGTAACAAACTCCTGCCCCAGAACATCTTCAAAAACCAATGGTCTATATTTTCTATATAACGCCTGATACATATTCCAGTCCTGTCCTAGTATTGTGACATGCTATGAAACCACACATCCCCACTCGAATAAATTCAATATACGTTTTGCAACACGGCAGCTCAAACCAAGCTTGCCGGCGGCACATACCAAAAAAATTGCTTAATGCTGCTCGGTTCCCCGCCTGACATGTTTCACAACCTGGTATTGCGCCGGGCCTGGCTATCAACACTGCACATACTGCGACTGCTATACCAAAAATACCCTCATAAGGCATTCTCCCCTGCTATAGCGGATTGCAGGTACAGGGTTCCGCTAGTCCCCCGGATAGTGTGGCTTCATACCATGCCACAACACTAAAATTAAGTTTAATAACTTTTGATTTTTGAAATAAAGTGTGAAAAGATTATCCCCGGCTCCTCCAGCTCTGAATTCCAGCGCTTAAGCCATTCCAGGCATACAAAGTGATTGTACGAGTTCTTTTTAAGAATCTGCATAAGCTCCTTAATCGGAATATCCCCATGACCAAGCATTTTATACTTAACTTTGCCGTTTTCCATAACCGAATCTTTTATATGGATATGCCTTACATACTGGCCTATTCTATCATAGGTATCGCTAAAGCTCTCATTAAAATAGCGGTAGGTATGGTGGATATCCCAAAGTAGGCCGAAATATGGATTATTAAGTTCTTTTACCACTTTCAGTGCCAGCTCAGTGTCGGCAAAAACGCCGTTGGTTTCAAGCAGCACCACCACGTCCTTTTCGCGGGCGTAGCTTAAAATATCAATAAGCTTTTGGGTTACTTTATCCACATCCACCCCGTCGGACGGTTCGCCAGTTGTGTCGCCTAAAACGCGGACATATGGTGTGCCGATTTCATTTGCAACATCAATATACGCCTTTGCCTCTGCTACATAGTCCTTATCATCTAAATGCAGGTATGCAGATGAGGTGAGGCAAATCAGCCGCATGCCGCTTTTAAGTATTGCGGTTTTAGTTGCTTCAATATTTCCTTTTTGGAACAGCTTTGAGTCCGGTATATAAATATCATTGCCAATTCCGCGGATTTCAACTCCGTCATAGCCCAAATCGCGGGCAGTAGACAATATGTCTTTAAATTCCCATCTCGGACATCCGAGTGTAGAAAATGCAAATTTCATAGTAGTTTCTCCTTAAATGCTAGTTAGAGGATGCGGAATAGTTAGGTGCCTCTTTAGTAATAAAAATATCATGCGGGTGGCTTTCCTTAAGGCCTGCGTTTGTTATTTTTATAAAGCGCCCATTTTCCTTTAAGCTCTTTATATCTGGAGTGCCGCAGTAGCCCATTCCGCTTCTGAGTCCGCCCATCAGCTGATAGACAGTCTCACCAAGAGGTCCTTTATATGGTACCCTGCCCTCAACGCCTTCCGGTACAAGCTTTTTGCTGCCGGTTTGGAAATACCTATCAGATGAGCCTTTGGACATTGCCGCAAGTGAACCCATACCGCGGTAAACCTTAAACTGCCTGCCCTGATAAATTTCATTATCTCCCGGGCTTTCTTTACAGCCTGCAAAGAGTGAGCCGATTGTAACAACATCACTGCCAGCGGCAATAGCTTTTACAATATCGCCTGAGTATTTAATTCCGCCGTCACCAATTACGGGTATACCATATTTGGCCCCAACCTCAGCCACGTCTAAAATGGCTGTGATTTGCGGCACGCCAATACCAGCAACCACTCTGGTTGTACAGATTGAACCTGGGCCTATACCGACTTTTACCGCGTCCGCCCCGGCTTTTATAAGCGCTTCCGCCGCCTCTGCCGTAGCGATGTTGCCTGCGATAAGCTCCAAATCACCAAATGCATCCTTTACAGCTTTAACAGTACGAAGTATATTAGCGGAATGTCCGTGTGCTGAATCCAGCACAACAACGTCCACCCCGGCTTTTACAAGCTTTTCAGTACGCTCCAAAACATCATTGGTAACGCCAATGGCAGCTCCGCATATAAGCCGGCCGCCTTTGTCCCTTGCTGAATTGGGATACTGCTCACTTTTCTCAATATCCTTAATTGTTATAAGGCCTTTAAGCTCGCCCGATTCATTAACAAGCGGAAGCTTTTCAATACGATGGCTCCTTAGTATCTCCTTTGCCTCATCTAAAGTTGTGCCAACCGGTGCCGTAATGAGGTTTTCCTTTGTCATGACATCTTTAATCTTTATGTTAAAGTCGGTCATAAACCTAAGGTCACGATTTGTCAGTATACCTACAAGTTTCTTACCCTCGCAGATAGGCACACCGGAAATTTTATATTTGCTCATAAGCTCATTTGCGTCAAACACAAAATGCTCAGGAGATAGGTAGAACGGGTCTACAATCACGCCGTTTTCTGAGCGCTTTACTTTATCCACCTCATCAGCCTGCTGGTCTATTGTCATATTTTTATGTATTATTCCGATACCGCCTTCCCTTGCAAGCGCAAT
>ERZ826242.2733-NODE-2733-length-14402-cov-2.529867_pt1 | contig 14402 bp, 9 predicted proteins | sample MGYA00519871_ERZ826242 | MGnify/ENA primary metagenome ERZ826242 (study PRJEB31778, sample SAMEA3449226) | human gut metagenome | biome: human gut; feature: human-associated habitat; material: faeces | place: United Kingdom | collected 2010/2012 ...
GAAACTTCGGACTGCTTTCTCCGAAGTTTCTGTACTATTGGGCAAAATGGAGCGTTTAGCACAACGGAACAAATCAATAAATTTTTTAGGGGTTCTTTTCAATTATTCTTCGGGCAATCTGGCTTTCACTTTTCTTATAGCGGCGGGTTCGTCTGTTTCACAGCCTCACAAATCAGAAGCTATTTCATTTTGATTTTTACGGTCTTCTTCTTTCCGCTTCCATCTGTCGCCATTGCAGTAATTTTTACCGTTTTTCCTTTGGCTGATTTCTTCGTTGTTACAATTCCCTTAGCATTTACCGTGGCATATTTGGTATTGCCTGATATCCAGAGAAGTTTTTTATTTGCTTTCTTTGTGGCAGTTACTTTGGCTTTTAGTTTTAGTTTCTTGCCTGCTTTTACTGGCTTACTTCCTGTTATCTTAATTTTCTTTACAATTCCTTTCATAGATGTAATCTTCCATGAAGCATATTTTTTACTGCCATCCGTTGCTGTTGCCGTAATCGTTACTTTCTTACCGCCAGTTTTCTTTTTCAGTGTAACAACTCCACCTTGCGTTACGGTTGCAACTTTTGTATGGCTGGACTTCCAGAGTAGCTTTTTATTCGAAGCAGTCTTTGGTAAAACAGCCGCTTTTAGAGTAAGCTTTTTGCCTGCGGCAATCTGTTTGGAGAGGCCGGAAAGGCGGATTGAGGTTACCTTTACTTTCTTTGACGGTTTTTTACCAGCATTCGGTTTTGGTGTATTTGGCTTCGCATTTTCTACCGTAATTGGCATAACAACTTTTCGTCCAATACCGACTTCTTCATACAAAATTTCCAATTCTTTTTTGCCTGTTTTAGACATATCGATATTTTTCACATTTGTTGTATAACCTGTTACTTTTGCCTTGCTTCCATCAGTGTATACTGCGGTCACTTCCAAATCATCCAGATTTAGCTTCTCGCCTTTAGTATAAGTAACCTTTGTCTTTGTTGCGATGAGATAATCCAATGTTTTTAATTCTTCTGTTCCTACATAAACAAATGCTGTATTATCAGACTTTATGCTTTCCTCTGCATCTCCGCTAACTTCCATGTAAACCGTATCACTTCCGAGTTTTTTCAATTCTTCTTTTTTCATGGTTTGCCTCTACTTTTCCACCAGTTCCAGAATCGGATCGTATGTCGTCAGTGCACAGTAATCCACCGGGCCTGCATCAGTCAGCGCATAATCTGGAATAGCTGTGATCGGCAGGAAGAACATGTACATCATCGGATTCGGCAGGTCGGAACCCAGGGAACGAGCCGCTTCATCGATTTTCGCTTCCTTGGCCGCAACGACTTCCGGCTCATCATCGCTTACGATGCCGCCCACCGGCAGAGGCAGGAATTCGATAACCTTGCCGTCTTCTACAACGACCTGCCCTCCGCCCTGTTCGATCAGGTAATTTACTGCAAAGGACATGTCCTCGGCATTGGCTCCCATAACCACCAGGTTGTTATCGTCCGGTGCATTGGTGGACGCCATAGCGCCTTTTTTCAGTTTCCATCCAGAGCAGAAAGCCAGTGATTTATTACCGTTTTTACCGAAACGCTCCACTACAGAAACCATGATAGCATCCTGCTCCGTATCCGGCTGCACGATGCCGTCCTTTACCTTGAGGATCACATCTCGTCTTTTTCTTACAAACGGTCCCTTGACATCCAGACTGAGAACTTTTGCTTCCCCGTTTTCGATCGGCACATGGTACGAGAAGTCATCTGCCGTGGTCTTTGCACACTTGAGTTCCCCCTTGAAAATCGGACTTCTTTCCGGAGCCTTCAGCTCGTAAGTCAATTTATGGTTTCCGGCAACCATGTTGCCGTTAGTCATTACTTCGTCTACCTTGAAATCCTGCAGATCTTCTACAAACAAAATATCTGCGATCCTGCCCGGACAGATAGATCCGATCAGGTGGTCGATGCGGTATGCCTCTGCACTGTTGATCGTCGCCATCTGAATAGCTGTCATCGGTTCTACACCGGCTTTGATTGCCAGGCGGACGAGGTTGTCCATATGACCTTTTTCCAGAATATCCGTTGCTGTTACATCATCCGTACAGAAGCTGACTCTTCTTGCCAGATACGGATTTACTTCTGTAACAGCACGCATGTTTTCCGCCAGAAAATGTGTCACGCAGGACTCACGGATCAGCATGTGCATGCCCTTTCTCATTTTTTCAACTACTTCCACATGATCATAGCTTTCATGATCCAGACGAACGCCGCTGCAAAGGTATGCATTGAGCTTTTTACCCGATGCCATAGGTGCACATCCGAATACCGGCAGGTTGTTCTTGCCGGCTTCTGCGATAGCGCCCAGCGTATCTTCGTCCTCTTCCTGCACGAATTCCGTTACGGTTTCCCATACACCGAAGCATTCCGGCCATTTCTGCACCGTCTGGTGCACTTCCTTGGTAAAGTTGAAGGAAACTGTAGACTGCGGCACAGTGTACGGTGTTTTATACGGTGCGCCCCAGAATACTTTCAACGGACTTTTTTTTACTTCTGCAAAGATCTCCTGCAGGCCATCCAGATCCGATACGGAAATGTATTCATCAAGACCGGAGATCATACTGGTGGTCCCGTGAGGCACGACAGCCTTGGCATAGCTGGTAATGCTCAGCTTGCTGCATTCACTGTGGATGTGTCCATCGATCATACCCGGCACCAGGAATCTTCCTTTTGCATCGATGATCTGGGTATCCGGTCCGATGTAATCAGCCACTTCCGCTTCATCACCGACTGCTGCGATCATATCTTTATAAATCGCGATCTCTGCCGGATAGATCTCACTTGTCATAACGTTGACCAGCTGTCCGTTTTTGATAACTTTTTCCGCAGGAATTTTAGCCCCGCCTGCACGGATTCGTTCTTTTAACTGTTCTACTGTTCTTTCCATTTTTTCCTCACTGCCAGGGCGATTTGTTGAAATCGTCCCAATAAAAAACACAATCAAACATCTTTTACGCTGTTCTGATTGTGTCATAGGCACAGTATAAGAGCGGGCTTCACGTCCCAAATTACGAATTTTGCTCTAATTTTGGCTTATGACACGATACAACACTGTATGCTCTGATGTCTGTCAAAATATAGAGTACGTGTATTATTATAGGACTGATATAGGCGAACATCAATACGGAATTTCCCGGTATAATGTTCGTGTTTTGTAGTTGGGAGCTTTAACGCTCCCAACTTTTTGCAGAATTATAACATCATTCTTTTCCCGAATGGTTTTTCGTATGATGAAGAGACACATCCTCCGCCTTTGGGATTTCCCAGCGAAACCGAGATGCCAGCAGCCTTAATACCACTACAAATGCAGACGTGATAAAAAGACCTATGTATTTATCAACGTATGGATAGATGACGCACAGCAGTATACCACCTGCTATGGACGCTACTGCATAAACGTGTTTTGTGAAAATATACGGGGGAACACTTGCCATCACATCCCGGAGAAGCCCTCCGCCTACGCCGGTCACGACACCTACAAAAACAGCCAGGAATGCATTCGCGTCTGCTGTTTCCAGAGCATGCATAGTTCCAGATGCCGTGAAGATCCCGAGACCGACAGCGTCTGCCAGAAGCAATACGAATTCTGAACGTTCCACCATCGTGCGGATCTCCGGGATCAGAACAAAAAGACATGTCGCAAGACCTGCGATCGCATAGATTGGATTGGTGAACATAGCCGGCGGTGTTTCACCCAGGATCAAATCCCGAATGACGCCTCCTCCCACTGCAGTAGAAAGCCCCAGAACACACACGCCGAACACATCCATGTTTTTTCGGATCCCCACAAGCGCTCCCGATACAGCAAATGCGATCGCTCCTATGATTTCTAATGTTGTTACAATGATTTCCATACAACAAACCTTACCCTTCTGTTTCCTGCACCGGACATTCTGTTTTCTCAGCTGATCAGAAATAAAAATGCCAGTCCGTAGTAAGTAACGACTGCGACCAGATCATTTACAGTCGTGATCAGCGGTCCGGAAGCTACCGCCGGGTCCACCTTTATCTTATGAAAGAACATCGGTATAACGGTTCCCACCATGCTGGACACCATCATGGCCAGTACAAGAGAAATCCCTACACATCCGGATACTGCAAAGGCTCCCGCCCAGGCATATCCCTTAAAAGCATGTACGTAGATTCCCAGAAGCACCAGTGCCAGGATCCCCAGCAGCCCGCCGTTCAGCAATCCGATTTTCATTTCTTTTCCAAGAAGCATCAATTTCTCTCTTCCTGTTACATTTTCATCCATAAGCACTCGGATGGTTACAGCAAGGGACTGAGTACCCACGTTTCCCGCCATATCCAGAACCAGAGACTGGAAACAGATCACGATGGGAAGCGCGGCAACGACACCTTCGAAGACTCCAACTACCGAGGAAACCAGCATACCAAGCCCCAGAAGAACGACAAGCCATGGCAGCCTCTTCTTCATGCTGCGTCCGGTAGTTTCTCTTAAATCTTCTTCGGCAGTCAACCCTGCCAGCTTTGCATAATCTTCTCCTAATTCATTATCTACGATCTCTACGAGATCTTCAGAGGTGATCACGCCCAGCATCTTGCCGCCAGCGTCAAGAACCGGAATAGAATCTTCCGCATAATCTGCGATCCGGCTTGCACAATCCTCAATTTTTTCATGTGCCTCAACATGCGGATAGGAACGCAAAATTATATCATCGATATCATCGTTTTCTCGCGCAACGATCAGCTTCTTCAGATCAATAGCTCCCGCAAAACAACCACCAGCATCCACTACGTACATTGTCATGATATTGTCATGAACTCCAGCCTGACGCACCAGTTCTCTCATGGCCTGCCGAATGGAAAGACCTTCCTGAATACACACGTAATTGGTCGTCATATAGCTGCCGATTTCCCGTTCATCGTAGGACATCAGCTTTTTGACATCCTGTGCGATCCTTCCATGCAGTTTGTCCACGATCCTGTTTTTTCGTTCCGGATCCAGCTGCTCCAAAATATCCACAGCATCATCTGAATCCATCAGCGAAATGATCGCAGCGGCATCTTCAACAGATATTTCTTCGATATATTTCTGTGGATCAAATACGGAAACACGTTTGCTGTTTTGGCAATGCCCAGCACATGGTAAATTCTTTTTCTCTCCGCCCGACTCAGATTTTCCAGAAGTTCCGCGATATCATTCTCATGGTAGTTGGATAAAACCTCTGCGATCCTTCGATCCGAGCGATTTTCCTGAATCAGTTTCTTTATCTCCAAATATTTCTTGTTCATAGTTGGCTCCCTTCCTTTCTCAAAACACGGATAATACTGTTTCAAGCAATAGAAAAGGGCATTAAAAAAGCACCTTACAGTGCTTTTTGATCAACGGAAACAGACCCAGTGGTGAATTTTATCCGACGACTGTGTCTCAAACTGATATAAAAAGCACTGCTATTCATACTTCGCCCTGACCTATCACTACTGTCCATAAAATTCACCTCCATATCTTTTTTGATCTTCTTCCTATACTAGCATTGCTATCATGAATTTTCAACCTGGTTTAATATAGTTTTTCCAAATATGATCACGTTTTATCTCAATGCAAAGCCCTTGCGGGGTAGCCCTTCGTGCATTCATAGCAGAGGATGCACTCCGTTCCGTTCTTCCGCTTGCGTGATTCTTTGTTGACCTCCACATTCATGGGACAGATGTGCGACCTGCATAAGAAACAAGCCGCTCACCAACGACAACGCCAAAGCGAACATCACATAGCGCAAAATCCCCAGTTTTTCCTTTCATAGCTTCTGCGGCTGCTTGTACGGCAAATATCCAGTACCATAGTTGTCCAGCAGGCGTAGCCGCACCATCCGCGTCCAAAAAATAACGGGCCAAAGATCTTCGCTGTTGTTCCCAATGCCAGGCAGCACCCTATATAGCTGAAATTCAGCAGATAAAACAGATCTCCCTTGATAAACCACAATGAGACCGCCACAGTTTCAAACAACAGAAACAATATGATCGAAAAGAAATCGTTCTCATTGACACTGTCCCTGTTTTTTTCGCATTGCGTTTTCCATGTACTTTCTGTATAATATAACACAATTCTAGAACTTCTCTCTAAAATAATGGAGGTGGATCCTTTGAAAAAGAAGAAGCGAATGCTCAGTCTACTGCTTTGTATTGCAACATTAGTTTCTCTTATACCAACCACAAGTTTTGCAGCAGGAGTATGGGAGCCCGCTCTAGAAATCAATCAGAGTAAGGTAGTCTTTGCAGGACATACATGGTGGGTGATCGGCGACGGAACCAGTGGTATATATCCACAGCCGGGTCACGCCACGCTTCTCGCCGCAGATTACGACAGTGAATACCAAAACATTCCGTTTCGTAAAGGAAGTGCAAACTCCTTTGGAAATTCAAGTCCATTTTCTACCATCGGCCGCGGAACGATGTATTATGCAAACAATCCTTCCGGGATGTCGGCGTGGGGAACTCCCAATGAATATGGCGGAAGTACCCTACAGCAAAAATTGGTCCAGATCGCAAATAGCCTGCCGGCAAAAGATGCATCCTATATCCGGCCAAGGACCCTGACCGGAAGCGACAGCATCACCGGTCCAGTGGTCAGCAATCAAAAACTATGGCCGCTGTCCCTCGAGGAATATAATACCATAGATGTGGATGCTGTATGCCTCTACGGGGGTCAGTTTGATCATTTCTGGCTGCGGACTCCCGGTTATGGCAGGGACGGTGAAAGAGTCCGACAATGTCCCGGCCGTTATAGGGTGCCGTCAACGGCCGTCATGTTCTATAATGTTGAAGTAGACCGGGATATCGGTGCCAGACCTGCCCTTAATGTAGATCTGTCTTCTCTCCTCTTTATCTCCAATGCAGATGATGCAAGCGGGAAACCTTCTGTATCTGTGGGAAATGGTCTTGTCGCGACAGAGGAGCCAACCGACACGGTAAAATTCACCATGAAACACACCAACCAAAATCTAAATGTCTATGCGACCCTGGGACAGAGACGACAGACAGCGAAAACGCTCACTTTCGGTTATGCCAATGCAACCGGAGGGGCAAATCAGTATATCTCCTGTATCTTGACAAATCGCTATGGCGACATTAGGTATTATGGCAAATTAGCCGACAGTTCCAATGCATCAAGCGGATTCTTGTATATTCCTCTTGCCGGCGTCAGAGATAATGAATACACATTATCGATCTTTTCTGAACAAATAAACGATTCGCGCTCTACGGACTTTTGCAGTGAACCGGTGACGATGCGTGTGGTCGTCTCAGATGGTGTGGGAATCGTGAGTGATTATCGGGGTGATCTGCATTACCATACGTGGGATCCGGATGCATGGGCATACGATGATTCTTTCCACTGGCGTGAATGTCTCGCACCAAACTGCCCGCTTCCAGACAACAGCCAAAAGGATGAATATGCGGCACATGTCTACGATCAGCAGGTGAAAGATGATATCTATAAGGCCAGTGATGCCACCTGTACAGAAGTGAAGAAATATTACTATTCCTGCATGTGCGGTGCAAAGGGAACGGAAGTATTTACCGACGGAGACCCTCTCGGGCATACCTGGGGGTCCTGGCAGCGTGACGGTGCAGATCAGCATACCCGTACCTGTTCTACCTGCTCAGCGTCTGAATCAGAAGCATGCTCCGGTGGTACGGCCACCTGTATAAATCAGGCGGTCTGTACAAAATGCAGGGAAGCTTACGGAGCTCTCGATCCAACTAACCACACAGGTATTGTCACCTGGATTCAGACATCTGTCACACACCGTTCTGTATATAATTGCTGTAATTCGACCGTTATAGCGGAGGACGCGCACGAATGGAAAAATGGTGTGTGCCTTGAGTGCGGCTATCGCTGTCAGCATACCGGTGGTACGGCCACCTGTTCCCAGAAAGCTGTCTGTGAGATCTGCGGCATTCAATATGGAGATTTGGATCCCGACAATCACCAGGCAGCAAGTGAATGGACACAAAAAAACGATAAACATTATCATAAATGTATTTACGGCTGTGATACCCATCTCGATGAAACAGACTGTTCCGGCGGTACAGCTACCTGTTCCAAAAAAGCCACCTGTACCGTGTGCAGCAATACATATGGTGCATTGGGCACGCATTGTTTGAGTCACCAGGAAGAGAAGGCGGCAACCTGTACGGAAGCTGGCAACATCGCATACTGGCATTGTTCCGTATGTATGAAAAACTTTTTAGATCAGGCAGGAAGGCAGGAAGCATCGAATGTTGCCCTGCCTGTGCTTGAACACACCTATGGAGAATGGACGGTCACAAAGGCTCCTACCTCCCTGGAAACAGGAATTAAAACAAAAAGCTGTGTATTTTGCGGACATACTATAACCGAGTCGACTCCTGCTACCGGCGACAGTGATCAACTTTCAATCTGGCTTTTCCTGTTTCTTTTAAGCGGTGCAGTCCTTTCATACACGGTTATGGTTTATAGACGAAAAAAGAAAAATTATTCTTAAATTTTTATAACGATATGATTTCGGCGGTAAAACGATGTCATTTTTGTAACATCTCAGCTCCGGCCGAAATGTTACACGATCGGTTTAAGCCGAAGACATGATCATAAATCCAGATTTTACGGCATGATCTTTTTTACAGATTATAAAATCCCGAACCATTGAAATTCAACAGGTTCGGGATTTATTTTCTTAAAAACGTCTATTCAAACTCTATCGTCCCTGGCGGTTTTCCCGTGCAGTCGTACACAACGCGATTGACGTGCTTCACCTCGTTGACGATCCTGGTGGTTACGGTCTGCAGGACTTCCCACGGCAGCTGTGCAGCTTCCGCTGTCATAAAGTCGCTTGTGAGAACGGCGCGGAGAGCAACGGCATAATCGTATGTCCTGAAGTCTCCCATAACACCAACGCTTCGCATATTGGTCAGCGCAGCAAAGTACTGACCCAGCGTTCCTTCTTCGCCGTACTTCGGAATCAGACCTGATTCCATCGCTCTGGCGATCTCTTCCCGGTAAATGGCATCAGCGTCCTGTACGATCTTCACTTTTTCTTCCGTGACATCACCAATGATCCGGATCCCCAGACCAGGACCTGGGAACGGCTGACGGAACACCAGATAATCCGGAATCCCCAGCTCCAGACCAGCTTTTCTGACTTCATCCTTAAAGAGCATCCGCAGAGGCTCTACGATTTCCTTAAAGTCCACGTGATCCGGCAAGCCACCAACGTTGTGGTGAGACTTGATCACTGCAGATTTGCCAAGACCCGATTCGATTACGTCCGGATAGATGGTTCCCTGTACCAGGAAGTCCACCGCACCGATCTTCTTGGCCTCTTCTTCAAATACACGAATGAATTCTTCGCCAATGATCTTACGCTTCTGTTCCGGTTCTGTCACTCCTGCCAGCTTGTCATAAAAACGCTGCTGTGCATTGACACGAACGAAGTTCAGGTCATACGGACCGTCCGGTCCGAATACTGCTTCCACCTCGTCCCCTTCATTTTTACGCAGAAGACCGTGATCCACGAATACACAGGTCAGTTGCTTGCCTACCGCCTTGGACAGCAGTACAGCAGCAACTGAAGAGTCTACTCCACCGGAAAGTGCGCAGAGAACTTTGCCGTCTCCCACCTTTTCACGCACAGCCTGGATCGTGTTTTCCACAAAGGATCCCATCTGCCAGTCGCCGGAGCAGCCGCATACATCCTTAACGAATGCACGGAGCATCTTCATACCCTCCACCGTGTGCATAACTTCCGGATGAGGCTGCAAAGCGTACAGCTTGCATTCTTTGTTTTCCATGGCGGCTACCGGGCAGACCGGTGTATGTGCCGTCACTTTAAAGCCCTCCGGGGCTTCACTGATATAGTCTGTGTGACTCATCCAGCAAATGGTCTTATCCGCCACATCCTGAAACAGACCGTCTTTGCTGTCGATATCCACTTCCGTTCTTCCATATTCGCTGACAGGCGCTGTTTCCACCTTGCCACCCAGCTGGTATGCCATCAGCTGTGCACCATAGCAGATGCCCAGGATCGGCACTCCCATTTCATAAATTTCATTGGTGTACCGCGGAGACGTTTCATCGTAAACACTGTTTGGTCCGCCGGTAAAGATGATCCCCTTCGGATTCTTTGCCTTGATTTCCTCAAGGGACAGCGTGTACGGCTGCACTTCGCAGTACACGTTGCATTCCCGGACTCTTCTGGCGATCAGCTGATTATACTGTCCGCCGAAGTCCAGCACGATTATTTTTTCATGATCCATAATAATCAGTTCCTCTCAAAATGATTCTAAAACGCTGCAAAGGACTAGCGGTTCTTATTGCTTTCTCTCAAGATAACGTCATGAGCGCCGCCCTCTACGATACTTGTAGCTGATACGACCGTCAGCTTGGAATTTTTCTGCAGCTCCGGTATCGTCAGCACGCCGCAGTTGCACATGGTGGACTTCACCTTCTGCAGGGACTGTCTTACGTTGTCACTCAGCGGTCCTGCATACGGTACATAGGAATCAACACCTTCCTCAAAGGAAAGCTTGCTGTCACCACCCATATCGTAACGCTGCCAGTTTCTCGCACGGTTGGAACCTTCGCCCCAGTATTCCTTCACGTAGCTTCCGTTGATGGTCAGCTTATCCGTCGGAGCTTCGTCGAACCGGGAGAAATATCTTCCCAGCATCAGGAAATCAGCGCCCATCGCCAGAGCCAGCGTCATATGGTAATCGTATACGATGCCGCCGTCGGAACAGATCGGAATGTATACGCCTGTCTTTTCATAATATTCATCTCTTGCCTTAGCCACTTCGATAACTGCGGAAGCCTGTCCACGACCAATGCCCTTCTGTTCTCTCGTGATACAGATAGAACCGCCTCCAATACCGATTTTGATAAAGTCAGCACCTGCATTCGCCAAGTATTCGAAACCTTCTTTATCCACAACATTTCCTGCGCCGATCTTTACGCTGTCGCCGTACTTTTCTCTTACAAAATCAAGGGTCAGCTTCTGCCATTCTGTAAAGCCTTCGGAGGAGTCGATGCAAAGCACATCTGCACCGGCTTCTACGAGAGCCGGAATACGTTCTGCGTAGTCTCTGGTGTTGACACCGGCGCCTACGACATAACGCTTGTGTTCGTCCAGCAGTTCGTCCGGATAAGCCTTATGGGTATCGTAGTCTTTACGGAATACGAAATGAGTCAGTCTCTGATTCTCATCTACAATAGGAAGTGCATTGAGCTTGTTGTCCCAGAGAATGTTGTTTGCTTCAGAAAGGGTCACTCCCTTCTTTGCATAAATCAGTTTATCAAAAGGAGTCATGAAATTGCATACTTTTTCATCAAGAGACATACGGCTGATACGATAGTCTCTGCTGGTCACCAGGCCGAGCATCTTGCCGTCAGGTGTGCCGTCTTCTGTAACAGCAGTTGTAGAATGACCTGTCCGCTTCTTCAGTTCCAGCAGTTCTCCCAGTGTCTGATCCGGGCGAATGTTGGCATCGCTTGTTACGAATCCCGCCTTGTGAGCCTTGACTTTTCTCACCATTTCTGCTTGATTCTCAATGCTCTGTGATCCATAAATAAAGGAAATCCCGCCTTCCTTTGCAAGCGCGATGGCCAGTTCATCACCGGAAACTGCCTGCATGATCGCTGATACGAGAGGAATGTTCATCTTGATCGCGGATTCCTCTCCCTTCTTGAACTTTACCACCGGGGTCTGCAGGGAAACGTTCTCTACCCTGCACTCCGTAGAAGAATACCCCGGAACTAAAAGATACTCACTAAATGTTCTTGATGGTTCATCAAAAATGTATGCCATGTTTACCTCCTGTATATTTAAAAATTTTTCTACAAAATAATATTACCACATTTTATCTCAAAACGCTTGCCTTTACAATCATTTTCCTCAAGAATCCGCGATTTTTTCACATTTTATGCCGTTCCGCATCGTGAAACATCGATTCTGCATTGTAAAACACCTGCTATTGACCGTTTTAATTTTCTGACATATTATTAAGAAAAAGAGCAATATAGTATTTTGACAAGAAAGTAAACTTTTGAAAACTGTATCGTTATATAAAAGGGAGGTAACATACATGCTGAAAGTAAAAACAGGACAAAGTACAAAAGCTAATGCTGCAGAAGCAGGAAGAGAAGCTGCTTCTTATGTAAAGGATGAGATCAAAGACATGCGAATGGCATTCGTGTACAGTGGAGTGCAGTATGATCAGAAAGAGCTGATCCGTTCCATTTCCATGGAACTTCCGGGCGTTCCTCTGATCGGCAACACGTCATTCACAGGGGTAATCACACCAGAAGGCTTCACATCCGGTGATGACGGATTTGTTGGGATCATGTCACTGTCTGACAGCGATATGACCGTGGGCGTTGCCGGAATGGAAAAGGAAGGTACAGCAAGAGAAACCGGTCACAAGGTAGCTGAAAAAGCTCTGCTTGCTGCCGGAAAAGAAGAAGCACCGGACTACTTCTATATGTCCGCTCCTCCGGGAGAAGAAGAATATTATCTGAAAGGCATTACCGAAGTAATCGGCAGAGTTCCATTCTTTGGCGGCAGTGCTGCGGATAATACGATCACAGGGGAATGGCTGGTATATGCAGAGAACATCGTGACTGCAGATGGTGTTGCTGTTGCATTCTTCTACAGCGACAAACCTTTTGCAAACAAATTTACCGGTGCATATAACGAAACTACCAATGCCGGCGTTATCACCAAGATCGATGGAGATCGTACTCTGGTAGAGATCGATGGTGTTACAGCACTGGATAAATACCGCGAATGGACAGGTGCAAGCGCAGAAGATGCTGCTGGCGGAAACCTTTTTGGATATGCAGTTTGCAAACCGCTGGCAGTCAAGGACAGACGGGGTGATCTGGCTGCGATCCGTCATCCGATGAACGGAAATGAGGATGGATCAATAGCGATCGGTAACAATCTGGCAGTCGGCACAGCTGTGATCCAGATGGAAGCCAGCGTTGATGAGCTGATCGCATCAGTCGGTAAAACACTGGAAGAACTGAAAGCAAAAATTGGCGGCCCGATCGGAGGACTTCATCTGGTACACTGCGGCGGCAGAAGAGCCGGAATTGATGCGCGGATCGATGAAGTAACGGAACAGATCAAAAAATCCGTTGGAGACATCCCGTTTATCGTAGAATTCACTTTCGGTGAATATGGATACGAAGACGACGGTAACAACACCTGCGGAGGTCTGATGCTTTCCTTCACGGCATTCGGCAAATAAGGGGAGTCGTTTGAAAAATACAGATACTTAGAATCAAGATTGGAGATGAATACATATGAAAATGATCATAGACGGTAAAAAAGTAGACAGCGTAAGCAAGGAAACCTTTGACATCATCGCCCCTGCAACAGGTATAGTCGTTGACAACGTTCCAAAGGCTACAGCAGAAGATATTGAAAAAGCTGTGACCGCAGCAGTAAAAGGACAAAAGGAATGGGAAAAATTCTCTGTTACAGAACGTGCAGATGTCCTCTACAAGTTCATTGATATCGTAGAACTCAACAAGGAATCCCTGGCACAGACCCTTTGTGCAGAAAACGGCAAACCAATCACAGAAGCCCGTGCTGAAATAGGCAACATCAAGATCGCCTTCAGAGCCTTTGCAGAACATGCTAAACACTACTACGGATCCATCATTCCTCCAGGCACAGAAGCCGGACAGGAAAATCATATCCAGATGGTAACAAGAGAGCCTATCGGCGTAGTTGCATGCATCATCCCGTTCAACTTCCCATGCGATCTGTACGATCAGAAAGTTGCTCCTGCTTTGATGATGGGTAACGCAGCTATCGTACTTCCTTCTTCTGATAACCCTCTGACTCTGATGCGTCTGACAGAAATGCTGGTAGAAGCCGGCGTGCCGGATGGAGCGATCCAGTGCCTGACGGCTCCTGGAGCTGTAAAGGATGCTGCCGTATCCGATCCAAGAGTTCATCTGGTAACACTGACCGGCAGCACAGAAGTCGGTATCGGAACTGCGAAGATCGCAGCAGAAAATCTGACACACACCGCACTGGAACTCGGTGGCAACGATGCGTTCATAGTACTGGATGACGGCGATGTGGATCTGGCAGTAGACGAACTCATCTGGGCTCGTATGTATAACACCGGTCAGGTTTGCTGTGCCAGCAAGCGTTTTCTGATCCACAATTCTCTTAAGGACGAATTTGCAGAAAAGGCTGTCGCCAAGATCAAGGCTCTCAACTATGGAGATCCTGCTAACGATGAGACGCAAATCGCCTGCCTGATCAGCGAAAAGGCTGCCATCAAGGTAGAAAAGGAAGTTGCTCTCACAGTAGAACAGGGAGGCAAGATCATCCTGGGAGGCAAGAGAAACGGTGCT
>ERZ826242.2735-NODE-2735-length-14394-cov-14.449473_pt1 | contig 14394 bp, 16 predicted proteins | sample MGYA00519871_ERZ826242 | MGnify/ENA primary metagenome ERZ826242 (study PRJEB31778, sample SAMEA3449226) | human gut metagenome | biome: human gut; feature: human-associated habitat; material: faeces | place: United Kingdom | collected 2010/2012 ...
TGCCCGCAGGCGTGGACGCGCCGGCTGTAAGCCCCGCCACAGAACATCCGTTAAGAAAGTCACCCTTGAGTTCTTCCGCCCGCTCGATCTGACAGACCACGGGGCACCTCTCGCTGCAAATCTCCGTTAAATGTTTGGTGTTGGCACTCTTACGATCTCCGACCACGACCATCACGTCCACCTTGGCGGCAATGTCTGCCGCTTCCGATTGACGCTTATGCGTAGCATCACATATTGTATCAAAGATTTCTACGTTTGTACACTGTTTTTTTAAAATTTTTACGCAGTTTTCCCAGAGAACCCGAATGCAGGTGGTCTGGGCCGCTGCCATCAGGGGCCGCTCACGCCGCTCCGGCCGCTGCGACAGCCAGTTTTCTAGGGCCTCCGGCCCGTCTAAAATGACAGAATTCTCCGCCCAGCTGGCCGCGCCGATCACCTCCGGATGGTGCTGCTCGCCGATGATGAGGGGCGTGCGGCCCTGCTCCTCCGCCTGCGCCACCAAACGCTGGATGCGCCGGACATTGGGACATGTGGCGTCCACGATAGACGCGCCGGCGGCCTCCAGCTGCTGGTAAACCTGCTTTTTCTCGCCGTGGGAACGGATGATCACCGTATCCCCCGCCTGCACCTGCGCGGGGTCGTCCACCTGCCGCGCGCCCAATGCGGCCAGTCCCTGCACCACGTGGGCGTTGTGGATGATGCTGCCCAGCATGACGCAGCCGCCCTTGTCCCGGGCCGTCTGCTCCGCCAGCTTCACGGCGCGCTCCACGCCGTAGCAGAAGCCGGCGGATTTCGCCAGTATCACACGCATGTCACACCACCCAGTGCGTAGGCACGACGCATGACCTCATCGGTGTTGGCCTGATACTCCTCCGCCGTGCCCTTGCGCCCGGTGTAGACCGGCTCGAAGGGTTCGCCGAAGGTGATGACCGTCTTGCGGAACAGCCGTTTTTTCGTGCCGATGAATACCGGTACCATCTTCACGCCGGAGCGGATGGCCATCATGCCCGCGCCGCTCTTGGGCGTCACCTGTCCAGGCTGTTTTACCCGCGTGCCCTCCGGAAAGATCAGCAGGTTCCAGCCGTCACGCAGGCTGGTGATGGCAGTCTTCACCGCGTTGATGTCGCTGTTGCCGCGATCCACGGGGAACACGCCGATGTTCCGCAGGAACCACCTCACCACGGGGATGGAAAACAGCTGCTTTTTCGCCATAATGCGCACGTTGAAGTTTTGGGGCATGGCCAGCACCAGCAGGATGGGGTCCCAGGCACTGGAGTGATTGGCGCACAGAATGGCGGCCTCGTCCCCCAGGTTCTCCGTGCCCCGCAGCTCCACCGGCAGGAAAAACATCACCAGCGGGCGCAGGATGCTCCAGGCCCGGGCATAGAACTTGTTTCTCAACTGGATACACTCCCCCGTATCACGTCCAGCAGCAGCTCGCGGCTGGCGTCAAAATCCATATCGCTGGTGTCGATCATGATGGCATCGTCCGCCGCACGCAGCGGCGCGGCGGCGCGGTGGGTGTCGTTGTAGTCCCGCTCCTCCATCTCGCGCAGCACCTCCTCATAGGGCTTGGGGGTGCCCCGCTGCTCCAGCTCCAGTGCGCGGCGCCCGGCCCGCACCTTCACATCGGCGTAGAGGAAAATTTTTACGTCCGCATCGGGCAGCACCACTGTACCGATGTCGCGGCCATCCATAATGACGCTGTGCTCCCGCGCCAGTGAGCGCTGCATCTCCATCAGGAAATCCCGCACGCCCTGGATGGCGGAGACGGCGGAGGCATACATGGAGATCTCCGGCAGGCGGATGTCCGCCGTCACGTCCTCCCCGTTCAGCAGCATGCGCTGCACGCCGTCGGCGTCGTGATCCATGCCGATGTGTACCTCCGGCAGCAGCGCCAGCACCGCCGGTGCGTCCTTGGGGTCCACGCCGCAGCGCTGCACGTACAGCCCGATGGTGCGGTAGATGGCGCCGGTGTCCACATACAGGATGCCCAGACGCTCCGCCACCGCCCTGGCCAGTGTGCTCTTCCCTGCGCCGGAGGGCCCGTCGATGGCCACGGCGTATCGTTTCTTACTCATTTGTATTACCCTCATTTCTCTGCGGCGAAAAGTCCCGCCAGATGTCCGGTGGCCCACGCGATCTGGAGGTTGAAGCCGCCGGTATAGGCGTCCACGTCCAGCACCTCGCCGGCAAAATACAGCCCGCCCGTCAGCTTGGAGGCCATGGTATTGGGCACCACTTCGCCCACCTTGACGCCGCCGGCGGTGACGATGGCCTCCGCCACGGGGCGGGGACCGGTAAGCGGTACCGCGAAATGCTTCAGCTCCTGCACCAGCACGCGGCGCTGTTCCCTGGTGAGGCTGTTGGCCTTTTCGCCCTCCGGCAGAGCCAGACGGCGCAGCAGCACCGGTACCATGCTGCGATGCACCAGCCCTGCCAGGATATTGCCCATATCGCGGTTGGGATTCTCCCCGATGTCCCGCAGGATACGGGTGTCCAGCTTCTGCTCATCCAGTGCCGGCTTCAGGTCGATGACCAGCCGGTACTGCTCCTTGTCCCAGCGGCGCAGGTGGGCGCTGGCGGACAGCATCAGCGGGCCGGACACGCCGAAATGGGTAAACAGCATCTCACCGAACTCCCGGAATACCGGCTTATTCCTGCCGTTGAGCACCGTAGCCTCCACATTCCGCAGGCTCAGGCCCTGCATGGCGGCGCAGTCGGGATCGCTGCTCTCCAGCGGCACCAGCGAACCCCTTGGCGGCACGATGGTGTGCCCCAGCGCCGCCGCCATGGCGTAGCCGTCGCCGGTAGAGCCGGTGGCGGGATAGGACACGCCGCCGGTGGCCAGCACCACGGCGGATGCCGGATAGTGCTGCTTCTCGCCCTGCACGCCGGTGACATGGCCGTCCTGTACCGTGATCTCCCGCGCCCTGTCCCGCACCCAGCGGACGTGCAGGCGCCGCAGCTCCCGCTCCAGAGCGCCGGAGATGTCGAAGGACCTGTCGGACACAGGGAACACACGGTTCCCCCGCTCCACCTTCAGCGGTACGCCCAGCCCCTCGAAAAACGCCATGGCGTCCTGGGGCGTGAAGCGGGTCAGGGCGCTGTACAGGAACCGGCCGTTGCCGGGAATATTGGCCATCAGCGTCTCCTGATCGCAGTCGTTGGTCACATTGCAGCGGCCCTTTCCCGTAATATTCAGTTTCTTGCCCAGCCGTTCGTTGGGCTCCAGCATCGTCACCTGTCCGCCCTGACGGGCGGCGGTGATGGCTGCCATCATACCGGCGGCGCCGCCGCCGATGACTACGATCTCAATCATCGTCCTCTTTCCCGAAGATACCGTACTTCGACCACACCTGTTCCATGTCCGCCAGTGCGGCGGACAGCTCCTCCTTGCGCTGCTTACCCACCGCCAGTATCAGGGCGTTCAGCAGGCTCAGCGGCGCCGTCATGGAATCCACAAAGGATATCATATCGCTGGGTGCCAGCAGCGACAGCGTGGCCATCTGGTACATGGGTGACATGGGGCTGTCCGTGATGGCGATAACATCCGCCTTGCGGGAGCAGGCGAACTGCACCGCGTGGATGGCCATCTTGGAGTAGCGGGGAAAGCAGATGCTCAGCAGCACGTCCCCCGGCCCGATGTGGACCAGCTGCTCATAGATCTCGCCGGCGGCCGCGCTCTGCACCAGCGTAACGTTCTCAAAGATAAAGTGCATATAAAAGTTGAGGTAGCCCGCCAGAAATGAGGACGAGCGCACGCCCAGGATATAGATATGCCTGGCGTGGAGCAGCTTGTCCACCACCCGCTCGAACTCGTCGCGGTCCAACTCCTCGATGATGTCGTGGATGCTGTTCATGTCCCGCTGCATCACGCTGCCCAGAATGTCCCCGCCGCTCATCTGGTCGCTGGACACCTGGATGCGCTGGATGGACGTGAGCTTACCGCGAATCAGCTCCTGCAGCTCCTTCTGCATATCAGGGTAGCCGTTATAGCCCAGCTCCGCCGCGAAGCGTACCACGGTGGACTCGCTGACCTGCGCCGTCTGGCCCAGCTTACTGGCGGTCATGAAGGCCGCCTTATCGTAGTTTTCCAGAATATAATTGGCGATACGCTTCTGTCCCTTGGAGAACGTATCCATGCCGTTCCGTATGGTCTGCAAAACGCTCCTATTCACGTATATCGCCTCCCGTTATCCTTTGTATTTCCTGCGCTGTCAAGTATCTCCACTTGCCAATTTGGAGGTCGTCCAGCCGCAGGCCGTCCTCCTCCACGCGCTGCAATTTTTCCACATGCAGGCCCAGTCCGGCGCACATGCGCCGTATCTGCCGGTTCTTGCCCTGATGGATGGTGACGCGCAGGAGGGCCTGCCCCTCGTGGCGGCTGAGTTCCCGGGCCCGGGCAGGTGCAATGGGCTCGCCGTCCAGCTCCGTGATAGCCATCAGGCGCTCCGCCGCGCCCCGTATGTCACCGCGTACCGTTACCAGATAGACCTTGTCCACCTGATGACTGGGGTGCAGCAGCCGGTGGGCGAAATCGCCGTCGTTGGTGAACAGCAGCAATCCCTCGGAGTCCCGATCCAGCCGTCCCACGGGGTACACCCGTGCGCCGCAGCCGGACACCAGCTCCGCCGCCGTGTGCCGTCCGTATTCATCGGAGAGGGTGGTGACATAGCCCCGCGGCTTGTTAAGCATCAGGTAGACCCGCCGCGTGTCGGCGGGCAGCGGCTGGCCGTCCACGGTGATGGTATCTGTCTCCGGATCGGCGCGGTCGCCCAGCGTCGCCGGCGCACCGTTGACACAGACGCGCCCTGCGGAGATCCACTCCTCCGCCATCCGCCGCGAGCACAGGCCCGCAGCGGCCAGCAGCTTCTGGAGTCGTTCAGCCATGACACTTTCCCCTCTCTGTCTTTCTCTAACTGTGCAGTGCCGCACATGCCGCCGTCAGCGGCTCCCGCAGGCGCAGCAGCGCCGTCTGCACCCCACGGCGCGGAGCCGTCAGCCGGAAGCCGTAGTCATACAGGGCGGCGTGGTCGGCCCAGTCGTTGCCGTCCTGCAGCGTCACCGCCACCAGACGGCAGCCGTCCCGCTCCGTACAGGATACCAGTGTGCGGCCCGCCGCCTGGGTGTACCCCGTTTTCAGGCCGACGCAGCCTTCCACCTGACGCAGGAGGCGGTTGTGGTTCTCCATGGTGCGCTGGCCGATGGTGACACTGCGGCTGGAGCAGATGCGCCGAAACGTGGGGTTTTCCACCGCCGCGGCGGCCAGCACCGCCATGTCCCGCGCTGTGGAATAGTGGCCGTCCGCGTCCAGCCCGTTGGGATTGGCGAAGCTGGTGTGGGCCATGCCCAGCGCCGCCGCTTTCTCGTTCATCAGCGCCACAAAGGGTGTCAGCCCTCCGGCGCACTCTGTCAGCACCAACGCCGCATCGTTGCCGGAGCAGAGCAGCAGTCCGTACAGCAGCTCCTCCACCCGCACCGTTTCACCGGCCCTCAGGTACATGGAGGAGCCCTCCGCCATGTGGTCCGGCGTCACGGTGATGACATCGTCCGGCGCGGCGTGCTCCAGCACCACCAGCGCCGTCATGATCTTGGTGGTGCTGGCGATGAGCATCTGGCGGTCGCCGTTTTTCTCGTAGAGCACCTGCCCCATGTCCGCGTCCATCAGGACAGCAGCCGTGGCGGAGACCTCCAGAGCCTCCGCCACAGCCGGCGTTATGCAGAAAATGAGACATAGGGCCCACAAGCCCCGAAGCAGTCTGTCTGACATTGGGATCACCCTTATACGATAGAATCATCCCAGTATATTCGGCGGCGGGGCCAAGTATTTTGCCTTAGAAGTCCGCTTTTTCCCGCTTCTTGTCGATGAAGCTCTCCACGCGGTCCATGACCTGAGGCACCATCTCCACTACGCGGTCCACCGTGGTGATGGCAGGGGTGCCCACCGGCAGCATGCGGGTCACGCCGTCCTTGACCACCAGGAACGCCATAGGCTCCACCCGCACGCCTGCTGCTGCGGCAGCGCCTACCTTATCCGGCTGCTTGCCGTAATCTCCTCCGCCGCAGCCGAAGCCGAAGCTCAGACGGGACACGGGGATCAGCGTCACGCCGTCCGCCGTGTTGATCGGCTCGCCCACCACCGTGTTGGAGTCCACCATCTGGCGGATCTTATCCATAGAGGCTTCCATCATCGCGCTGATAGAGTTCTTCTTCTCGTTGTTTTCCATGCTGTACGCTCCTTTTTTCAGTTAGTCGTATGGGTCGCGTCCGCCGCGGCGGGCGCCTGGTCTTTCGTGTTCCGCTGGGCGGCCTCCCGCTCCCTGGCCACCTGCTTCTCCTGGGGCTTCTGCGCCTTGCGGAAGGCGCGGAACCATTTCAGGGCGGGGCCGACAAAGGCAATGCCGATGGACACCAGATCGCCGATACGGAAGCTCAGCCCCACTTCGCCGCTGACGCGGGTCTCGGCGGCGTTGAAATCCGTCTCCAGATGGATGCGGGGGTCCGGCATGCGCGTCAGCTTCTCCACCTCCGGCATCACCGTCCACATGGCAACGTTAGCCCAGCCGTAGGTCTCCGCTACCCGGGCGGGATCGTCGCCGCCGAAGCACACCGACAGCTGCATGGGGTCGATGCGCAGGCGCTGCCGCGTCCGGCGCAGGCCTCGCTTCAGGGACTCCCACAGGGCGGGCAGCGCGCTGCGAATATCGGCGAACGTCAGGCCCAGCGGCAGCTTCTTGTCGGAGGACTTCTTCTCGCCGCCCTCCTTTTTCGCTCCGGACGCCGTCTCTTTTTTGGGCTTTTCCTTTTTTTCTTTTTCCGGCTTGGGCACCAGCTGCAGCCGGATGGGACCTGCTGTGGCCGTGACGCACAGCTCGTCGCCGAAGCGGATGCGCACACCTACCCGCAGCAACAGCAGCAGGATGATCAGCAGCAGAAGTATGCCCAATATCCACAGTGCGACCAACAGGGTCCCCCCTTCCTCTTATTCTCCCTCCGCCGGCAGGTTCCCCTCGTCGTCCAGGCGCATCTGGCCGTCGGCCTCCAGCCCCGGCATCTGCGGCAGATCCTCCAGTGAGTTCAGGTGGAACGCCCGCAGGAACGACTGGGTCGTCCGGTACAGGCGGGGCCGCCCGGGCACCTGCAGCCTGCCGCACTCCTCGATGAGGTGCCGGTCCAGCAGCAGTCCCACGGTGTAGGAGCTGTCCACGCCGCGGATCTGGTCCACATAGGCGCGGGTGGTGGGCTGGTAGTAGGCGATGATGGTCAGTACCTCCAGTGCCGGCTGGCTCAGCTTGGCAGGCTTTCGGATCTCGAATGCCTTGCGGATCTGATCGCCGTACTCCGGCGCGGAGCACAGCTGGTAGCTGTCCTCCATTTTCAAAAGGCGGATACCCCGCCGTTCATAGCTGTAATAGTCCTGAAGCCGCTGGAGCACCAGCTCCACCGTGGGGCGGTCCATGTCCAGCGCCACGCAGATGCGGTCCACGGCCACCGGCTCGCCGGAGGCGAACAGGATGCCCTCCACCGCAGCTTCGATCTCTTTCATTTCCCGTGTATCCATGCTTCTCCCCTTATGTCAGTTCTTCCGGCACGTCGCCGTCGCAGGTGACGGTGCAGTCGCTGGCAGAGCCCGCCAGCCGGATCAGGTTGCTCCGGCACAGCTCCAGCACCGCCATAAACGTGGCCACCAGCTCGCTGCGGCTGCGGCTGCCGCGGAACAGCAGCAGGAATCGGGTGATGCCCCCCTGCCGCAGGCGGCGGATGATCTCCCGCGCCTTGGTCTCCACCGGGTACGGCTCCCGCTTCACGATCTCGTCAAAGGCCCTCAGCGGCGGAGCCTCCTCCACCTGACCGCGGCGGTCCGTCACCTCCTGCATAGCCAGGATCAGATCCGCCGGCTCCTGCTGGTACTCGTAGATCTTGCCCCGTTCCATAGGCTCCGGCGGGCGGGTCAGCACGCTGCGGCCGAACTCTCCCATGGGGCCCAGCCGCTCGGTGATGTAGCGCACCTTGGCGTAGGCATCGCCCCGCTTCCGCTCCTCCAGAGACTGGATGAGGGCGTCCATCTCGCTCTGCGCCTCCTCATCCTCCAGACTCAGCAGCATGCGGGTCTTGATATACATCAGGTGGGCAGCCATGGTGATGAACTCACTGGCCACCTCCAGATCCATCTGCTTGCGCTGCTCCAGATACGCCAGATACTGGTCAAGGATCAGCGCGATGGGGATGTCCTGTATTTCAATTTTGTTTTTGCTCAGCAGGAACAGGATCAGATCCAGCGGCCCCTCGAAATCCTCCAGCGGCTCGCTGCCCTTGGTCTGCACCACCCTTTCCAGCTTAAAGATCAGATCGTCCAACGGTTTTGCTCCTCAGAAGCCGACGATGCGGCAGAATAGATCGAACACCCAGCGGATGGCCGCGTCCAGCGCATTGCTGCCGATGCCTACGGAGATGATGATTACCAGCAGCACCATACCGAACTGCTCGTAGCGCATCAGCCAGTTGTAGGCGCGGTCCGGCAGCAGCACCGCCACGACCTTGGAGCCGTCCAGCGGCGGTACCGGCACCAGATTGAACAGGCCCAGACCCACCGACAGGGACGCGGTATTCACCAGGAACGAGAACAGCGTCTCCGGCAGCGTACCCGTGGCCAGAGCGCGGAGATAGACCAGCCGCGCCGCCAGCAGAAGCAGCAGCGCCAGCACGAAGTTGGAGACCGGGCCGGCCAGCGCCGTGATCGCCATGCCCTGCTTGGGCTTTTTGAAGTAGTTGGGATTCACCGGCACGGGCTTAGCCCAACCGAAGCCCGCCACGATCATCATCACAAAGCCGATCCAGTCGATGTGCCGCAGCGGGTTCAGGCTCAGCCGATGAGCCCGCTTGGCGGTGGGGTCTCCCAGCGCGTAGGCGGCCAGTCCGTGGCACGTCTCGTGGATGGTCAGGCACAGGAACACGGCGGCCAGCCGCAGCAGGATACTCTCCAGCGAGCCGAAGTCCAGCGCATTCCAAAGATTTGTCAGATATTGCAAAGGAAGCTCCTCCCTTTCAGAAACGCCGCTTTTCGATAGTTCTCTGTATTATAGCAAATATTCCTCCCGTTGACAAGGAGAAATCCCCCGTCTATTGTCACCGAATTGACCGGTATGTAACCGTTTTGTATCCAACTTCCCACCAATTTGTCTTTTCCCTGTAAGGATGCGTACCAAAAGGTCTGGTATAGTATAGGTACAAAGTAAAACGCAACACGGATCTGATAGAAAGGAGAACACGAATATGGTGAAGATGAATACGATCGCAGGTCTGGTGGTTCTGTGCATGGTGTCCGCTGTGGCAGCGTTTTTCCTGCCCAACGCCGTAGGTACGGTGCTCTCCTTTGTGAGCATTGGCGCGGCGGCAGCCATCGGCGTACTGGCCATCGTGGCTTTCGTGCGGCTGCTCACCCAGCGCCGTGCGTTCTGATACAGGCCCTTCCACCTGTCATCCGACCCCCTCTATTCCCGCAGGTCAGGGAACGCGCAAGCGTTCCCTGACCCTTTTACATGGTTGCAAAACGCCGCGCCGCCGGTTATACTGACAGTAAACCCAATACAAAAGGAGAAATACGTATGAAGGTACGTCTCAACGAAGATCAGGAGATCGTCCGCACCATCCGTGAGGGCCTGCGCCGCACCGGCGGCTACTGTCCCTGCCGCCTGGCCCGCACCGAGGAGAACCGCTGCATGTGCAGGGAGTTCAAGGACCAGATCGCCGACCCCGACTACGAAGGCTACTGCCACTGCCGCCTGTATTATAAGGAGAAGTGACGGATACGCGTGCAAAAAGGCTGAGCTTCGCTCAGCCTTTTGTCTTATTTGCCCTTTATCAGCTCCCGCAGGAGCCCGATGGCCGTCAGCACCGTGCCGCCCAGCAGCATGAAGTCCGCCAGATTCCACACGAGGCTCCGCAGCTTCTTCCCCGCCCCGGGGAATCGGACGTAGTCCGTGACGCTGCCCCGCCGCAGCCGGTCGTACTGGTTGCTCAGGCCGCCGGTAAGAGTCAGAAGGATGCCCAGCCGTGCCGGCGCCGTCCGCCGCTCCACATCGGGCAGCAGCAGCGCCGCCGCCAATAGCCAGATCCCCAGCGGTGCCCACCGCAGGAGCCTGGGATAGCGGCTGCCCTTGCCCAGAAAGAAGCCCGGGTTCTCCAGATGCGTCAGCTGCAGGAGCTTTCCGCGATACCGCAGCTTTTCGCTGCGTGCCAGCGCCTTCAGCACGCGGTCGCACACCAGCAGCGCCGCCGTGACACCGATGAGTATCCACATGGCGCTACCTCCTGCCCCGCCGGATGGTAAAGCCGAACACCAGACCGCACAGCCCGCCCACAATGTGGGTGATCTGGGAGATGCTGTCCTGTTTGAACAGCCCATCCATGATCTCGCCGCCCAGATAGAAGATGACCACCAAAATCAGCGTGACGGGGATCTCGCCGCGGCGCATGGCGGTGAAGGAGGACAGCACGATCATCATGAACACCACGCCGCTGGCCCCCAGCAGCACGGTGTTGGGGAAGAACACAAAGTGCACCAACCCCGTGATGAGGGCGGTCAGTGCGATGGTCCAGACCATGGTGCCGCTGCCGTACTTCTCCTCCAGCCCCGGCCCTACCAGCAAAATCAGCAGCATGTTGCTCATATAGTGCTCGTAGTCCGCGTGGCCCAGCACGTGGCCGAAGAACCGCAGGTAGGTCAGCGGGTCAGACAGCGATGCGCGGTACACGGAGAAATATTGGTAGGTCGTCGCGCCGTTGGTCCAGTTGCCCAGCAGCAGGGCCAGCAGGCTCAGCAGGGCAAACGTCAGGATCACCGGTGCATTGAAGCGTATCACGATCTTCTTCAACTGGATTCCCTCTTTTCAAATACGATAAAAGCAAGTATACTATAAGCTGACAAAAATGTAAACAATGCAAAACGAAGGAGGCCCCTGAACGTGAAAAAATGGTTGAAGGCCGCGCTGTGCGTCCTGCTGGCGATCCTGCTCATCGTGGGCGGCTACGTGGCCTACGTATTCATCGACTATCACCGCATCGGCGACATGGCGCTGACACCCTCCGACGGCGGTACCGCATCCGTCCGGACGGACACGCCCTACACCGTGCTGTCTTACAACATCGGCTTCGGCGCCTACGAGGACGACTACGGCTTCTTTATGGACGGCGGCACTGAGTCCCGTGCGTGGAGCGAAGAGCGGCTGACAAAAAATCTGTCGGAGATCTCCGCGTTTCTGACGGAGCAGTCGCCGGACTTCCTGCTGGCGCAGGAGGTGGACATCGGCTCCACCCGCAGCTATCAGGTGGACGAGCGGCCCTATCTGACCGAGGCACTGGAGGACATGAGCGGCGTGTTCTGCCAGAACTACGACTCGCCGTACCTGATGTACCCCCTGCTGCGGCCTCACGGCGCGTCCCGCTCCGGCCTGCTGACCCTTTCCTCCGCCGCCATCACCTCGGCCGGGCGCGTGGAGCTGCCGGTGGAGGGCGGCTTCATGAAGCTGCTGGACCTGGACCGGTGCTATTCCGTCAGCCGCATCCCCGTGGAAGGCGGTAAAGAGCTTGTCCTTTACAACCTGCATCTCTCCGCATATACCAGCGATGGCACCATCGCCACGGAGCAGCTGAAGCTGCTGCTGGCGGACATGCAGTCTGAGTACGATGCAGGCAACTGGTGCGTGGCCGGCGGCGACTTCAATAAGGATCTGCTGGGCGACTCCGCCGCCTGGTTCGGCGAGGCGGATCAGGAGTACTCCTGGGCACAGCCCATCCCTGCCGGCACCTTCGAGGGACTGGACATCTCTCTGGTAACGCCGCTGGACAAGGATGACCCCGTCCCCAGCTGCCGCAACGCCGACGGCCCCTACCACCAGGGACAGTACGTCCTGACGGTGGACGGCTTCCTGGTGACGGCCAACGTCACCGCCGAGAGCGCCGTGGTCATCGACACCGGCTTCGCCTGGTCCGACCACAACCCCGTCGCCATGACCTTCACGCTGCGGCCCTGACGGCCGCACCGTGCGATACCCACACGGGCCCGCCCTGCTGCGGGTCCGTGTTTTTTCGGCGAATTTGTATTTTTTCGCAAAAATCCGAAAAAGGGGGTTGCCAAGCTGTCCGTTCTGTGATAACATACGTCCATCAATTTGATACACCCGATGAGTCGTCCGGAATGTTCAGACCGGACGCGGAGGGTACTCTGGAGAATCCCATTTAATTGGGTGCCGAAGGTGCAAGGCGTTTACCGCGCCGAATCTCTCAGGCAAAAGGACGGAGCTGACAAGTAGTTTTGCTTGCCCCCTGACTTCTCCAGAGTCGCTGCCCTGCAGCGGCTCTCATTTTTATGTAAGGAGAAAGAAACCATGATCGAATCTACCCTGTTCCCTATCGTTTCCAAGATCAACGAGTACCTCAGCAATTACATCCTCATCTTCCTGCTGGTGGGCGTCGGCCTGTGGTACTCCATCCGCACCCGCTTCGTGCAGGTACGCTGCTTCGGCGAGGGCATGAAGAAGTTCTTCGGTGAGATGAACCTCCGCGGCGGCGCACAGAAGAGCGGTATGACCTCCTTCCAGGCGCTGGCCACCGCCATCGCCGCCCAGGTGGGCACCGGCAATATCGTGGGTGCCTCCGGCGCCATCCTCACCGGCGGCCCCGGCGCCATCTTCTGGATGTGGATCATCGCCTTCTTCGGCATGGCCACCATCTACGCGGAGGCCACGCTGGCCCAGAAAACCCGCATCGTGGAGCCGGACGGCAACATCAAGGGCGGCCCCGTGTATTACATCACCACTGCGTTCAAGGGCGGCTTCGGCAAGTTCCTGGCGGGCTTCTTCGCCGTGTCCATCATTCTGGCTCTTGGCTTCATGGGCTGCATGGTCCAGTCCAACTCCATTGGCTCCACCATGGAGACCGCCTTTGGCGTTCCCTCCTGGATCATGGGCATTGTGCTGGTCATCATCTGCGCCGTTATTTTCCTGGGCGGTGTGCAGCGTCTGGCCGCAGTGACGGAGAAGATCGTCCCCATCATGGCCGGCATCTTCCTGCTGGGCGGTCTGGTGATCCTGGCGGCCCGCATCCAGTACGTCCCCTCCACCTTCGGTATGATCTTCAGGTACGCCTTCCAGCCTCAGGCCATCATCGGCGGCGGCTTCGGCTACGCTCTCAAGACTGCCATCAGTCAGGGTGCCAAGCGCGGCCTGTTCTCCAATGAGGCCGGTATGGGCTCCACGCCCCACGCCCACGCTCAGGCCAACGTAGCTCACGCCCACGATCAGGGTGTCGTGGCCATGATCGGCGTATTCATCGACACCTTCGTGGTGCTGACCCTCAACGCCCTGGTCATCATCTGCACCCTGTACACCAAGGATGGCCCTCTGGCCGGCGGCTACACCGGCGACATCACCGCCACCCTGGGCAAGACCAACCTGGCCCAGACCGCCTTTGGCTCCGTATTTGGTGCCAGCCTGGGCGCCAAGTTTGTGGCCATCTGCCTGCTGTTCTTCGCCTTCTCCACCATCCTCAGCTGGAACCTGTTCGGCAAGATCAACGCCAACTATCTGTTCGGCCGCAAGAACAGCAAGCTGTGCAGCGTCATCTATACCATCATCGCGCTGGTGTTCATCTTCCTGGGCACCGTCTCCGGCAGCGACTTCGTCTGGGAGCTTACCGACATGTTCAATAACCTGATCGTCCTGCCCAACGTCATTGCGCTGTTTGCCCTGACGGGCATGGTCATCGCCAGCCTGAACGAGGTGCAGAAGGACAAGCTGAAGGTGTAAGCCCCAGCTTTCAGGTCGTACCGGCCTTCACCGACACACAGGGGGACCGTTTCCACGGTCCCCCTTTCCCTTTCCGGCGGCTGTCGGGCAGAGCTCGGAGGACGTTTGGGCGGCGTCGGAAAATTTCTCGGGTAATTTTGAATTTAGGGGTTGACATTTTTCGCTTTTATGCTATACTAAGCAAGTCGACAGCGATGCGGCAACAAAATATGGGGGTATAGCTCAGCTGGGAGCCCGGTTGAAGCGGTAAACAACCCCCGCACTAATTGAATAAGAAATTACTCAGCGCACCCCTTATACGGGGGTATAGCTCAGCTGGGAGAGCAAGTCACCAGTAAAGCAACCCGCAATCGCAACGCGGCATCTAAAAAGTTAATATCCCGGAAGTCCAGTAAAATCAAGGGGTTCCGGTTCCATGGGGGTATAGCTCAGCTGGGAGAGCAAGTCACCAGTAAAGCAACCCGCAATCGCAACGCGGCATCTAAAAAGTTAATATCCCGGAAGTCCAGTAAAATCAAGGGGTTCCGGTTCCATGGGGGTATAGCTCAGCTGGGAGAGCAAGTCACCAGTAAAGCAACCCGCAATC
>ERZ826242.2738-NODE-2738-length-14371-cov-4.668483_pt1 | contig 14371 bp, 10 predicted proteins | sample MGYA00519871_ERZ826242 | MGnify/ENA primary metagenome ERZ826242 (study PRJEB31778, sample SAMEA3449226) | human gut metagenome | biome: human gut; feature: human-associated habitat; material: faeces | place: United Kingdom | collected 2010/2012 ...
AACCAGAGACACGAGGATTTTCAGTCCTCTGCTCTACCAACTGAGCTAACTGGGCAATTGATTTGTTTATTCTATCTTATTTTTCTACTCCTGTCAAGACATTGTTCAAGTCAAATCGTGCGCCATTCACTCATTCTGTTACAATTCACAGCGTCATTCGCACAAAATACCCATACTGGGCTTACGATCAGCAGAACTTGTACTGGCAACATAGCAATATACATTGCATCATCTGATAACGTATATTCGCAAAATCTACCGCTTATTAATATGATTCCTGCAACACATGTGCGAATGACGGTAGATCAATTTTCGTCGTTGGAGCGAGCATAGCCCGCCTCCGTGAGTGTGTCTGAGCCAACAGCTGTTTCTGCTGTGGGCGAGTTCGCGGGAGGAGGCGGAGATAAGCGGCGCAGCGCAAACAGAAAATTGTTCGTGTCATTGCACATGTGTTGCAGGAATCCATTTATATCGTAGATTTTGCGTTCATCACTTCCAAATTATTTAGCGATTTTCCATTGTCTCGAAATACTTCTGTGCATTGATCAGTTCCCCATCCTGCACGGCATGTACATACTGGCCATCTGCCATCTGTATTCTCGCCTTCACATTATCGGACATGATCACATCGAAGATATGAAGCACACGTTTTTTGATATCTTCATCATAAATCGGTGTTGCCACTTCCACACGCCGTGTGGTATTTCTGGTCATAAAGTCTGCAGAGGCAATATATACCTCATCATTTCCGAAAATATAGATTCTGGAATGTTCCAGGTAACGTCCCACAATACTGCGTACAGTAATATGATCTGTCGCTCCCGGAACTCCTGCAATCAGACAGCAGCTTCCGCGCACGATCAGCTCAATATCCACACCAGCCTGAGACGCTTCCATCAGTTTCTCAATAATCCGTTTATCTGTCAGGGAGTTCATCTTTGCACCAATATATCCGGGTTCTCCGCGTTTTGCCAGTGCAATCTGCTCATCCATTTTAGAAAGGATCTTGTTACGCAGACATTTCGGTGCAACCATCAGATATTTGGTTTCCTGCATCACCTGACCGAGACAAAGTTTGTGGAATACTTCATTTGCTTCTGCGCCAATCCCCTGATGCGCTGTCAGCAGTGAGAAATCTGTATATAGTTTTGCTGTTTTCTCATTATAATTTCCGGTTCCGATCTGTGTGATATAAGAAATATGACCTTCCTGTTTCTTTGTAATCAGGCAGAGTTTGGAATGAACTTTCAATTTATCCAGACCATACAGAATCCGGCAGCCTGCATCCTCCAGCCGTCTGGACCACTCAATATTATTTTCCTCATCAAAGCGGGCACGAAGTTCCACCAGTGCCACAACTTCCTTGCCGTTTTCTGCAGCATTGATCAATGCCTCAACGACTTTACTGTCATTTGCCACACGGTACAGTGTCATTTTAATAGATACGACATTTGGATCTTCTGCTGCTTCATTCAGCATATGAAGGAATGGCTGCATGCTGTCATATGGGAAGAACAGGAAGCGGTCTTTCTGCTCCACCTGTTTCATGATGCTTTCTGACATATCGATATCTGCCGGGATCTGCGGTGTATACTTATCATAAAACAATTCCTTTTTACTTCTCAGCAAATCACGGATTCTTGAGAAAAAGGACAGATCCAGCGGTGCTTCCGAATGGAAGATATGCTTTTTCTTCAGATCCAGATAGCCACACAACGTATCCAGAACAGACTCATCCATCAATCGCGTATACTCCAGTTTGATCGGACATAATTTTCTTCTGCGGCTTACCAGCTGTTCCATTACCTGACGGAAGTCTGTATCATCATCATACATTTCCTCATCCGGATCAATATCAGCATTTCGGATGATACGGATCAGTGATTTACTCTTAATCTTATACCGGTCAAAAATCAGCGGAATATAATGCAGAATCAGTTCCTCACGGAGCATGAAACGATTCTCATGTCCCGGGATCCGCACCAGACGCGGAATCACATCCAGATTACACGGCACGATCCCCAGTTTGTCCCGGTTTTTCTTTTCCAGCACAACCACTGCATAAATATCTTTACTTTTTAAAAACGGAAATGGCTGTTTTTTACCAATGATCTGCGGTGACAATAACGGGCGTACTTCATGTTCAAAATAGGAATCCAAAAATTCCACATCCCGTTTTTCCAGTTCGGAATAACTGCAGATTTCCACTCCCTGCGTCTCCAGTCCACGTTTCAGTTCTGCATAAGCAGCATCTTTACGCTGTGTCAGTAGTTTCACCTGCTCAAAGATCGCAAACAGCTGTTCCTGACAGGTCATATTTGTCTTATTATCACGGATATCTTTGGATACCAGCATCTGATCATACAAAGAACCAACACGTACCATAAAAAATTCATCCAGATTACTCTGGAAAATAGATGCAAAAGATAAACGCTCACAAAATGGATTCGATGTATCCTCAGCTTCCTCTAAAACTCTTGTATTAAACTTTAACCATGATAATTCTCTGTTGTCATAACATGAATGAACCATTGTTCCCCCACTCCTCATTATCTGTTCTGTTGTTACCTGTACTTCTGTCCCATGTCCATCTCTTTCCGATACATTTGCTTCCACCATATTTCCATCTGCACACTGTGCCTGTACGGTTGTTGCATTTACCGTCTGTAATTCCATATCTGATACCTCTTTCATCATTTTTGCTTCCACAGGTATCTTCTGAATCACATTTTCATGCATTGGCTGTACACTTTTTTCACCGTCACCCCGAGGTGCCATACTGTCTTTTTGCTGATGCACGGGTTTTCTGCCAAATAATCCCCGTATTATATTTGCAATTCTGCTCATATTTATTTTATCCTCTTATGCTTTCTCTTATGCTTTGCAAAATCCCTGCGTATTACTAATAATATTTCTTTTGAAATTTTGCCGCTATCAGCATTTTATAAAAATCTTGTAAAATCAATGTAAAACACAATGCCTAAAACAGTTCTTTTTTCTTACTCTACGATAACCAATTCGTCGCCTACCTTGATGGTTCCGCCTTCTAATACTTTAGCAAACACCCCTTCCCGCGGCATGATGCAGTCTCCTACTACTTTATAAATCTCACAATGGCTGTGACATTCTTTACCAATCTGTGTCATTTCCAGCAACACATCATTGCAACGAAATTTTGTACCCACCGGAAGATTTCGAAAATCATATCCATCTACAATCAGATTTTCTCCAAATGCACCAAACTCCACAGCCACACCTCTGGCACGAAACTCCTCAATCTTCTGCAGTGAAAGCAGACTTACCTGACGATGCCAGTGTCCGGCATGCGCGTCATTTTCGATGCCCCAGTCTGAAACAAATTTCGCCTCTGAAACTTCATGCTTCTGTGTCCCTCTCTTTTCACTGATACAGATTCCTCTTACAATTCCCATATTCCATACTCTCCTATCCCTGTAATATCTTTATTCTACCATCTTTGGAGCAAAAAAAAAAGGACTTCAGAAGAAGTCCTTTTTAATAATGGGCGGAGAAGGATTCGAACCTTCGAAGGCATCGCCAGCAGATTTACAGTCTGTCCCCTTTGGCCACTCGGGAATCCACCCATTTAACGAAATGAGACATTTCTGCGCTCATTCCGTCATTTACTATATCACGTTCTTGATTTTCATGCAAGCACTTTTTTCAGTGCGGCTTCATCTGCAACCAGCGTAAAATCCGGATGCAACTGAAGAATGGATGCCGGTACTTCCGGTGTCACAGGACCGAAAAATGCTTTCTGTACCGCATCGGCTTTATCTTCGCTGGATACAACCATTACCACTTTCTTTGCCTGAATGATGTCACAGATTCCCATCGTATATGCCTGACGCGGTACATCGTCTGCACTGGCAAAGAACCGTTTGTTTGCTTCAATGGTAGATTCTGCCAGATTTACGCAATGTGTGCCCTTTGTAAACACCTGATCCGGTTCATTGAAACCAATGTGTCCATTACGTCCGAGTCCGAGAAGCTGCAGATCAATGCCGCCCAGAGATGCAATCTGGTTATCATAACGCTCACACTCAGCAGCCACATCTGTATTTTTTCCATTCGGGATAAACGTATGATCCTCACGGATATTGATTGCATCAAAAAAGTTATGACGCATGAAATATACATAACTCTGATCACTTGTAATATCCAGTCCTACATACTCGTCCAGGTTCACGGAATAACATTCCGAGAAATCAACATCCCCTTTGTTATACCACTCAATCAGCTGACGGTAAGTGCCAATTGGGCTGCTTCCGGTTGCCAGACCAAGTACACAGTCCGGTTTCATGATTACCTGCGCGGAAATAATATTTGCCGCTTTTCTGCTCATCTGATCATAATCTTTTGCTTTAATAATTTTCATTCTAAAAACCTCCTCATTTTATGCATTATTCATAGAAAATCCATTTCTTTATGCTACTGCCAGATCTGTCCACCGATAATAACTTTTTCCAGTTCCAGATGTTCATCCAGAATCAGAAGATCTGCCCGTGCACCTGCCCGGATACAACCAATCTCCCGCTCCATTCCAATGGCCTTTGCCGGAGTAGAGGTAGCTGCCATTACAGCCTGTTCCAATGGCACCCCAAAAGATACCGCATTCCGAAGACCATCCATCAGATGAATGGAAGAACCTGCCAGTGTTCCGTCTGCCAGTGTTGCTTTGCCTTCTTTCATCCATACCGGCTGACCGCCAAGTTCATATTCTCCTTCCGGCATTCCCGCACAGCGCATAGAATCCGAAATTAAATTCAAACTGGATCCAAACAGGGCAGCTGTCATCCGCACAACTGACGGATGGATATGAAAACCATCACAGATCAGTTCGACGGTAGCACCTGCATCAAATGCAGCACCAATGATTCCCGGCTTCCGGTGATGAATTCCATTCATGCCGTTAAACATATGTGTAACATGGGTAGCACCTGCCTCAAAAGCCGCCTGTGCCATCTCATAGTCTGCCACAGAGTGCCCCAGGGAAACCGTACAAAGTCTGCTGGCCTGTCGGATAAATACCAGATCCCGATCTTCTTCCGGAGCCACTGTGATCATGCGTACCTGTCCACCACAGGCTTCATTTAATTTCTCCAGTTCTTCCATATTCGGTTTCTGTAAATACTGTGCATTCTGTGCCCCGCGTTTTTCATAGCTTAAAAACGGTCCCTCCAGATGAACTCCCACACAATGTGCCCCATCACTTTCAAAATCACGGATGGCATGCATTGCATGCAGCAGTGATTTCTCCGACAGCGTCATAGTAGTCGGACACCAGGATGTTACACCTCTCTGTGCATAATATCGTGACATCCGGCGCAGACCATCTGCATCTCCATCACTGGCATCTGCATTTACCGCTCCATGCGTATGAATATCCACAAGTCCCGGAATGATATATTTTCCGGTCGCATCTATCATTTCTCCATCCGTCAGTTCCTGTACTGTCACATGGGTATCACCACCTGTTATGGCAGTAATCCGATCCCCACATAAAATATCTGCTTTTTCAAATCTTCCTTCGGGCAGAAAGACCCGTCCGTTTGTTATATACATCTCTTCCATCTCCTTCGCTACGCATATCTTGCATCTTTTTTCAAAGAATTGCAAGCCTTTTTTTCTGCATTTTTTACGCTTCTGTTTTCTCCCTGTTTTCCCCCTGTTTTCTTCCGTTTTATCGGTTGCACTCCCCAAAAAATAAACGTATAATAGATAAGGTTAATAGAGAACACGCAAAAGAAGTCTGACATTTCTGCTATTTTTTATTCCATAGCATATGTCCGTCTTCCAAGGAATATATTACACAAACACAGGAGGATATGAGAATGAAAAAACCAATATTAGTCGTTATGGCAGCTGGAATGGGCAGTCGTTACGGAGGATTAAAACAGATGGATCCGGTTGGCAGTCATGGAGAAGTAATTATGGATTATTCCCTGTATGATGCCCGCCGTGCCGGATTTGAAAAAGTTATTTTCATCATCAAACATTCCATTGAAGATGCATTTAAAGAAGCAATCGGTGATCACGTTTCCAAATATATGGAAGTTGCTTATGCATATCAGGATCTGGATGATCTGCCGGAAGGCTATTCCGTACCGGAAGGCCGTGAGAAACCATGGGGAACCTGCCATGCAATTCTTGCAGCAAGAGATCTCATTGATGCACCATTTGCTGTGATCAACGCAGATGATTATTATGGAACTACCTGCTTTAAGATCATTTATGATTACCTGTCCACACACAGTGATGATGACAAATATCGTTACTGCATGGTTGGCTATCAGTTAAAAAACACTGTTACAGAAAATGGTTCTGTTGCCCGCGGCGTATGCACCACAGATGCTGATTCCAATCTGATCAGTGTTGTTGAGCATACACAGATTGAACAGCACGAAGGCGGCATCCGATTTACTGAAGATAAAGGTGAAACCTGGCATGAGATCGATGGAAATACCATCGTATCCATGAATCTCTGGGGATTCAGTGAAAGTTTTATCAAAGAAGCAAAAGACCGCTTCGCAGCATTCCTGGATGATGCAATGGTGAATAATCCGCTGAAAGGAGAATACTTCCTTCCTTCCGTTGTCAGCCAGCTTCTGGATGAAGACAAAGCATCTGTAAAAGTATTACAGAGTCCGGACAAATGGTACGGCGTTACTTACCGCGAAGACAAACCGGGAATCGTAAAAGCACTTGCAGACAAAGCTGCCGACGGATTATATCCGACACCATTGTGGCAGTAATCGTTATACAGATAAAGGAGAAGATATTATGATACAGATTAAACCTGAGATTTTTCAGGAAGTTCTTTCTGCCTATGACCTGGGCGAAGGCACTATAACTTACAAGGCCTATGGGGAAGGTCACATCAACAATACAAGCCTGGTAACCGTTACCGGCAAAGAGACACGCAGATTTATCCTGCAGCGCATTAATACAGATATTTTTACCAATCCGAAATCCCTGATGGAAAATATCTGCGGCGTTACTTCTTACCTGAAAGACATCATCGCAGAACGCGGTGGAGATACAGAACGTGAAACCATGACAGTTGTATACACCCGTGACGGTCAGCCATACTATACTGATTCCACACAGGGTGCATGGCGTATTTATAAGTTCGTAGAACATACCATCTGTCTGCAGCAGTGCAGAAATACTGAGGATTTCTACACTTCCGCCAAAGCATTCGGACAGTTCCAGAAAAACCTCTCTGGCTACGATGCTTCCACACTGCATGAGACGATTCCGGATTTCCATAACACCCCGGATCGTCTGCGCAAATTCAAAGAAGCCCTGGCAGCCGACACAATGCACCGTGCCGCTGACATTCCGGAAGAGATTGATTTTGTACTGAACCATGAGGCAGACTGTTCACACATGACTGATCTGCTGGCAGCCGGAAAACTGCCTCTCCGTGTTACACACAACGATACAAAATTAAACAACATTCTTCTGGATGATAAAACAAACGACGCACTCTGCATCATTGATCTGGATACCGTTATGCCGGGTCTGGCAGCCAACGATTATGGTGATTCTATCCGTTTCGGTGCAAATCACAGTGCCGAGGATGAACCGGATCTGACAAAAGTAAACTTCTCTCTGGAACTTTTTGAGGCTTACACAAAAGGATTCCTTGAGATTGCAGGAGATGCCCTGACACCATTGGAGATTGAGACTCTCCCTTGGGGAGCTAAACTGATGACACTGGAATGCGGCATGCGTTTCCTGACCGATTATCTGGAAGGTGACCATTACTTCGCTGTACATCGTCCGGGACAGAACCTGGATCGTACCCGCACACAGTTCAAGCTTGTCCGTGACATGGAAGCACATTGGGATGAGATGAATGCTATCGTACGCAAATATGCAGCTGTAGCTAAATAGATTTTTTCTTATGTGGTAAAAATTTAAGATTTTAAAAAGGAGATTGTGTCATTTCATCTCACGAGCTAATAATCGCTCTCTGAGAAAAATGACACAATCTCCTTTATTTATACATAAAGAAACTTCTAATTATTGCAGCTCACAATTCCTTTTTTGCCATCCAGTGTCACAAAAGCACCGGATTTCAGAATCTGTGTTGCATTTTCTGCCCCGATCAGTACCGGAAGATCAAGGCTCAGTCCTGCAATCGCACCGTGACAATTTATACTGTTTTTCTCAAGGATCAATCCGGAGGACAGACGAATCTGCTCCATCATTTCATTACAGGTGTCTTTTGCAACGATGATATCTCCAACCTTGAATTTCTCTTTCAGTTCCTCTGCGGAGTTTACCACACACATATTGCCGGAATCAACTTTATCATTCAGACCTTTTCCCTGCATCAGGATATGTCCTGCCACATGCACTTTGATCATATTGGTAGTACCGGAGATACCCAGTGGTACACCGGCAGTCAGAACAACGATCTCACCCTGTTTGATCAGTCCCATCTCCTCTGCTTTATCAACTGCATGATCAAATAACTCGTCAGAGTTGTGTTTTAATTCTACCAGCAGCGGTGTAACGCCCCAGGAAAGACTCATTTTTCTGCATACATCTTTGTTTACAGAGCATCCGATGATCGGGCAGGCCGGACGGTATTTTGATACCATACGTGCAGTACGACCGGAATTGGATACTGTGATGATTGCAGATGCATTCAGATCCATGGCTGTGGTGCAGGTTGCATGTGCAATAGCATTGGTAATATCCGGGTTTGTCAAAATGCTGCGTTTCTTCAATCGAGACATATAGTTGATATCCTGTTCGGTACGGGATGCAATCTTCACCATAGTCTGCAGTGCTTCCACCGGATAATCACCGGCAGCAGTTTCACCGGAAAGCATGATGGCACTGGTTCCGTCATAGACAGCATTTGCTACATCCGTTGCCTCCGCACGGGTCGGACGCGGGTGTTTCATCATGGAATCCAGCATCTGTGTCGCTGTGATAACCTGTTTTCCTGCTTTGTATACTTTTTCGATCAGGATTTTCTGGATAACCGGTACATCCTCCATCGGAATCTCTACTCCCATGTCACCACGTGCTACCATGATGCCATCGGATACCCGGATAATATCATCGATGTTATCCACACCCTGTTTATTCTCAATTTTGGCAATAATATTGACACTCTTGCAGTCATGTTCTTCCAGGATCTTACGGATCTGCAAAATATCATCGGCAGTTCTGGTGAAGGATGCTGCAATAAAATCAAATCCATTCTTGATACCAAACACAATATCGCTGTAATCTGTCTCACTGATAAACGGCATAGAGAGTTCCACGTTCGGCACATTGACACCTTTTTTGTTAGAGATCATACCACCGTTGATTACCTCACAGACAATATCTGTTCCATCCAGGTGAACAACTTTCATTTCGATCAGACCGTCATCGATCAGAATACGATCACCGGCTTTGACATCATTGTGAAGATCCTCATATGTGATGGCAACACGACTGGCATCACCGACAAAATCACCAAGTGCCAGTGTAAATAACTGTCCTTCTTTCAGTTCTGCCTTACCGCCTTTCAACTCTTTCAGACGAATCTCCGGACCTTTTGTATCTAACAGTGCTGCTACCGGAAGATCAAGTTCCTCCCGCAGTGCTACCAGTTTATCCAATCGTGCTTTTTGTTCTTCATGGGAACCATGTGAAAAATTAAAACGCGCAACATTCATTCCTTCCTGCATCAGCTGACGGAGTACATCACCTTTATCTGTGGAGGGTCCCAGTGTACATACGATTTTTGTTTTTCTGATTTCTCTCATATTTCTATATTCCTTTCCTATGAAAAAGTGCAAAGAGGATAATACACGGTCTGCATTATCCCCTTTCTATTTTATTTCTTTATAATTGTACCTGTCTGCCCAGCCATAGCTGCTTCAATACTTCCAAGTTTTGTGATCAGAACACCACGTGTTGCATAATCACCAATATAGGAAATGGCTGTTTCGATCTTCGGAAGCATGGTCCCCTCTCCAAACTCTCCCTCAGCGATATATCTCCGTGCTTCCGCACAAGTCATCTCACGAATCGATTCCTGTTTATCTGTTCCGTAATTCTTATAAACGCTCTCCTCGCCGGTCAGAATGATCAGCATATCCGCTTCTACACCGTCTGCCAGCAATCCTGCAATGAGATCTTTCTCAATGACTGCACTTGCGCCTTTTAAAACAGTGCCCTGCTCCAGTACCGGAATTCCTCCGCCACCGGCTGCAATGACAACCTGATCCGCATCCATCAGTGCATTTACAGCATCCAGTTCCACAATTTGATGTGGTATCGGTGCCGCAACGATTCGACGATAGCCCTCCTCGGTTCTAACAACATGGTTTCCTTTTTTCTCTTCTTCTTCCGCTTCTTCCTCAGTCATAACACGACCAATAATCTTGCTCGGTTTGTAAAAAGCCTCGTCATAAGGATCTACGATAACCTGTGTCAAAAGTGTGGATACGGTACGGTATACACCGCGGTTCATCAATTCGGTACGAATCGCATTCTGCAGATCGTATCCGATGTAGCCCTGACTCATTGCTGAACATACAGACATTGGTGTCGCTGTATAATCTGTATACAGTCTGTGAAACTCAGACATCGCTGTGTGGATCATTCCAATCTGCGGTCCGTTGCTGTGTGTGATAACCACCTGACAATCATCCTGTATTAAATCAGCAATCGCTTTTGCTGCGCGGCAGGTTGCTTCCTTCTGCTCCGGAAGCGTTGTTCCCAGTGCGTCATGTCCAAGTGCAATTGCAATTCTTTTCTTCTTCATCTCAACTGCCTCCAATACTCGTAAAAGTCTGTTTCGTACATTTTAGCACAAGATTGGGACAGCGTAAAGCAGTTTTCATACAGAAGAAAGATTCCATTCAAATTGATGACTCTGCATGATGTACCGTTTGTTCATTTATGATGATACCGTATATACGGTACAGGCATACATGTTTCCTTAGTTTCCATAACCAAAAAACTGTTCCAGACTATTGCTGCCTCCGTTGTTTCCATATCCTGGGATAGAATACTGTCCGTTGGAACCAGACTGACCACCGTTGTTCTGATTTGTTGTATTAGTCTGCTGCTGAGATGCATTATCCAGTGTAACTTTTAATGTCTGCTCCTGATAACCTTTTCCGTCACTGCTTCTCTGGATTGTAACCTCTACAGTCTCACCGGCTTTGTAATACTGAAGTTCCTCTTTTAACTGAGAAATCGTGGTAATGGTTGTATTACCAAGCTTTGTGATAATGTCGCCTCTCTGGATACCGGCATTTGCTGCTGCACCGCCATCTGTGGTTCCACTAACATAAACGCCTTCCGGAACATTATATTTTTCTGCCTCTTCTGATGAAACATCCTGTCCTGTAATATTTAGGAATCCATAATTACTGGTCAGTTTGTCTCTGGTCTCCTGATTCATCAGATTTTCAATGATACTCTGTGCTTTGGACATCGGGATTGCAAATCCCATACCTTCCACTTCATCGCTGGCATATTTTGCACTGTTGATGCCGATAACTTCACCTTTCATATTGAACAGCGCACCGCCGCTGTTACCAGGGTTAATAGCTGCATCTGTCTGTAACAGAGTTGCTGTTGTATCATCGATCGTAACTTCACGGTCAACTGCACTGATGATACCGGTTGTAACAGACTGGCCAAAACCAAGTGCATTTCCGATGGCAACAACCTGATCACCGACTTCCATCTGCGTGGAATCGCCCAGAGTTGCGATGGAGATACTGTTTAACACGTCCTCGCTGATATCGGAAAGCTGGATGGCAATAACAGCCAGATCGTTATTGGGATCCGTACCTTTGATCTTTGCATCAAAAACGGCGTCTTTATTATCATTGAAGCATACCGTTAAGGATTCTGCACCGGATACTACATGGTTGTTGGTTGCAATCAGAAGCTCTGTATCATTCTTTCCGATGATAACACCGGAACCACTGCCGGTACTCTGCTGCTGCATAGTTCCGAACATGGTCTGTACTTCCTGCACACTCTGATTTGTAATCGCTACAACCGAGGATTTACACTGCGATGCAATTTCTGCTACGGTATAGGTTCCATCAGTGGAACCAGATGCATCGGTTTTCTTGTTGCCGGAGTTTGTGCTCAGTTTTGCAGCATTAGTCTCCAGATTTGCAGCTGCAACTGATTTTGCTGAATTCTTTCCGATTGCGAAAGATCCAAGGATCATACCACCGGAAATTGCACCAAATAAGATTGCACAGCACACTACTTTTGCATATACATTCATGCTGTGTCTGTGTTTTCTTCTCTGCTGCGGTGTCTCCTGATGATTGCTGTTCCGGTCACCGCCAACGTGATCCTGTTTCTGATGATTCTTGATATAGGAATAACGGTACTGGGAAGCGCCCTCGGTTCCTTTGATATGATCCTCATCAGTCTGAGCTTCACAATTCTGCGCCTGATCTGTCTCGGAAGTCTGAACGGTATCTGCCTGTGCAGCATCTGCTGTTTCTTCCACATCCTGTGGCGGTGTCACAAAATCGGATTCCTCAAACATTTCCTCAGTAGCTTTGTTCGTAGCAGAATCCTCTGCATCATTTTTTACAGTTTCTACATTTTCTATATTGCTTTCATTTTTTACTTCTGATTCATTATTTTCTGTGTTCATTTTGTTTTCTTCATTCTCAAGCATTTTTCTCTGCCTCCTCATCTTTGATGAGTATATCATACGAGACGATTGTAGTAAAACTTTGTTGAGATTGTGAAAGAATTGTGAATTTTCAAGTCGAACGCACGTGAGACTTGGTGCGTGATTCTGGTCAGCGTAAGCTGACATATTCTTCTCAGAATCACTGCACATCCTCGCGGAGCGTTTATCTCAGTCGGAGATTGAACTCCCACTGAGAAAGATTTGTTATTACTCACCACTTGTAAAAGTGGGAGTTTCAACTCAGACTGAGATGAATCGTTTTCGCTCCTGTAGCAATACTATGATTTGAATGAGGGTGATGTTCTTCATATTTATACAGATAATTGTTTCCTTCCTCTTTCTATTTACCTGAAACAACTTATTATTTTAATTTATCATCCAGAAAAACGCTCCACTTCCACAATTCGATTCCCCCGTTTTTTCTTCCAGATCATCAGATATACCTTATATTCCACGGAATCCTGCGCTGTTGTAAATGGTTCTTCCCGCACCAGTGTGACCTGCTTTCCCTGAGCTTCCAGTTCCATTTTACGCTGTACTGCCTGCATCAGAATTTTCTCATATAACTGCTGTGATATTCCTCCGACTACAGATACAGTTCTCTGCTCTGATGCTTTTGTATCACATACTTCTCTTTTTTCAATTTCTTCGTTCATGGATGCAGAGTTTTCTGATTTAAGCTTTTCTGTTTTATAGCTGCGTACCGGGTAATTTTCGCTTGCCCGCATCAGTTTTTCCATTAGCAGATCCACCACGACTCCATGTCTGACATGGTGCAGCATCCATGCAAGCAATCTGCTCATTCTTTTTCCATGATGCTTCCGATAAAATGCCAGACACTGAAGCAGACTGTGATCTCTGGCTTCCGATGCCAGTTCTTCCATGATTGAAATAGCCTGTCCCGTCGGTTCCCACACATCCACCATCGGCACGATATATTTCGCCGGGACTGCCGGATAGCAGGCATAATTTAAAGGTGGAAAATGCACCAGTTCCGCCAGTTTTCGCTCTTCTTCGCTGGCAGCATCCGCCCCCAGATACTCGCATTTTGTATGCAAAATTGCAATGCGGTACTCCAGTTGCCTCAGATATTCATAGCCCTTCACCCAGAAATGTCCCAGATCTCCGTAACGGTACAGGTGTGTTTCCACTTTTAAATTTTCAAAAAAAATTGTCACGACACTGTCACCCTGATGAACTACCAGCACATAGGTATAGCCATTCTCCGTGTTTTCCCGGCTCAGCTCTGCTTCCAGTTCGCCCTCATAATCCGGCTGATACTGACCGGTCATTTTCGCATTGACAAAGACCAGAAAACTTTCCACTGCGTCATTCATCAGATAGACAAGACGGAGTTCTGACTGTTTTTCATTTTCCGGAAAAATCAATTCAAACTGATCCTGCCAGAGCAGTTCCTCCAGCATTTCAAAAGGATTCAATTCTGTCCTCAAATCATTCTTTTCCAACGTATATGTCCTCGTCTTCTTGTATTTCTTCTGATTTTATGATGATACCAGGGGCAAAAGCCTGAAACCACGATGTGCTTGCACAGGAGTGGGTTTATGCCTTAATGACCCGGCATCATTTTATACTACCTCTTCGTGAACTACATCGGTAATTGAATTACCGAGCATCAGATATATATGGCTTCGCCAT
>ERZ826242.2744-NODE-2744-length-14341-cov-8.793644_pt1 | contig 14341 bp, 10 predicted proteins | sample MGYA00519871_ERZ826242 | MGnify/ENA primary metagenome ERZ826242 (study PRJEB31778, sample SAMEA3449226) | human gut metagenome | biome: human gut; feature: human-associated habitat; material: faeces | place: United Kingdom | collected 2010/2012 ...
GGGTCAAAGGGGGATATTCTCTTTCCGAGGAAAGAGAATATCCCCCTTATCCGCACCCCCTGCGCGGTGCAGGGACAAAAGCAGCGCTGCCGCGCTGCATCACCCCCGCGCCTTAGCGGCGCGCTTTAATTTATAGAGCTCTTCGGCAGCAAGCCGTGTCTTAGCGACCACATCCCCGCCGCCTTGCGGGAAGCAGTAATACAGCGCTTTGTGGTCGCCGATGCAGAGCATATCGCCGATCTCGTACCAGAAATAGTCGGCGTACAGGCTGTACGAGGCCTCGGGCTTTTGGAAATAGTCCAGTTTCCCGCCGCAGCCGGTCAGGTGGAAGCCGTTTTCATCGTGGTGCAGCCGGCCTTCGCCCACGCGGCAGATCTCGCGCATGTTGACCATCATGCAGATCTGCACGGGGATGTCGAGCTGATAGGCACCGCTTTCCAGCTCCTCGCGCACGCACTGCCGCTCCCAGGCGTACCAGTCCGGCACGTGGGTGAATGCGGCCTCGCCGTTCAAACATTCCAGCGTACCAATCTCTGTCAAGCGGTATTCCTTGCTGCAGTTTCGGCAGATGAGCGACGTGCCTTTGCCCTCCATTTTCCCCTCGGCGAGGCAGTGCGGGCACTTGTAGAGCACGCGGTTGAGGCCGTCGGCGCGGAACGGCTCGCTGACGGAGACGCCGTTTTCCTCCTGCCAGCGGAAATTGTCGAAGCGGAAGGCGGAAAAGATGCGCTCATTGATCCCGGCGACGTTCAGCTCCGCAACATCGTCGGACGAGAGCAGACATTGCATCTGCGCTGAGACCTTCGCGCGCCGCTTTTGCAGCCCGTTGTAGAGCGGGTCACGCGCGAACGCGCCGTAGGTGCGGATCATCACGACCGGTACGTTCAGCGCCTTGACGCACTTGCCGATGCTCTCCGGCAGCGGTGTGGCCGTGCCGTCAAAGCTGTAGCTTGCCTCGGGATAGAGCAGCACCGACGTTTTGAGCGTCCGCACGCAGTAGAGCATGTCGCGCACGAGCGCCGCGTCCGAACAGAACTTGCGCGTGGGGATGCAGCCGACGCTGCGCATCAGCCATTCCTTGCCGACAAAGCCGTCCGAGGTGCAGACGATGTTGAACGGACGCGGGTACAGCACCGCCTCCGCGATTTTGAGGTCGAGAAAGCACGAGTGGTTCATCAGGACAAGGCAGGGCTCATCGCTTTTGATCTGCTCCATGCCGACTTTCTCGCAGTGGAAATGCGTCGCCAAAAGGTCGGGCGCGGAGGCCACGCGCAGAACCGTCCGGAACAGGAGCGATGGCTTTTTCGGCTTTTTGTGCACCTGCGGCGGCTGGGCGAGCGCCTGTTCATATGTCATATCGACGACTTTAATTTTCATTCTGTTTCTCCGGCACGACGTGGACGTTCAGATGATCGTAGGTCATCTCGACGTTGTGCTTTGCAAAGGTGTTGCGCAGGCGCTCGTACATCTTAAAATAAGTGTCCCAGTAGGCGTCTGCCGCCGTCCAGCAGCGGATGGTGTATTCGATGGAGCTGGCACCGTAATTCGAGAGATACACCGTCGGCGTGGGTTCTTTCAGCACGGCGGGGAAGGCGAGAACGGCGTCCATGCAGGCCTGCTTCACCTCGTCCGTCGGCGCGTCGTAGGATGCTGTGACCTTGTAGACGATGCGGCGGCGGCCCAGGACGGTGAAGTTGATGATCTTCGAGCTGGACATTTCGCGGTTGGGCTGGAGCACGATCTGTCCGTCCGGCGTTTCGATCTTCGTGTGCGTCAGTGAAATTTCACGCACCGTGCCGGTCGTGCCGCCGACTTCGATCTCGTCGCCGAGCGAGAACGGATGCGAGAAGAGAATGACGAGCCCGCCGGCGACGTTGCCGAGAATGTCCTCGGCGGCCAGCGTGACGCCCAACGTCAGCACCGACATGATGGCGGTGAGCGACGAGGTGTTGATGCCGAGCGCCTCGGCTGTGATGATGATGGTAAGCAGATACAGAAGCGTTTTGAGGCTCGTGAGGATGACCTTTTGCAGCCGCTCGTTCAGGCGGTTCGCGCGCGAGAGCAGCCGCGAACAGAGCTTGAGCACGAGCCGCACGACGATCAGGCAGATGAGGAACGTCAGCAGCGCGGAAAGGATGCTGCCGATGCTGTAGCCGCCGATCGAGCGGGAGATGATCTGGGAAATATTGTCCATGGCGTTTCGCCCCTTTCGATGCCCAGTATATCAGTGTTGCCGCGCCTTTGTAAAGAGCACGCTAAGAATCCTCAGAATTCCTTAAACTTTGCCGGTTGAGAAACGGGCGGGAAGAGCGTATAATGCAGCGTGATCTTTTTTGAAAAGGAAGTGCCCGCATGCGCCCTTACGCCCTCATCGACCTCCACTGCGACACATTGACCGACTGCATGTACGCAGGATCGAACATCATCGACACGCTCGACGATCCCGCGCGCACGCTGTCGCTCACAAGTATTCCGAAAGACATCCACTGGGCGCAGTTTTTCGCCGTGTTCGTGCCCGATGAACTGCGTGGGGAGAACGCCATTCGCTTTTTTGACGACACCTGCGCGAATTTTGACCGCCAGATGCGAAAATTCGCGGATCGGGTGTCGCCCTGCCGCAATGTTGCCGATATGGAGCGCGCGTGGGCGGCGGGGAAAACCGCAGCCTTTTTGAGTGTGGAAAACGGCAGCGCGTTTGCGGGCGATTTGTCGCGCATCGGGGAGCTGAAGCGTCAGGGCGTCTGCGCTGTGACGCTGACGTGGAACGGGGAAAATGAGCTCGGCTCGGGCAACATGACAGACCGCGGCCTGACGGACTTGGGCCGCGCCGCCGTGCGCGAAATGGAGCGCTGCGGCATTTTGATCGACGTCTCGCACCTGAACGACGCGGGGCTCGCGGACGTGTTCGAGACGGCGGAAAGGCCGTTTCTCGCCACGCACTCCAACGCACGCGCGGTCTGCGCGCACAGGCGCAACCTGACGGACACGCAAATCAAAGAGATGGTGCGCCGCGGCTGCCTGATCGGCCTCAACTACTACGGGCCATTCCTGCGCGACGGGGGAGAGGTCAGGAGCTTAGACGACGTCTATCGCCATGTGGCGCACTTTTTCGACCTCGGTGCGTGCAGGAATCTTGCCCTCGGCTCGGACTTCGACGGCGCGGCGCTGCCGCCGTGCCTCGATTCGGCGGAAAAGACGGCGGATTTTTACGAGTATCTGCTCTCGCGCGACGTATCGCAGGCGGACGCGGACGGCATTTTCTTTGAAAATGCTCGCACATTCCTGCGGAAAAACCTCGGATGAGCGCAAAACGCTTGGCAGCGGGCAGCGCACTGTGATACAATCAATAAAAACAGGGGAGGGGAGCACATGGCAAGAAAATCGAGCCGCAACACCAAGGCGCGCATCGTCTCGGCGGCGTGGAAGCTCTTTTACGAGCAGGGCTATGAGGAGACGACGGTGGAGGAGATCATCTTCGAGTCGGAGACGTCGAAGGGCTCGTTTTACCACTATTTTGACGGCAAGGACGCGCTGCTCTCGTCCCTCTCGGTGCTGTTTGACGAGCGGTATGAGGAGCTGATGCAGCAGCCCCACGACGAGATGGACTGCATCGAGCTCTTATGCTGGCTCAATCAGGAGTTGTTCACGACGATCGAAAACACGGTCTCCATCGAGCTTCTGGCGCGGCTTTTTTCCTCCCAGCTTGTCACCAAGGGAGAAAAGCATCTGCTCGACCGCAAACGCACGTACTATCGTCTTCTGCGCCAGATCGTCTCTCAGGGGCAGGAGCGCGAGGAGCTGACCGACACGCGTACCGTGAGCGAGATCGTCAAGGCCTACGCGATGTTCGAGCGCGGGCTGATGTATGACTGGTGCCTTTCGGGCGGGGAATATTCGCTCGTCCAGTATGCGCGCGAGATGATGCCGCTCTTTTTAGATGGCTTTCGCAAAAAATAAAACTTGTTTCAAAAACAGTCTACTAAATCGTCTTACAGAAAATGCAGTAAAATCAATCGAAAATTTAAAATTTCGCAGTGCCGTACAGGAATTATTCTGTACGGCATTCTGTATTTACGTCTACTTTCTTTTGTGCTATATTGTGCAGGTCTTAACGAAAGCTGAAGGAGAAATTCACATGACAAGCGCACAGATCATTATTGTAGTGACCATCGTGCTCTACCTCGCCGCGATGGTGTTGGTGGGCGTGTATTTTGGCAAAAAGGGCAGCGGCAGCAGCTCGGACGACTTCTACCTCGGCGGCCGCAAGATGGGCCCCATCGTCACGGCCATGAGCGCCGAGGCGAGCGACATGAGCAGCTATCTTTTGATGGGTCTGCCTGGCCTTGCCTACCTCTGCGGACTGCCGGAGGTGACGTGGACGGCCATCGGTCTGGCCATCGGCACGTATCTCAACTGGCTGATCGTCGCGCGCCGCCTGCGCCGGTATTCGGCCAAACTCGGCGCCATCACGATCCCCGACTTTTTCGCCCGCCGCTTCGGAGATAAGAAGCATCTGCTTTCCTGCATCGCGGCGGTCGTGATCCTCATTTTCTTCATTCCCTACACGGCGTCCGGCTTCAAGGCCATTGGCACGCTCTTCAATAGCCTTTTTGGTGTGGAGTACCACACGGCAATGATCGTCGGCGGCATTGTGGTCGTGCTGTACACGGTGATGGGCGGCTTCATGGCCGTTTCGTTCACCGACCTGATCCAGTCCATCTTCATGACCATCGCGCTCATCGTCATTGTGTGCTTCGGCGTGCAGCAGGCGGGCGGACTGGACACGGTCATCGACAACGCCAGCGCGCTGCCGGGCTATCTCAACATGACGCAGGGCTACGACGCCGCGACCGGCACAGCCTCGACGTACAGCGCTCTGAGCATCGTCTCCACGCTCGCATGGGGCCTCGGCTACTTTGGCATGCCGCACATCCTGCTGCGCTTTATGGCCATCCGCGAGGAAAAGGAGCTCAACCAGTCCCGCCGCATCGCGACGATCTGGGTTGTCATCTCCATGTTCATCGCCGTGTGCATCGGCGTCATCGGCTACAGCGTGTCCGCCGCGGGCAAGGTGCCTTTCCTGACGACGAGCGCGGAATCTGAGACCATCATCATTAAATTGGCAGACCTGATGAGCCAGCACGGCGTGCTGCTTGCCATCATGGCGGGCATCATCCTCTCGGGCATTCTGGCCGCAACGATGTCGACCGCGGACTCGCAGCTCTTGGCCGCGGCGTCCAGCGTGTCGCAGGATCTCATGCAGCACTCGTTCGGCATGAAGATGAACCAGCGCACGACGATGCTCGCCGCGCGCGCCACGGTCATCGGCATCGCCATCATCGGCATGGTGCTTGCCTGGGACCCCAACAGCTCCGTGTTCCGTGTCGTTTCGTTCGCGTGGGCGGGCTTTGGCGCGGCGTTCGGACCCGTGATGCTCTTCTCGCTCTTCTGGAAGCGCGCGAACAAACAGGGTGCGCTCGCGGGCATGATCACTGGCGGCGCGGTGGTCTTCATCTGGAAGTATCTCATCGCGCCGATGGGCGGCGCGTGGGCCATCTACGAACTGCTCCCCGCGTTCCTTGCGGCGTGCGTCGCGATCGTGGCTGTCTCGCTCGCAACGCCCGCGCCGGAGACGGCCATCACCGATACCTTTGACGAGATCCGCAGCAAATAAACCGAAAAAACAGAGAATTGAAAGCGGGGGCGGCTGCTCTCGCTTTTCTTTGTTAGCCAAATGGAGTGAAATGGAAAAATATGACAAAAAATCCGCATTGACTATTGAAAATGGAATGACTAACGTTTACTATAGATAACATCTATTTATGGATGCTGACATCAGGCGGCGGGATACGTGCATTTGTCCTGCCGGCCGATACTACACTGATGGCAAGCAGTGAAAGGAGAAAACAGCAGTGTCAAGACTCGATATTATGACGCCCTCCCATGCCCAGACCGTCATCGACGGGCTGTACCGCGATGTGGAGCGGCGTATCGCCGCAAGCCCTCCGGGACTGTGTCCGGTGGACCTGGCCAAGAGCTTTCTGGACCTCTGCCATGCGCAGACGTGCGGCAAGTGCGTTCCCTGCCGTATCGGCCTCGGCCAGCTCTCTGAGCTGATGGAGCAGGTGCTCGAGGGCGAAGCCACGATGGAGACCATCTCGATCATCGAGCGCGTGGCGCGCGTGATCGTCAACAGCGCCGACTGCGCCATTGGCCGCGATGCGGCGCGCCTGGTGCTCGATGGCGTGCAGGGCTTCCGCGACGACTACGAAGAGCATATTCTGCGCCACCGCTGCCTTGGCGGCATGCGCGAGCCCGTTCCCTGTGTGGCGCTGTGCCCTGCGGGCGTGGATATCCCGGGCTATCTCGTGCTCATCAAGTATGGCCGCTATGCAGACGCCATCCGCCTCATCCGCAAGGATAACCCGTTCCCCTCGGCCTGCGCGTACATTTGCGAGCATCCGTGCGAGGCGCGCTGCCGCAGAAATATGATCGACGACGCGGTCAACATCCGCGGCCTCAAGCGCTACGCGGTGGATAACGCGGGCTACGTGCCGCAGCCCGACTGCGCCGAGCCCACGGGCAAGAAGGTCGCCGTCATCGGCGGCGGCCCAAGCGGCCTTTCCGCAGCGTATTACTTAGCTTTGATGGGCCACAAGGTCACCGTGTATGAAAAGCGCGCGAGGCTCGGCGGCATGCTGCGCTACGGCATCCCCAACTACCGCCTGCCGCGCGAAGTGCTCGACGCGGAGATCGCGTCGATGCTGGCGCTTGGCATCGACGTGCATGTCAACGTCAATGTCGGCGACGATGTGACGTTCGACGAGCTGCGCCAGCAGAACGACGCGCTTTACATCGCGCTCGGCGCGCACACGGATAAAAAGACCGGCATCGAGGGCGAGGACGCTGAGGGCGTCATCTCCGCCGTCGAGATGCTGCGCGAGGTCGGCGACGATCACATGCCCGATTTCCGCAACAAGGACATCGTCGTCATCGGCGGCGGCAACGTCGCGATGGACGTCTGCCGCAGTGCGGTCCGTCTCGGCGCGCGCAAGGTGAGCTGCGTTTACCGCCGCCGTCAGGAGGATATGACGGCGCTTCCCGAGGAGGTCGAGGGCGCCGTGGCCGAGGGCGTGGAGCTCGTGACGCTTCAGGCACCTGTCCGCATCGAGACCGATGCGAACGGTCACGCCGTCGCGCTGTGGACACAGCCGCAGATCATCGGCGAGATGGATAAAAAGGGCCGCCCCGCGCCCGAAAAGGCCAAGCGCAGCGAAAAGCGCATCGCGGCGGACGTTGTCGTTGTCGCCATCGGTCAGGGCGTGGAGACCCACGGCTTTGAGCAGACGAAGATCGCCATCAAGCGCGGCGCGTTCGTCGCCGAGGCCAGCGGCCAGATCGACAATATGGACGGCGTCTTCGCCGGCGGCGACTGCGTCACCGGCCCTGCGACCGTCATCCGCGCCATCGCGGCCGGCAAGGTCGCCGCGGCGAATATCGACGAATACCTCGGCTTCCACCACGAGATCGACCCCGGCGTCGAGATCCCCACGGCGCGGCTGAACAACAAGCCGCCCCACGGCCGTATCGACACCACCGAGCGCGAGGCGGGCGAGCGCAAGCACGACTTCAAGTGCATCGAGTGCGGCCTCACCGATGAAGAAGCATACTCCGAGGCGTCGCGCTGCCTGCGCTGCGACCACTTCGGCTACGGCATCTTCCGCGGAGGGAGGAAAGGCAAATGGTAAGAAACGTTACACTGACCATCGACCACAAGAGCGTCACCGTGCCCGAGAATACCACGATCTTGGAGGCCGCGCGCTCGGTCAATATCAATATCCCGACGCTGTGCTACTTAAAGGACATCAACGAGATCGGCGCATGCCGCATCTGCTGCGTGGAGGTCGAGGGCATGGAGCGCCTTGTCCCCGCGTGTGATAACGTGGTGGCGGACGGCATGGTCGTCTTCACGAACAGCGCCAAGGCGCGCGAGGCGCGCCGCATGAACCTGCGCCTCATTCTTTCGCACCACGATACATCGTGCACGAACTGCACGCGAAGCGGCAACTGCACCTTGCAGCAGCTCGCGAACGACTTCAACATGCGCGGCACGCACTTCCCCAAAAAGCTGCGTCACGAGGCGGTGGATTATTCCACGCCGCTCATTCGCGAAAACGACAAGTGCGTGCAATGCCTGCGCTGCATCCAGGTGTGCGAAAACGTGCAGAGCGTGAAGATCTGGGATCTTCTCGGCACGGGCTCGCGCACGGTTGTGGACGCGTCGTACAACCGCCGCATTCAGGACACCGAGTGCACCTACTGCGGCCAGTGCATCACCCACTGCCCGACGGCGGCGCTGCGCGAGCGCGACGACACGGGCCTTGTCTTCGACGCGATCGACGATCCGAACGTCGTCACCGTGGCGCAGGTCGCGCCCGCGGTGCGCGCGGCATGGGCCGAGCAGTTCGGGCTCGACAGCGAGTTCGCAACGCCCAAGCGCATGGTCGCGGCGCTGCGCGAGCTGGGCTTCAACTATGTGTTCGACACTGACTTTGCCGCCGACCTCACGATCATGGAGGAAGGCAGTGAGTTTATCGAGCGCTTCACCCACAAGAATCAGTATCAGTGGCCGATGTTCACGTCCTGCTGCCCGGGCTGGGTACGCTTTGTGAAGTCTCAGTACCCCGAACTGACGGACAATCTCTCCACGGCCAAGTCGCCCCAGCAGATGTTCGGTGCGGTGGCGAAGAGCTACTTTGCCGAAAAGGTCGGTATCGACCCCAAGCGCCTTTTCGTCGTCTCGATCATGCCGTGCGTGTCGAAAAAGAGCGAATGCGCGCTGCCGACGATGAAAAACGACGCGGGCGACCCCGATGTCGACGTGAGCATCACGACGCGCGAGCTGAACATTATGATGCGCGCGAATCACATTGAACCCAAGTACCTGCCCGAGGAGGAGTTCGACAGCCCGCTCGGCTCCGCGACCGGCGCGGCGGTCGTCTTCGGCGCGACCGGCGGCGTGATGGACGCGGCGCTGCGCTCTGCGTACTTTCTTGTTACGGGCAAAAATCCTGACCCTGACGCTTTCACCGCCGTGCGCGGCATGGACGGGTGGAAGGAGGCGACGTTCAACATCCCCGGCGCGGGCGACGTGCGCGTCGCGGTCGTGAGTTCGCTCGGGAAAGCCCGCAAGCTCATTGAGGCTGTCAAGCGCGGCGACGCAGCGTATGACTTTGTCGAGGTCATGGCCTGTCCCGGCGGCTGCGCGGGCGGCGGCGGCCAGCCCATCCACGACGGTACCGAGCTTGCCGAGGATCGCGGCAACGTGCTCTGGCGGCTCGATCAGGGTGAGCTTCTGCGCTTCTCGCACGAGAATCCGGATGTCAAGGCGCTCTACAAGGACTACCTCGGCGCGCCGCTTGGCGAAAAGTCGCACCACCTGCTGCACACCGACCACAACGCATGGCAGATGCCGCAGAAAATGCTGTAAGGACGCAAAAAAAACTCCGTATGAGATTTCTCATACGGAGTTTTTTATTGCTGAATTTTATCGGGTGTACGCGCCGTACTCGCTGATGATGGCGCAGAGCTGACTGAACGCCTGCTGCGCGTTGCCGTCGATCTTGTAGGCGACGGCGGGGTGGGCATCGTCGTAGATGAAGCCCTCGTCCCAGTTGAGGTATAGGTCATGCCGCTCGCCGTCACTCGTGGTCCACCAGATGGTGGCGTAGTTCCAGTTCTGCGTGAAGCGGGAGAAAAGCGAGGTGGGCAGGCGGTAATAGCGCTGCACCGAAATTTCAGACATAGCGCTGCGCAGAGCCGCGGCGGCCTCGCTGTCCGGATAGCCCTCTACCCGGCAGTCGCCGGTGTCGAACGTGCCGTAGCCGTCCGGCGTGGGAACAATGGTCGAAATGTAGAAGAGTCCGTCGACGCGGGCGGTCTCAGGCGCGGGGATCAGCTCGCCGAGCGGCTGCGAACGGCGCGGCAGCAAAAAGATAGCCACGACGAGCAGCATCGCGGCGACGGCGATGAGCACGGTTTTTCTCTTTTTGTCCATGGGGTTCTCCTTTCCAACATCAAACTTGCTTTTGTTATCCAACAGGGGAGAGGGGAATCGCTTTCTAATTAGTTTACCTGATAAAGAGCTTTTTGGCAAGCCCTTCTTCGGGCGTGACATAGAGTGTGCGGTAATTGTCGTAGGTCACCATGCCGGGGCGTGCGCCCGCGGGCTTTTTGACGAACTTCACGGGGCAGTAGTCGACGGGGACGCTGCTGCTCTCCTTCGCCTGCGAGAAGTAGGATGCGAGCATCGCCGCCTCGCGCAGATCATCGTCGCTCGGCGTGAGGCCCGCGCAGCGCAGGATGACGTGCGAGCCGTGGATGTGCTGGGTGTGGAACCAGTAGTCGCGCTTGTCGGCCTTTTTTGTCAGCTGATCGTTCTGCACGTTGCTGCGGCCGACGAGGACCTCGAGCCCGCTCGACGTTTTGAATGTGCGCGGGGCGAAGGCGCGCTTGAGCTCCTTTTTGCCGCCGCTGGATTTTTTGAGGTAGTTCGTCTCCTGCAATTCGCGGCGGATCTCATTGAATTCCTGCTCAGTCTCCGCCTGCGAAAGCTCCTGCAGGACGCTTTCCAAGTACGCGCGTTCGTTTTCCGCCTTTTCGATCTGCTCGCGCAGGTGGAATTCGGCGGTCTTGAGCTTGTTGTACTGCTTGTAGTTTTTCGCGGCGTTCTGCTGGGGGGAGAGCAGCGGGTCGAGCGGGATGTCGATGGTCGGGCAGCCGTCCTCATAGTAGTTTTCCGCATGCAAGACTTTTTCTCCGCTCTTCATGCGGTACAGGTTTGCGGTGATGAGGTCGCCGCGCAGGCGGAATTCGTCGCGCTTCTGCGTCGCGGCGTAGTCGTGCTTTAAGTTCTCGGCCTTGCGCGCCATGCGGTCGCGCGCGACCGTGACCGCGTGCGTCAACTCGCGGCCGCGGCGGGCGGAAAGTTCCTGCCGCTCATGCGCGTCGTAGAACTCGTCGAGCATTTGCGAGAAGCTCTCACGCGTCTCGACCTGCGTTTCCGCGCCGTACTGCGCGATGGAACGGTAGGTGAAATCCACGGGCTTGCCGTCGCGGTAGAGGATGACGGGCATATAGTTATCTTCCTTTACAGCGTTGGCTGTATCGGAAAATTCCTGCACCAGCGCCCCGCGCTGCGCATCGTTCAGCGCGCCGAAGCGCACGTCGGTCTCATGTCCCGCGCGGAAGGCGAATTCACGCGCGATCAGCGGCGAAATGCCGGTGTAATGGTCGAGCACCCACTTGTCGACAGCCTGCTCCGCGTCGCCGCCGCGCTGCGCGAGGGCGAGGGAGTCCTCCTCCTGCGATAAAAGCGACAGCTTGTCGAGCGGCGTCGGCAGATGGTAGAAAAGGCCGGGCAGTAGTTGGCGCGTGGCGGAAAGGTCCGAGTCCACGCGGCGCAGACATTCGACGATACGCCCCTGCGCGTCGAGCAGGACGAGGTTCGACCGCCGCCCCATGCACTCGAGCACGAGCTGCTTGCGGCTGATCTCTCCGAATTCGTCCGTGCACTGGAGCGTTAAAATCACCATGCGCTCAAGATCCGGCTGCTCGATGGACAGCACGCGCGCGCCGACTAAGTGCTTGCGCAGCAGCATGCAGAACATCGGCGGCTGGGCAGGGTTGTCGCGCAGAATGTTCGTGAGCTGGATGCGCGGCTGGTTCGCGCCCGCGTTGAGCAGCAGCCGCAAATTTCCGCGCAGCAGTAGAACGATTTGGTCGCGCGCGGGCTGCTGCACCTTGTCGATGCGCGCGCCGATGAGCTGAGGTCTCAGCTCGTGTAAGACTGCCCGCAGGCAGATCGCGTCAAGTGGCATTGTCGTCCTCCATCATCCGGTTGAAAAGCTCGTTGATGCGCGCGTGATCGTCGCGCAGATACAGCCAGCCGAACAGCGCCTCGAGGCCTGTGGCCTTCTGATAGTCCGCGCGGTCGGCGTGGTGGGGGATGGAATGGACATTCGCGTTGCGCCCGCGGCGGAACACAGAGGCCTCGTCCTCCGTCAAAAGGGGTAAGAGCTTTTCGGCAAAGCGCGCCTGCTGCGGCGCGCAGACGAGCTCGACCGTCGCGCGGTGCAGCCCCTTGCCCGTCGCCTTGCCGTGCACGCACAGATACGTGCGCACAAGCAGCTCATACACCGCGTCGCCCAGATGGGCGAGGCCGATGGAGCTGATGGCGCGGATGGCGTCGTCGTTCATTTTGGCTTGTGTATAATCGTACATAAAAACTCCTGAAGTTCGAAAGTACACATATTTTATAACCTCGGCGGAATTCTGTCAATCGGCGCGCGCTGCCGCACGCGAAAAGCCGTTGCGCTTTTGCAAAAATCCGCTATAATGGCAGAAAAGACAAGACCTTTGAGATCGGAGAAAGAAGCCTATGAAAAAACTGACCACCGCGCTGCTCACGGCGCTTTTGCTGCTGAACCTTGCCGCCTGCGGCGAAAAGGAGCCGGACGACACCCCGTCCGGCTACGACGATTCGCTCATTTCCGAGCTTTACAGTGAGGAGGGCGAGTACACGGATAGCGAGAACAACACGCTCACGTATAATTACCATGTGCCAAGAATCGTGTCGGAAACGGCGGTCGCCGCCGCGCTGAACGCCGAGATCGCCGATCAATTCGGCGCGCTCGTGCAGGAGCAGAAGAACATGATGGCCTCCCGCGTTTCGCTCACGTGCATTTCCGTCACGTGGACAAGCTACTGGAACGACAGCCTGCTCTGCCTCGTGGTGCGCGCGGAGATGGACGGAGACACAAGCATGACGGAGACGTACAGCTACGACTTTTTCGGCGGCAAGCGGCTGATGAGCGAGGATCTGCTGGCGCGCTGCGAGCTTTCAACGCAGGACTTCATCACGGCGGCGCGCCGCACCGCGGCAAACTACTTTGATGAGACGTACCGAGATGCGCTCAGCGGCAGCATGGGCGGCGCGGACTTCATCGCGTCCTACGCCGAGCGCCGCGCGTGGACGCTCTCGGACGAGAACATCAACGCGGAAATGCGGCTCTATCTCGACAGCGGCGCGCTGCACATGATCGTGCCCATCGGCTCGTTTGCCGGGGCGGAGAGCTACGACGCTGACCTTGCGCTCGACCTCTCCGCGCGCGAGACGGTCGAGAAGACGGCGCAGGACAGCTTTGTCAAGGCCGCGCTCTCGGGCGGCGATTTGACGGTCAGCTTTGAAAAGACGGCGGACTCCGCGTGGTATGCGGAAAATTTCCGCTTTGACTACGAGACGGTCTACCCCGTGGAGGGTTTGTATTCGGACTACACGGATGTGTTCGTCGGCTCGGTGGGGCAGGGGTACTTCCCGTACATCTTCCTGCTGACGAGCGAGGGGGCGGTGGAGTATGTGAACCTGCTCGAGGGCCTGACGGCGGGCTTCCTCTGCGACGGCGGGCCGCTCGGCGGCGTGAAGGACATCGTTTCGTTCGAGTCCGGCGAGGTCGAGGAGGACTATGGCACGTATCAGACGGTGTTCGCCGTCGACGCATCAGGGGAGAAACACGACCTCTCCGGTGCGGTCAGCGATGCGGACTACACGATCCCGTCGGAATTTCTCGGCGAGTGGACGGCGACCGTGACGCACGACACCGCCGAGCAGGGCAGCTATGACAGCGATTATATTCTGACGCTCACGGATGGCGGCGGCCTCACGGTGCAGGACATCAACAGCGAGGTTGGGATTTACTTTGAGTACACCGGCCAGCTCAACTACCTCGGCACGAACGGCGAGGGCATGGTCTTTGGCTATCACTTGAACGAGAATGCGGGCACGGTGCGCTACGGCGCGTTTACGCTGCTGCGCGGCAGCGACGGCCTGCACGTCAAATCCGTCGCGGGCGAAAACTTCTTCGACGCCCCGAGCGGACGCTACACAGTCTTTGCGAGAGGGTAAAAAGAAAAGCAGGGCCTTTTTTGAGCGCGGAAGGGCCCTGCTTTTTTGCGGCTTTGACGCGCTAAGCAAAATTAGAAGGGGGTACCGCTTTGACCGCGCTCCTGATCCATGCGGTCACACCCCCTTGGCATCTGACGGGAGAAAGAGGCTTTGGCGGCATCCGGAGACCAAGGAGAAAGCCTCTCAAATCGGGGAAAATGCTCTAGTGAAAGGAGAACCTTTCAAAAAAGCAAAAATTTCTTCAAAAAGGTGTTGACAGTTTCGACTCCGTGTGCTATATTATTACTTGTTCCGAGCCGAACGGAACGGTAAAAATAAAACGGCATGGGGGTATAGCTCAGCTGGGAGAGCAAGTCACCAGTAAAGCAACCCGCAATC
>ERZ826242.2745-NODE-2745-length-14340-cov-2.465383_pt1 | contig 14340 bp, 9 predicted proteins | sample MGYA00519871_ERZ826242 | MGnify/ENA primary metagenome ERZ826242 (study PRJEB31778, sample SAMEA3449226) | human gut metagenome | biome: human gut; feature: human-associated habitat; material: faeces | place: United Kingdom | collected 2010/2012 ...
GCGGCAGAACGATTATGACGACAGAGCCGAAGTTCATACCGAATGAGGCGGTTGAAATATCCCTGGGCGATAATGCACATTTAAAGGTGAGAATGATTGACTGCGTCGGCTATATCGTGGACAGTTCGCTTGGGTATGTGGAGGATAACGAGCCGAGAATGGTTACAACCCCGTGGTTTGACCACCCGATTGCTTTTAATGAGGCAGCGGAAATAGGTACGAAAAAAGTTATTTGCGAACATTCGACTATCGGTCTTGTTGTTACGACTGACGGTACGATTACGGAGATTGACAGAAACGATTATGTTGACGCCGAAAACAGAGTTATAAATGAATTAAAGGCGATTAATAAGCCGTTTATCGTACTGTTAAATTCGGTAGCACCTAATTCACAGAGTGCACAGAATTTAAAGGCTGAACTTGAGGCAAAGCACGGTGTACCTGTTGTGGCGGTGAATTGTGAAGAACTTAATGCAACGGATATACATAATATTATTGAAACGGTGTTGTTTGAATTTCCGCTTAAAGAAATTAATATTAATATTCCCGATTGGATTGAAGAACTTGACAGTGAGCATTGGCTGAAAAAAGAGATATACGGTGCGATAATCGAAAAAATCGAGGACGTAAACCGTATTCGCGATGTGCGTGCATTGTCGGACGGTATGGGTGAGTGCGGTTTTGTTCAGCGTTCGTATATCGAGGGTATGGATTTGGGTGACGGTACGGTTGAGCTGTGTATGGAACTTCCACAGGAGCTTTTCTATCGTGTGCTTGGTGAAATGTCCGGCTTTGAAATTGACGGCGAACATCAGCTTATGACGCTTATGTCGGAGCTGGCACAGATTAAAGCACAGTATGATAAGGTGTCATTTGCACTTCACGAGGTGATGGAAAAGGGTTACGGAATTGTGTCACCGTCAACAGAAGAATTGACTCTTGACGAACCGAAAATCGTTAAACAAGGCGGTAGATTCGGTGTTAAACTTAAAGCGTCCGCACCGTCTATACATATGATTCGTGCGGATATTGAAACGGAAGTAAGTCCGATTGTTGGTACTGAAAAACAGTCGGAGGAACTTGTGCATTATCTGCTGTCGGAATTTGAAACAGATCCGACAAAAATTTGGCAGTCGAATATATTCGGTAAGTCGCTTTATGAGCTTGTAAATGAGGGACTTCATAATAAACTTTCAAGAATGCCTGAATCGGCAAGAATGAAATTAAAAGAAACTTTGCAGAGGATTATTAATGACGGAAGTAACGGCTTGATTTGTATAATTCTGTAATAAGGGGTTTGATAATGAAACGTATAATAGCTGTAATCTTCGTGATTATTTGTTTGTGCGGGTGCGATATGAAACGTATCCGCACAGAAAGCAGTATAAAGGAATATGAAACCGATTTTTCAACGGTGTATGCCGAAACAGTTAAATTCAGCGGTATGAAAAACAGTGAGTTTGAAAAAAATATCAACGCACAGATACAACAGTCCATAGACAGTGACCTTGTTGCTTTTGATTCCAAAGCACAGGAATGTAAGGATAATTTGCAAATGGGGAACAAGTGCGTTATGGAGATAGGTTGGGAGGAAACTTATAGTAAAAATGATTTTATCAGTGTGGTTGAAGAAAAATATATTTATACAGGCGGTGCAAGAGGTACAACGGTGCATATTCCCGTAAATATAGATGTGTCTGGTGAAAAGGAAGTGAAACTTGCGGATTTGTTTGCTGATGACGGGTATGTCAGTACGCTTAACAGAATGATTAATGAAGAAATGGAAAAACATTCGGAAGAATATAAGGATTTGTGGGCAAAGCCTGAAATAAAACAGGAACATCAGACGGATTTTTATATTCAAGACGATGATTTGGTTATATTCTTTCAACCGTATGATTTGTCATACTATGCCCGTGGGTTCGTGGAATTTAGACTTGATTTGGAAGATTTGTCCGGGTATATGAAAGAGGAATATAGACGGCTGATTGATTAGGGGCGACCGTCGGTCGCTCTTTTTTTGCCACTCCACAGTCGCGTTTGCAACAGCTCCCCTCAAGGGGAGCCGAAAAGCCTCTCATAGAGGAGAGGTGTCACGAAGTGAAGGAGTGGTGGCAACCTTATACATTAATTTCAAAATGATAACTACCGTCTACAAGTGTATGAATATCACCGTTAGGCAATTTCAAAGTTGCGGTTGTATTAGTCGGAACAGTGCAATCATACGTAAATTTACCGTCATGCAATTTCCATGCAGAACTGATTTTACCGTAAGGTGACGTAAAACTGCCTTTGGCATAAGTCAAACAGCCTCCGAATTTCGGTGCAAGCATAAATGATTTATACCCAAATTCAACGGGACGAATACCGAGTATATCGGTAAAGAACCATTGACCTATCGCACCGTAAGAATAATGGTTAAACGAATTCATTGAAACATCGCCGAAAGTGTCTGTTTCGGCAATATACGAATTCCAACGCTCCCATATGGTTGTAGCACCGTTTTTGACACTGTAAAGCCAAGACGGATTGTCTTCCTGCTCAAGCAACTTAAAAGCAACATCATCAAGACCGACTTTTGAAAGTGCAGGTGCAAGATGTGATATACCGAGAAAGCCGACTGTAAGTTTGCCGTTGTTTCTCAATATTGAGTTTTTGAAATATTCTCTTGTATTTTTAAGCTTGTCTTGTGGGATAAGGTCAAAGTCAACTGCAAGTGCATATGCTGTTTGACTCGGACAGTGCGGAGTGTTTTCGGCATAATATGTATATCGCGTAACACTTCCGTCAAGTGCGACCGATTCGCCGCAATGTGCGGTCTGTGAACTCACTTCGCCGTAATACGAAACAGAGCCGTCATCATTAACCCACGCATCATTGAATGCACGTTTTATATTTTCAAATAATTCAGTATATCGTTTTTCATCATCGGTTTTGCCGAGAATGTACGCGGTTCTGCGGAGTATGTCGGCAGAATGTGCGGCATATGCCGTTGCGGAATATATGTAAGGCGTGGAATTGTCATAAGTAAGGTGGTCGCCACGGCATTGCTGTACTTGAATATACGGAATTGTCGCAAGGTCGGATTGTTCCGGTACTTCCTTGCCGTCAACCGTTCGTACACCGTAATTACGGCGGTCAGTGCTGCTTTGATATTCAACCCACTTTTTCATCATATCATAGCATTTTTTTAGTATGCGTATATCGCCGTATGTTTCATACATTTCCCACGGCACAATCGTTGCGGCGTCGCCCCAACCGCCGCAACCGTCAATGCGGTTATCACCTCCGAGTGGGGCGGTATCGGGAACAGCACCGTTTTTATTGTACATAGTTTGTGCGTCAATCAAATCATCAAGCCATTTGTCGATAAACGACTTTATGTTCATATTATATGCACCTGTTTTTGCGAAAACCTGCATATCACCCGTCCAACCCATACGCTCGTTGCGTTGCGGACAATCAGTAGGAATTAGCAGAAAATTGCCGATTTCACCCCAACGGATATTGTGCTGAAGCCTGTTAATAAGCGGATTTGAACATTCAAATTCACCTGTAACAGTGTCAATATTCGATATTGCAAGACCGTCAACCGAGATAACCATATCTTTTGATATATCGCAACCGTTACCGCTGATTTCCACATATCTGAAACCGTGTGACGCGAAAGTAGGAATAAACTCCTCCGTATCACGTCCGCAAAGTGTATAAATATCGGTATTTGCGGCGGAACGCAGATTTTTTATATAAATACAGCCGTCTTTATGCGTCATTTCGCCGTAACGAATTTTAATCGACTGACCGCATTGACCTTTAACTTTCAATTTTATTGTTCCGACCATATTTTGACCGACATCATAAACGAAATGATTTTTCGGATTTTCACACACGAATTTACCGACAAAGTTTTTTATAATTTTTGCAGTATTACCCTTTTGGGCGGTTAATTTAAAATCAGTATCGGATAGTGTGCCGTTTGTCGGGACAGGCTTTTTAGGTTGTTGTTTGATACCGCATTTAACCCAGCGTTTATCGTCCGCAAGGGGATTGTATTCAAGCCTTGCGTCATAGCTTTCGCCGTCAAAATAATCACAGTCGCTTATCGGTGCTTTATCAGTAAACTCCCACGAACTGTCTGTTTTGATAACCTCGCTTGTTCCGTCAGTGTAGACAATATTCAGCATAGCAATAAACGAACTCTCTTTGCCGTATATCATAGCACCGCTGTAACCGCAAAAGCCCGAATAATGTCCTCTTCCAAGAACTGCACTTATGACATTTTTACCGTCTGCAAGCATATCGGTAACGTCAAAAGTTTGGTATTGAATTCTTAGTCTGTAGTCGGTAAAACCGGGATTGTAAAAATCGTCACTGACTTTTTCGCCGTTTATGCAGGCATTGTAAAAACCTTGCGCAGACGCATAAAGACGTGCCGATTTAATTGTTTTTTCTATATTGAAACGTTTGCGGAGATTTACAGACGGGACGGGATTGACAATTTCAAATGCGTTGTTGATTGTGAGTTTTCCGTTTTCGTATGTGCCGAGTGCCGAAAGTAAGCCGTTTTCAAAATTATCCTCTTGCAAAAAAAGATTGTTTGTTTCGATTTTTAAGTGACTGATTTCGGCAACGCTGTTTAGCTGATTAAAGCCGACAGACATTAAAAATGTCTTGCGTGGCTGATTTATGATATTTTTCGGAAGAATATCTTCATCAATTACTTTTTGACCGTTCAGATAAAGAAGTGCATTTGTTTTGTTTACCGATAATTCAAGGTTGTCGGAATGTTCGGTAACGTGGAATGTACCGAGTAAATTTTTATACGGAACATTGTCATTCCAAGCATTGTCGGATATTTCGTAAACAGAAACGCTGTCTTTGCCGATGTTAAATAGGACATAGTTATCTTTATTTCTTGCGTTCACAACCAAACCGAGATTGTCCGAATTGAAAGTACATGAAATTTTATAATTATCAACGGCATATGTGTTGACGGTTTCTTGCGGACTGCCAATCCAATCGGCATTAAATTCATTATTCATTAAGCCTGTTTCAAAATCGGCAGTATCGCTTGTGTATTCATTGCCTTGTTCATCCCATACGCTTACTTGCCAAGAATACTTTGTCATAGCCGATAAAGACCGACCGTCGTATTCAATGCAGATTGAGCGGTCAGACGTAACTTTACCGCTGTCCCAAACCGTATCACTGTCGGAACGAACAATAATTCTGTAAGCGGTTTGAACAGTACCGCTGATTTTCGATTGCAGTTTCCAAGAAAATCGCGGTTTCTTTTCGTCAATTCCGATTGGATTTATTAAATCCTCTGTTTTCATATCGTAAATAATCATAATTCTAATCTCCGTCTGTTTTATTAATATCATTATACCATAGCAGAATATAAAATGTTGCAAAATTTTGCTTGAAATCGTTTATTTTTTGCTTTGTATTTTGACATTGCATATAATATTTGATATAATATGTAAGTTAAAAGAAGGGAGAGATCAGAATGAAGAAAAATGTAAAGAAAATAACGGTCGGAGGACTGCTTATCGCATTGGCACTTGTATTGCCCATGGCATTTCATTTAACGGGAGTACCGCAACCGGGTCAAGTATTTTTGCCTATGCACATACCTGTATTACTCGGAGGATTTGTTTTAGGACCTGTGTTTGGATTTTTTGTAGGATTGTTTTCACCGATTATAAGCTCTGTTTTGACGGGTATGCCGGCAGTAGGCAGATTGCCGTTTATGATGATTGAGCTTGCGGTATACGGATTGGTAAGCGGTTTGATGTATAATACATTTAAGTTTAATAAGAATGTTATTGATTATTATACTAAGCATCCATAAGAAGAAAATGGGTACATATATTTCACTTTTAACTGCAATGCTTTGCGGTAGAATTGTGTATGCAATTTCATTGTTTGTTGCGGTAAATCTTATGGGTATACAGTGTGGCGGACCTATTGCGGCAGTTACCGCAACAGTCAGCGGTGTACCTGGAATTATAATTCAAGTTTTGATAATTCCGCCTGTTGTATATGCACTTGAAAGGAGCGGTTACATTGACAGACATTTTAGAATCTGCAAAGGAACAGTTGCATAATAATAATTTTTCTATTGTGATTGTAGGCGAAAATGATGTTTATACTTCAACGAAACACGGCGTTGCACCTCTTTTGGAAATTCTTGACGGTGGGGATGATGTTATAAAAAATTCGTTTGTTGCCGATAAAGTTGTTGGTAAAGCAGCGGCTTTACTTATGGTAAAAGGCGGGGTAAAAGAGGTTTATGCCGATATTATAAGCTCTCATGCACTTGATGTTTTTGAAAAATATAAGATTAAGACATATTACGGTAATTTGGTTGAGTATATTATAAATCGTGATAAAACAGGTATGTGTCCTATGGAAAAGGCAGTGCTTGAAGTAGATGAACCAAATACGGCATATGATGTGCTGAAAAAGAAAATTGCTGAAATGAGAAAGGGCGGTCATTGATCGCCTTTTGCTATATAATAAATATTTCGTAGGGCGGCCGTTGGTCGCCTTTTTGTGTGGTTTTGTATTGCAATACGGCAAGTGTTTCGTAGGGGCGACCATTGGTCGCCCTTAATGAGTTAGTGTGTGTGGGAAAAGGGACGGCACCACGACGTCCTTTTTTGCCACCACTCCGTCACTGCGTGCCACCTCTCCTCAAGGAGAGGCGTTTTGTAAGGCTCCCATAAAGGGGAGCTGTCGGCAAAGCCGACTGAGGGGTGGTGATAGAAAAATAGGCAATGGGCGACCGATGATCGCCCCTACGAAATATAAAAACGCACAAAAAAACACCGCCGTATCGGCGGTGTCAAAAACATATACATATTGGGGGGAGTAAATGTTTTAAATGGGGGAGTTATCACAACTATAAAAGATGTAATATATATATGAAACAAATATCAAAGATATTTGTAACTTTTGGGGGGACCCTTGCCTTTGGGGAAGGCAAGGGCATATGAAAAAAAGGATGGTATCGACTGTTTTTACACAGTCTATCAATTAAAACTGGATAGCTTATTTAGTTTTATCTGCCGAGTCTTCCATCAAGCGAACCTGTACTTCCATAGTTTCACCGTCTCTTAAAATCTTAAAGGTCAAATAATCGCCCGCTTTTTTCTTATCACGGATTTCGTTGACCTCCTCGGTAGATGAGACCTTCTGACCGTCAACTTCAAGAATCATATCGTTGACTTTAAGTCCGGCCTCTGCCGCTCCGCTGCCCTCGGAAACACTTCCGATAAACAAACCGTAGCCTGTATCTTTGATACCGATTCCGACAAGCGGTCTGCCTGTCACGTATCCTGATGCCATCAAGTCGTCAATGATTGGTTTTGCCTCTGATATTGCGATAGCAAATCCCATACCTTCAACGCCTGTGGTTGATAATTTAACTGAGTTAATACCTATAACCTCACCGTATTGGTTTATTAAAGCACCGCCCGAGTTACCTGAGTTAATGGCGGCATCTGTCTGCAATAGGTTATAAGTTCTGTTATCTATATTCATTGTTCTGTTTACGGCACTGATTATACCTGACGTAACTGAACCGGAAAATTCCTGTCCCATCGGGTTACCGATTGCAACTGCCGTTTCACCGACTTGAACTGTTGTCGAGTCGCCGAGTGTTGCGGCTGTAAGCTTTGTTGAACCCGGATCTATTTTCAAAACCGCAAGGTCTGTTTTTGTATCCTGACCTACAAGTTTTGCGGTGAATTCATCACCTGTATTAAGTATTACCGATATTTCCGAAGCACCGTCAATAACGTGCTGATTTGTTACGATGTAACCGTCGTCTTGGAAAATAATCCCCGAACCGCTGCCTGGTTCAACGGTTTGACCGTCTGTGCTTCCGTCGCCGCTTGAATAATAATATCTTCCGCTGAACGGATCGTAATATTTTTGCGGTTGAACTGTAGTCTTGTTTATAACACCGACAACGCTTGGTCCGACTTGTTCTGCAATTTCGGGAATTGTAAGAACTTTCTTACCGTTTTTGTATGCTGCAAGTTGAGCTGAATCCGAAGATGATGAATCATCCGATTGTGTTGTTGCACTTGCAACTGCCGCACTTTGAGTGTTGTTGTTCATATTCTTTTGCATAAAGTACATTCCTGTTCCGAATACACCTGCTGTAAATATGCTTGCTGCAAGAGCTGAACAGACAGCTGTTAGCCATACTTTTTGTTTTTTCTCTTTCTTTGGCTTTTGGTCGTAAATAATCAAGTCAGTTGATTCTGTATAAGGGTATTTCTTCATGGTCGTCATCCTCCTTATATCATTATTATCAAAACAATCTAAATTCATACTCTTTATAGCTTTCCTTTGACTATGGTTATATGATACAGTACACTTTTGACACTGGTATGAATTAAATGTAAATAGAAATGACTTATTTTATGAACAAAGTGTGAACAGGTATTGACAAATAGAGATAATAAGGTTAGAATATGTATAAATGCGAATTATTTGCAACAAAATATACACGCAAAGATATTATAAAGTAGAAAGGATTTTATATGAAGAAGTTACTTATACTTGATTCAAACAGTATTTTAAACCGTGCGTTTTACGGTGTGCGTTATTTGTCCGCAAAGGACGGTACTCCGACAAATGCGATATACGGTTTTCTTAATATATTATTGAAACTGATAAAGGAGCAGGAGCCGGATTATATTTGTGCGGCTTTTGACGTGAAAGCACCGACATTTCGTCATAAGCAGTACGAGGGATACAAGGCACAGCGTAAGCCAATGCCCGAGGGACTTGCCGCACAAATGCCTCTTGCAAAGGACGTACTTCGTGCAATGGGCGTGACAATCCTTGAAAAAGAGGGTTACGAGGCTGATGACATAATCGGAACAGTTGCAAGACTTTGTGAAGAAAGTGAAATAAGCTGTTTCATTGCAACGGGCGATAAAGACGATTTACAGCTTGCGAGTGACAAAACAAAGGTCATTTTGACGGTTACAAAGTCGGGATATAATGAAACGATTATTTATGATGACAAGGCGGTTAAGGAAAAGTACCGCGTCACACCGACTGAATTTATTGACGTAAAGGCACTTATGGGCGATCCGTCCGATAACATTCCCGGTGTTAAGGGGGTCGGCGAAAAAACGGCTATGAGCCTTATTGAGAAACATCACAGCATTGAATATATATATGAAAATATTGACGGCATAGGTCTAAAGGGTGCTATGCTCCAAAAGATGAAAGACGGCAGGAAAATGGCGTTTATGTCAAAGGAGCTTGCGACTATCAACAGAAATACACCGATTGAATTTAATGCGGAGGAATGTGTATTTGACGGTTTTGAAAACAACGGCGAGCTTTACGAAATATTAAAGCGACTTGAACTTAACAGTATTATAAAGAAGCTTGATTTGTCAGGCGGGGATAATGTAAAGGAAAACGAGGATATTTTTAAAGATTTTTCTTATCAAGTCGGGGATAAGAATATGATTAGCGGTGATAAGGTGACCGTTGTGCTTGACTTTGACGGTGATAATATTTCATCGGCGGCAGTCGGAGCGGGGAATAATGCGGTAGTATTAAATGAGCAAGACGATATAAAAGAGTTGCTTGAAGATGACAGCATAGCAAAGGTTATGTTTGACGTCAAAGAGGCTATCGTTAAATTAAACGGCAGAATTGACATAAAAAATATATCAGATGATACCGCAATCGCCGCATACCTTGTAGATCCTGCAAAAAATGAATACACAATAGAAAAATTAGCAAGCGAATATTTCGGCACGGTTATAGAAAAGCCTGAAGTCAAGCAGTTGTCATTACTTGACGATGTGGAAACCGACAGGAGCGAATACCTTGCAAAATGTGCAGTTGCACTTGGTGTGCTTAATGAGCGTATAGGCGATAAGATAAAAGAAAACGGACAGGAAAAGCTGTATCATGAGGTTGAACTGCCACTTGTTACGGTGCTTGCACACCTTGAAATAAACGGATTTCTTGTAGACGACAATCAATTAAAGGAATTTGCCGATAAACTCGGTGAAAAGATTGATGCGCTTACAAATGAAATATATATGCTTGCAGGTGAAGAATTTAATATTAATTCACCGAAACAGCTTGGTGTAATTCTTTTTGAAAAACTTGAATTAAAGCCTGTAAAGAAAACAAAGACCGGATATGCGACAAATGCAGATGTGCTTGAAAAGCTCAGAGATAAGCACCCTATAGTTAATTTTATTATGGAATACCGTCAGCTTGCAAAGCTGAAAAGCACATATTGTGACGGTTTGCGGGCTGTTGTAAATCCGAATACGCACCGCATACATTCAGTGTTTACGCAGACAGTGACCGTTACCGGCAGACTTTCATCAACAGAACCGAATTTGCAGAACATTCCGACTCGTACGGAGCTTGGCAGAGAAATCAGGAAAATGTTTGTTGCGAAAGAGGGTTATGTACTTGTGGATGCAGACTATTCACAGATTGAGCTTAGAGTGCTTGCGCATATCGCAAATGATGAAACAATGATAAATGCGTTTAGAAATAATGAGGATATTCACGCAGTTACCGCATCACAGGTGCTTGGTATACCGCTTGAGGATGTTACAAAGGAACAGCGTTCAAGTGCAAAGGCGGTAAACTTCGGTATTGTGTACGGCATAGGTGAATTTTCACTGGCACAGGATTTGCATATATCGGTTAAAGAGGCTAAGGCATATATTGAAAGCTATCTTGAAAAGTATCACGGCGTAAGAAATTATATGGAGAGCATAAAGGAACAGGCGAAAAAGGACGGCTATGTTAAAACTATGCTTAACAGAATACGTTATATCCCTGAATTGAAGTCACCGAATTATAATATACGTCAGTTCGGCGAACGTGTTGCACTGAATACACCGATACAAGGTACGGCGGCGGATATTATAAAGCTTGCAATGGTGAGAGTTGATAATAGACTTATGAATGAGGGATTGAAGTCAAAGCTTATATTGCAGGTACATGACGAACTTATCGTTGAGGCACATAAGGACGAAGTGGATAAGGTTAAACAAATTTTGAGCGAAGAAATGCAGAGTGCAATGGAACTTAATGTTCCTCTTAAAGTGGATATGTCAACAGGACATAGCTGGTATGACGCGAAATAGTTTGCCACCACTCCGTCACTGCGTGCCACCTCTCCTCAAGGAGAGGCATAAAAGGCGCCACTTGAGGGGAGCTGTCGTGAAACGACTGAGGGGTGGCAAGTATAGATAATAGATAAATTCGTAGGGGACGACACCCACGACGTCCCGTATGTGCGATTATTACATCAAAACAACAACGAAAGGAAATAAAAATATGAAAAAAATTATAAAGCTGATACCACTAATGCTTATACTTGTTTTGGCATTGACATCGTGTCAAAAAAACGCTGAAAACAGCGGCAAACCAAAGGTATACACATCATTTTATGCAATGTATGACTTTACGAAAACAATCGGAGGTGACGATATAGATCTAACAAACATAGTACCGACAGGAACAGAGCCGCACGATTTTGAGCCGACTGCGTCTGATATGGCGAAACTTTCGGAGGCTGACATATTTATATATAACGGCGTCGGAATGGAAAGCTGGGCGGACAAAATAATCGAAACACTTCCGCAGAACGTAAAAGTTATATGCACATCGGAACAGATACCGACAGACGGAAACGATCCGCATATTTGGCTTAGTCCGCAGAATGCAAAATTGCAAATGCAGGCAATATGCAACGTGTTGTCAGAGGTGGACAGCAAAAATGCACAGAACTATATAAACAGACTTGACAGTTATCTAACTCAAATTGATGAGGTAGACACCGAGTACAAAAATGCCGAACTTGACGGTAAGACGATATTTGTAACACACGGTGCGTACAGCTATCTTTGCAACGATTACGGTATGAAACAAGTTGCGCTTGAGGGGGTTACAGGTGACAGTGATCCGTCACCGTCACAAATGGCAAAGGTGGTTGACCAAATAAAGAGCGAGGGCATAAGCTGTATTTTCTATGATCCGCTTGAGGGTGACAAAATGGCACAGGCGGTTGCGAATGAGGCTGATATTCAGGCACTTCCGCTTTATACTTTTGAGGGTGACAGCGAAAGTCGTGACTATGTAACGGTTATGAAAGCAAATCTTGAGGAACTAAAGAAGGGGATTTAAAATGAAAGCATCAAAACAGATTTCAGAATCACTTCCGATTATGATACTGCTCACATTGTCCGGTGGATTTATGGACGCATACAGTTATCTTTGCAGAGGTGAAGTTTTTGCAAATGCGCAGACGGGTAACATACTTTTGTTCGGTGTTAATTTGTCAATGGGGCATTGGAGCAAGGCACTCCAATATGTGTGTCCTGTTTTGGCATTTGCGATTGGTATTGCGGCGGCAGAATTTGTGAGAAGAAAGTTTACAAACAGAAAACACGTTCACTGGCGACAGATAATTGTATTTTGCGAGGCAGTGATATTATTCGGCGTAATGTTTATACCGCAGGAACTGAATTTGCTTGCAAACAGTCTTACATCGCTTGCGTGCGGTGCACAGGTTGAAAGTTTCAGAAAGATACAGGGCAACGGTATGGCGACTACAATGTGCATAGGTAACTTGCGTATGGCAACGCAATCGATATGTGATTATTGGTTTACAAAAGACAAACCCGCAATGGAAAAAGGATTTTTGTTTTTCGGCATAATTGCAATATTTACGATAGGTGCGATTATGGGTAACGTATCTGTCAGATTATTCAGCGAAAAGGCTATTTTGGTAAGCAGTATATTGCTGATAACGGCGTTTTCGATTATGCTTATTAATAAGGAAGATTGAGGATAATATGGAACAGGAAATTTTAAAAATTGAAAATTTGTATTTTGATTATTCCGATACATCTGTATTGCGTGATGTGAATTTTACATTACATAAGGGTGATTTTCTCGGTATAATCGGTGCAAACGGTGCGGGAAAAAGTACACTGATAAAAATAATTTTAAAAATTTTGCCGTACAACAAGGGTAAAATAACACTTTTCGGAGAAGATTTATCGAAGTTTAAAGAAAATTATAAAATCGGTTATGTTTCTCAAAAAGCAAATTCGTTTAACAGCGATTTCCCTGCAACGGTTAAAGAGGTTGTAATGGCAAATCTGTACAGCAGACGCGGACTTTTTAAACGCTACAGAAAAGAGGATTACGAAAAACTAAGTACAGTGCTTGAAAAAGTGGGAATGTCGGGATACGAAAACCGACTGATCGGTAATTTGTCGGGTGGTCAGCAACAGAGGATATTTATTGCAAGAGCGTTGATTTCAGAGCCTGAACTGTTGCTTATGGACGAGCCGACAGTCGGAGTTGATGCGAAGTCGGTAAGACAGATTATGGACATAATAAGCGAACTCAACAAACAGGGAATGACGATTATTATGACAAACCACGATACTCCGGAACTTGTCAGAGTATCGGACAAACTTTTAATATTCTGCGAACACGGCAACGGAGAATTTGTAAGCCGAAACGACCTTACAATGCAACAGATAAACGAAATATTTGCAGGAAAGAGGGTGCATCATCATGGATAATATTTTTCAGTACGCATTTATGCAAAGAGCATTTGTAGTTGCGGCAATAATTGCGGTGATTGCACCGTGTATAGGCGTTTCGATTGTACTTAAAAGACTTTCGGCGATAGGTGACGCAACGTCACATTCGGCATTGGCAGGTATCGCATTCGGACTTTTGCTCGGAATTAATCCGATTTTGGGTGCGGTGATGTTTTCGATTTTTGCGGTTATCGGAATAGAGGTTTTCAGAAAATCATTCGGCAAATATTCGGAAATTGCAACGGTGGTTGTTATGTCGGCGGGTATCGGTCTTACGGCGGTGTTGTCGGGATTTATAACCAATGGCTCAACCAATATAAACAGCTTTTTGTTCGGCTCGATAGTTGCAATAACCGATTTTGAATTGTACTTAACGATTGGACTCGGCATAGCGGTTATTATAACTTCAATATTATTGTATAAAGAATTGTTCTTCGTTACGTTTGACGAAGAGGCGGCAAAGCTTGCGGGAGTGCCTGTCGGCGGTATTAATCTTGTACTTATGTTATTAACGGCGGTTACGGTTTCGGTTGCGTCAAGAATTGTCGGCGCGCTTATGATTTCGTCACTTCTTGTTATACCTGTTGCGGCGGCAATGATGATTGCGAAAAGCTATAAGCAGACAATATGGTGGTCAATCGCGTTTGCGGAATTTTTCACTGTTGCCGGACTATTCATATCGTACTATCTTGACCTCAGACCGGGA
>ERZ826242.2760-NODE-2760-length-14269-cov-3.294921_pt1 | contig 14269 bp, 9 predicted proteins | sample MGYA00519871_ERZ826242 | MGnify/ENA primary metagenome ERZ826242 (study PRJEB31778, sample SAMEA3449226) | human gut metagenome | biome: human gut; feature: human-associated habitat; material: faeces | place: United Kingdom | collected 2010/2012 ...
ATGAAACTGACCTGCGTATGCTGGTGGTCGAAAGCTATATCGCGCTCTACCGCATTGAAACGGAAGTTGTTTCTGTTGGCCGTATCATCAACGCCCGTCAGGACTACATCCGCATTTTGTTTGGAGAAGTCACACCACAATGAATGTAACTGCACCCTCTGTTCCTTGTTGGACAGGGGGTGCAGCTTTTCATCAGATCGCGCCGATGGCGGTCAGAATTTCCTTTGCAAAGGCGATCATTAAGCCACCAAATAGGCAGAGGAAGCCCTGCGTTCTCTGGCTGGCATCGTGGGACTGGATCGACATACCCACCTGCACGATGCCCCAGCCGAGAATGATAACGCCCAGCGCCTTGATGATGCTGAAAATAAAATCGGAAAGGTTATTTACAATGTCCAGCGGATCGCCGCCCGCCGCCATCGCGGGCGTGACGCAGCAAAGGCAGAGGGCAGCAGTCCCAGCCGCCGTCCAATAGCATTTTTTTACCTTACTCAGTCTTGTCGGGTTTGAAATCTTTTTCTTTTTCAGATAATTCATGTTCAGGTTCCTCCACGTCAATAAAATCATAGTCGTCCAGTGATTTGAACGCATAGGGCAGATCCGGCAGCGCATAATCCGGCGCGCCCTGCGGCTTGTGGATATAAGGCTTTGCCTTACCATCTGTTGTCAGCTTAATGTTTGGGTGTCGCTTGATGTTGTACTTTTTGTCCAGTACAGGGTCTTCCCCTCGTATAAACAAGATCGCTTTATGGGTGTCCAATTTTCGTACCTCGTCAATGGTCATCAGGTCGCGGCCCGTCTGTTGGAAGTTGGTAGAGCTGGAGCCGCTGCGACCCTTCGTCTGCCCCCGTGTGCGGGTGGCGATGGTCTCCTTGCCCAGCAGCTTCACAATAAACTCCAACGAGGTCGGTTCGTTGCCGCCGCCGAGGAACAGCAGCGTGTCGCAGTTGCCGATGATGCTCTCCCATTCCTTTTCGTACAGCGCCTTGATCTGCTGAATGTTCTGCACGATGATGTTCAGCCCAATATTGTAGCTGCGGCAGGTGGCAAGGATCTTCGGATAGCTCTCCGGCTGGGCCACATTTGCCCATTCGTCCTGAATGACACGCACCGGCACAGGCAACCGTCCGTTGTGTTTCTCGTCCGCCCTGCGGTAAAGCGCCTGAAAGCATTGGGTGTAGAGCATTCCCACAAGGTAGTTCATGCTGCTGTCATCAACAGGGATCACACAGAAGATGGCTTTTTTCTTCTCGCCCAAACTGCCAAAGTCCATCTCATCCACCATTGTCATTCTGGCATACTGCGGGATATTGAAGGTGGCCAGCCGCACGGCGGCGCTTACCAAAATGGATTTTGCAGTCTTGCCCGCCGCCTGCTTGAAAGCCTTATATTGCTTCACCGCCACATGGTTGGGCTGTTCTTCTTCCAATGCCCGAAAGAGCATATCCAGCGGGCTGCGGTATTGATCGTCCTCCTCCCGCACCTCGGCAAAGTTCATCATGTAGATCAGCATTTCAAAATTCTGTTCCTCCGGGGGCGCTTCGCTGACGAGGTAGAGCATAAGGGCTGAGTCCAGCGCGATCTCCGCCTTCTCCCAGAAGGGATCGTTGCTGGAAGCGTTGCGGGGTGTGGTATTTTTGATGAGGTTATCAATGAGGGTCAGCACATCTTTTTCACTGTGAATATACGAAAAGGGGTTGTATCCGTCGGACTGGCTGGGGTCGATCAGGTTGAACACCCGGACTTCGTAGCCCTGCGCTGCCAACAAAGCGCCTGCCGCGCGCAGCAGCTCGCCCTTGGGATCTGTGATAAGGTAGGAGCAATTTGCACTGTAAATATTAGGCTTACAGAAAAACCTTGTCTTGCCGGAGCCGGAACCACCCACTACCAGAACATTCATGTTGCGCTGGGAGATATAGCCGTCCATACCCAACCGGACGCGCTGGGTCAAAATGATATTGGCGTCCTTATGCCGGTGATCCATATACTTCCGGTTCAGTTCCTTGGGACTGCCCCACTTGGCGCTGCCGTATTCCTCGCCCGGTCGCCGGTTCTCCCGGCTGGAGTAGTAAAGCGCAATGCCGCAGCCGTAGAGCAGCAGGCCCACCAACATATATTTCAGCGTGTAGGGCGTCCAGCCGATGGTAAAGGGGCGCTCCAGCACTTGGCTGAAACGCCCCATCCATTGAAAGAGGTTCATACCGTCCTCGTAGGCATAGGCGGCGATTGCCGCCAGCCAGAGGACCAACGGGGAAAGCGCCGCCCACACAGGGGCAGCACTGCGAAAGTCATTCTGCCGCAAGGCTTAGTACCCCGTCTTGGGCAGTCTCACCTTTGTTTTGGTGTAGACGGTAGTGAGCCAGCGGGACACCGCCTGAATCCACTGCCCGTTGTAAAGGCCACCCACATCTGCCACATTCACAACGCTGGCATTGTTGGCAAGACCGCTGCGGGCAGTGGCGTAGATATAAGGTGTTTCTACCTGTGCAAAGCCCGCCTTTACATTTCCGAACACGAACATGACTTCGGTAACACGCTCATTGGCGGCAAGGCCGAGGACAGCGGGGCGGGCGTCCAATACGTAAACCTTGCTTGTACTCAGGTTGTCCGCCAAAGTACGGTAGTCCCCGGAAAGGTTGGTCTTATAGACCACCTTGTAGGAAAGCGGCTGATTGTAGCTGCCGGTGACGATTTTGCTCAGCGTCACCTGCGCGGGAAGCTGATCGCGCCAATAGAAGGAGTCGAGGGCAACGTTGGAGCTGTTCTTGATCTGTGAGAACACGTAGCGGATCGGCTGACCGGGGACAGCCTGCACAGGACCGGTTTTCTTAATGGATACGCCGGTGGAAACGCTGGTATTCTGCACTTCAAAGGTGACGATCTGTCCGTTGAATTCCAGATAGGCGGTCATCACCGTGGGATTGATGGAGTAATTCGCAGGCGCTTTGATCTCGCGGATGGTATAGCGGGACAGCGGCAGCGTCTTGGAAATGGCGCGTCCGTTGCGGTCGGACTTGATGGTGTCCACCACGTTACCCGCTTTGTCGTAGATCTCAAACACTGCGCCCTCCAGCAGCGTCCCGGCAGGCAGGCCATTGGTGGCGTTATCGTCTGCGGATTTCTTGATGATCTGGATCTGGCCGCACTCCGCGGTATTGCTCCACTCGATTTCTGTGGTAGAGCCGTAACGGACATAGATCGTTTTCAGTTCAGGATCAAGCACATAACCGGGGGCGGCTTTGATCTCACGCAGATAATAGCGGCCATCGGCCAGTCCCTCATCGGCGTAGATGTAGCCGTCCTGATCGGTCACATATTCCCCAATAGGATTGTGACTGCTGTCGTACAGCAGGAACACCGCGCCATAGATGCCCTTGCCGGTGGCCTTGTCCACCTTGTGGAGCAAAATGCGGGAGGACTTGTGATTGGTGATCTCCAGCGTGGCCGTCTGCCCGTCCTTGACCTCAATGCGGTGGGGCGTGGTATCCAACAGGTAGCCGGACGCGGCTTTCAGCTCCGTCACGGTGTACCAGCCGCTTTCCAGTTCAGGAAGCTGGATCACACCATTATTGTCCGTAGTGTAGCTGCCAATAATCTCGTCGTTCATCTTACGCACCTCAAACTGAACGCCGGAGATGCGCTTGCCGCTGTCCTCATCGCTCTTGATGAGGATAAGCCCACCGATGGGTTTGTTGGTAAAAGTGAGCGTCTGCGTGTCGTTGGTGTTGACCACCACGGTCTGCGGGGTGCTGTCCAGTACATAGCCGGGGATCGTTGCGGTTTCCGTTACCACATAGGTGTCGGGAGCCAGCCCGGAGAGAATGATTTTTCCGTTCTCATCGGTGTAATAGAGGCCGTTGGAGCTGATCTGTCCCTCGGCATCCGCAGCGAACCGGCCGGAGGAAGTGGTAACGGTAAAAGTCACGCCTTTCAGCGCCTTGCCGGTCACAGCATCCTTTTTTACAATGATGAGAGAGCCTTTCGGCGCGTTGCGGAACTCCAGCGTCACGGTCTGGCCCGCCCTGATGGTGGCCGTCTGCGGCGTATCGTCCAGTACATAGCCGCTCTTGGCGCGGGTTTCTTTTACCACCAGCGTTGTGCCGGGGTTGATATTGCTGATTGTGAAGCTGCCTGCGCTGTCTGTCACATATTTGCCGTTGGCATCGCCCACCACGCTGCCGTCCGCAGTCGTCACCATAAACTCAACATCAGAAAGGGGCTTATGGGTCGCGCTGTCGATCTTCTTGACGAGCAGGCTGCCCTTGGGACTGTTGCCAAAATAGAGCTGCACCACATCCTGCTGCTTGCCGCTGATATAGGCGGTCTGGGGTGCGGTGTCGATCACATGGCCGCTGTCACTGGAGAGTTCTTCGACGATATAAGTGCCTTCTTTCAGCCCCGTCACGGTGAAGCTGCCATTGGCGGAAGTCTTGTAGGTGCCGATGACCGTACCGCCTGTGCCGGAGGTTCCGGTCAAATACTTCACCTGAAACACAGCGCCCTGCACCGCTACACCTGTCACGCTATCGTACTTCCACACGACGAGGGCAGAAAGCGGAATGTTCTCAAAGGTCAGCACTTTGGAAGTGCCGGACTGGATATAGACCTCCTGCGTGGCCTCCTTGATGGAATAGCCTGTGGGCGGCTCCAGCTCCGTCACCTTGTACCAGCCATCACGCAGGCCGGTCAACTGAAACTGGCCGTTTTCATCGGTATAGAAAGCGCCAAGGTCATTGATCTCGCCGGAAGATGTGCTGTTGCTGGCGTAGGTAACATGGAATTTCGCACCCTGCAAGGGATCGCCGGTCACGCTGTCCACCTTTTTGACGGTCAAATTGGGTTTCTGGTGATTTTCAAAATAAACGGCGTGGTCTCGATTGGGATAGAGCGTGGCAAGCTGAGAGGGCGCATCCAGCAGATAGGGGGACGGCACGGATTTTTCAGAGATCTCATACACACCGGGCAGCAGATTTTTCAGTTCCGCTTTGCCCTCGCTGTCCGTCTTGATTTGGTCAACGCTATGGCCGTCTGCCGCCCGGACTTCAAACACAGTGTTCGCAATCGGCTCGCCGGTGTCGGCATCGTGCTTATACACGGTCAGGTTGGGTCGCTTCTGATTTTCAATGGTCAGGGTGCTGGTTCGGCCTGCGAACAGCTCCATGTGATACTCCCGCAGGTCGAGGATATGAGAGGAATCCGTGGCGGTTTCCTTGACGGAGTAAACACCGGGTTCCAAATCAGCAATCAGAATTTCGCCCTGCTCATTGGTGGTACGATCAAGGTAGTGCGTTCCGTCCTCGATCTTGGCGATATGGAAATGAACATTTTTCAGTCGAGAGCCGTCTGAGCTGGTCTTGATGATCTGCAACGAGGGCTTGATGGTATTGGTGAAAACAAACTGTGCGTCCTCGTTGGGGTCGAGCTGGATAATGCGCTGCGCCTGGTCGATCACATAGCCCTCACAGGATTTTTCCGTCACCACATACGCGCCGGTGGGCAGCTTGGAAAGGTCAATTTCGCCGTTCTGATCGGTGGTAAATTCCTTGGGGCCGTAATCACCGACTACGGAGCGAATTTCAAAAACGGCGTTTGGGATGACCTTGCTGGGGTCGGTGCTGTCTACCTTGATGAGCCGCATACCGGGCTTCACATCGTTGAAGAACAGCAGCTCCTTGATGCCGTCACCAGCAGACAGCTCCACCTCCTGCGGCGTGGTGTCGAGGATGTGGCCATCGCTGCCGGTATCCACCTCCACGGCGCGGTAGGTGCCGGGGGCAGCGTCGGTCAGGAGGATTTCACCAAACTCGTCCGTGCGGAACTTGCCGAGAGAAACGCTGTCTCGGAAAACTTCAAAGGTGACATTGGCCATCGCCACCATGTTCTTGCGGTCATACTTGATGATCCGCAGACCGGGCAGTTCCTTGTTTACCAGCGAAAAAGTGGTGGTTTCGCCGGTGGCTACGGCAGCCGTATAGGTGGCGTCGTCCTTCAGCCAGCCGGAGGGCGCGGTGATCTCCTTGATCTCGTAAGCACCGGGCTTGATGTTGTCAAAGATGGCATAGCCCGCAAAATTGGTTTCGGCGGTGTAGGTCGCGCCGCTCTCGATGTGCTTGATCTGCACCATGGCACCGGGCAGGTGCGCCCCGGTGTCGGACAGCTTTTCGATGCGAAGCGTTCCGTAAGGCTCGTTCCAGCAGGTCAGCTCCGCCACCTTGCCATACTCCACCTTGATGTTCTGTGCGGGCGTATCACTAAGCAGGTGATCCAAAGGCGCTACACGCTCATACACGGTGTAGTTGCCCGCCAGCGTCAGGGGGATGGTTACGGTGCCGTCCGAGCCGGTGGCGAAGGTGCCGACGGTGGCTCCGTCGGGATCGACCACCTCAAAAATAGCGCCGCTGAGAGGAGTATCTGTACCCTTTTCCAGCTTGATGAGCTTCAGGCCGGTGTCAGGCGCTTCGGGCTTTTCCCCATCGCTGAAATTGCTGTATGCGGACAGGCGCATGGTGACGGTAGGATCGGTGTCGCACATATAGTTCTGGAGCTTGCCGTACTTGTTGACCTCGGCGCAGGTGGCATAAAATACCGCGTATTTATAAACATCGGTGGTAAAAGAAAGCTGGACGCTGCCGGTCTTGCCCGCCACCGCAGCGACAGGGTACAGCACCTTGAATTTACCGCCGTAGCCATCCCCGGTGCCGGAGGTGGTGATGGTGGTAATATCCTTATTGTCCATATCCACGATGCGCGTTCCTGCGGGAACAGAAGCAGGGTCCGAAAATGCAACACGGATGGCATAGTCGCATACCCAGGTATCCGAGTGGACCGTAAACACCTGCTGCTTGTACTGCTGTCCGTCTACTGTAACAGCATAAGCGGTATCCCGGTCAGCCGTGGCGGTAACACGGGGCGAGTACACCTTGCTCCACGCCGTGCCGCGCACATAGATGTCCTTGGCAGCGGCAAGGATAGCCCGCGCCCGCTGAAGCTCCGCACCGGTCAGGTTGGGATTGACCTTCAGGTTATTGATGTTCCAGTTGGGAAGCAGATAGCACCACAGCGCCATTTTAGTCGCATAGTAGGCGTGATATTTGTTTTCCAGCTTCAGCTCCGAAAGGCCACGGGTGGGATACCCGTTGGCGATGATGCCCATGACCTTCGGGTCACTGCCTTTTTCCTTGGCGATGTATTTGATACTCTCGCCGGGGGCCACGGTCTGCGGCACACCCGTTGTATTCGGATTGACGCAGTACGCGGGAATCTCCTTCGTCCTGCCGTTGGCATCCACATGGTTGAAATAGGTATAGATCAGCTCACGGATGCGGCCATTGATGGAGAGATAGGAGAGCTTCTGTTCTCCGTTGTAAATATTGACTTCGCCCAGGGCTTCCTCCTCGCTGCTGGCGGCAAGAGCGGTGGCCGGGAGCATCCCCAGCACCATGACCACCAACAGCAGCATGGAGATCAATCGTTTTTTCATCGTGCGTTCCTCCTGAATTTTTTGGATATAAAAAGGCGGTATGCTTTTCACATACCGCCTGCTTGGAATATGAAATTGTCAGCTTACATAGATGCTGTACTCGGTGTACTGGAATACGCCGTTTTTGTAGACATCCCATGCCTCCATGGAGTAGGTCCCCGGAGGGCAGGAGTTGAACAGCTCCGTGATCTGCTCCGCCCGCCACGGTCAGAAGCTCTGAGGCGTAACCTCTGCTGGGATGCTTAGGTTGATCTTCACCTTGTCATTCCCGCTGGGAAACCTCACGGGTGCGCCGTTCTGCCACGTTTCCGGGTTGTCCCCGATGGCATTATACAGGGTGTAGAGCATACGGCGCGTTTCATAGAGATTACGCTGGAATAGGTAGTCCTGCCCGCCGCTTGTGAAATGGCGCGCTTCTGCCTGCGGCATTTCCGGCTGGGGCAGCTTGCTCCAGTCACAGGTGGCGGCAGGCAGTTCTCCCAGCGGTGCGCTGGAAAAAGCGTTTTTATCCCAGCGGGATACATCTTTAATGGTATAGTTCGTCCCGTCGTCGCAGCGGATCACATCGCCTTCCTGAGGCACATATTGAGAGCCGTCTGCTGGCAAATTGATGGAGCCATCTGTGTTCCTGCTGATTGTTCCCTCCGGTTCTTCCGTAACGGTACTACCTTCAAAATCGGTATTGCCCAGCGCCCGATAGAGCATGATTGCCAAATCGCCGCGGGTAATCTCAGTTTTAGCCACAGCCTCCGCTGTGGTCAGCCCTTGGTCAAGAGCCGTCTGGCAGGCGGTGTTGTAATCCCATTGAATATCTGGAAGATCCATGTACCGTAGAACAACCGTACAAGCCGCAGCAGGGGTCACGCCGTCATCAGCGCCAAAGGCCCCAGTATCGTAGCCGACCATCAGGCTGTTGAAATAGCAATAGCCTACATAGAGTCTGGCCCATGCCGGGACATCCGGGAACTTGCACTGGCTGATGTAAAATTCCTGTTCCGCCTGCACATGTTCCTGATTCCCATTTAGTCGCGTCAGAACTGCGGCCAACTGCGCCCGGGTCAGACCGGACGCGAGGTTCATGTCTCCGTTTTGGTCTCCTTCCAGAATCCCCTGTTCTTTCAGATATTCCGCTGCAATTTCCTCTTCTGAGGACGTTGCCAGGGCCGGACAGGCGAGTACCACGGCCAAGGTGATGCTTAGAGCCACCAAACATAGTTTTTTCATACTGACTGCCTCCTCTCATGTATCTTTGCTTATATTCTACCGGACAGAGAGGAATTTTACAACAAAAGTTTGGTAGTCAGGTGATTTCCCGGGCCTGGACACACCAGCGCATCTCCGGCACATTCCGAACGCAAGTAATCAGTGTGATCATATTTTCGCTTGTCCGACCGAGTCTTGAAAAGTCTGTTTCCTCGATCTGCCCCACAAAAAATACCTCGTAGGTCCTGGTGCCCAGTTTGGTGGTATAGGTGATTTTGTCACCGTTCTCCAAAGTATGGATCTTTCCGAAATGGTTTGCCACACCGCGATTATGACCAGCAAGCCCCACATTTCCATCCCAGCAGGAAGTAGACTTAAAGTGGCCGGCCCCTTTGGCGAGGTTCTCAAGACTCTCATTCTCATAAACTTTGACGGACAACCCCAAAACAGGGATTTTTAGCCGACCAATGCTCCCATCTGTATAGTAGAGCCCATCAGGAAGCGTAAATTTGGTGCTGCTCAGGCTCGTGTCCTCTGTGGGAGTACCATCCACATAAGATGCAGGGGGAAGGTAGACTGTATCACTGCCACCCGTGTTCCCTGTTGCCGTGGATGCCTGTGGGATCAGAACCGTACCAGCTCCGGGCTGGTAGGATTCCGGGCTGCCAAAAGGCGGCGCGATGATAGCAGTGTTCTTGCTGCGGTCAATATTGCTGCTCTCAGTCACCCCTCCACCGACCACGATCACTTGGTCAACTGAGGTGGGAGGTGCGTACATGCCGCCGTCCGGTGCATCAAACTCATAATCCGCCGCTAGTGCCGGCGTCATCATCATCGCCGTGATGCCCAGCAACAGCGCCATTGTTCTCACCCAGTTCTTCATACATTTTTCGCTCCTTCCGCTTCATAAAGAAATATGCTCCGCCTGCGCCAATGCCGAGAGCACCCAGTGCCGGCAGTAACACCATCAGCCAACTTGTTATTTCCCCAGCATCCTGCGTTTCTTCTGATAAAACCGGCTCAATCGGAGTACCTGTGAAAATAACCGTATAACGGATTACCGTGACGCCAGTGCGGTAAACCTCGCCCGTATAGTCAGCCGTTGTGGTATAGCCGGTCACATAGCTGACTGTTTTGCTGCCGCCATAGGTACAAACCGCAGTAAAGCGGTCGCCGATCTCATAGTCGTCGGCGTTATAGGTGTTATCCGTTTGCCATTGGACATCTTGCAGATTGAGCGTTCTGCCCCCCTCCGTAATGCTCTTTGGCAGGTGGTTGATATCTTGGCTTGCCAAGTTTGGATAGGTGCGCGTAGCGGTCACCGGCTTGGTAGAACTTCCATAGCCGGCTGGCTCAGTTTTGATACTGTCCAAATCCAGGTGCAGAGTCCCGGAAAAGTCCTCTTCTGTGGTAACTTCCTTTTCCTGTGGCAGAAGCGATAAAATCGTCTCCATATCTTTCTTGTCGCTTTCCACCGTTTCCGTCTGCGTAATCACCTGCGTTTCGCTGCCGATGATGACCTCACGCAACACATCTGTGCATTCATAGAGGAGGCCATCCCTTTCAAACTGCTGCATAGGCAATGTGGACGGATCGGTATTGGGGGAGAGATCGTACACTTTCCTGATTTCCCGATTATCTTGGTCAAGGATGATATCAACCGGGAGCATAGCGTCCGGATCTGTAACATCTACATTGGTTGCGTCAGCAGGGATGACCAACATAGTCAAAAGCAGGAGTGATGCAGAGATGGAAAAGATTTTTTTCTTCATTGACAGGTCCTCCTCAATCATTTTGATGTAGCACTACTTGAGATCACGGTTTGGTGTTCAGTGACAAAAAATAGGTACACTGATTGCCTCAAATATGCAGGCTTTATTACAAAATTTATATACACTGCGCCTGTTTCTGAGGCTTGGTAAAGATGGGTGCTTCTTCTGTCCGTGTGGTAAACTTACAAAATTACTGTACACTGAGTTTCTATGATAAATCATAAAAATTCCCCTTTCCATAAAAAAGCAACCGATGCACTGTCGATTGCTTTTCACAAAATATCTCGTCAATGACCAGCAAGCCGAGTCCATGATTCCACGCGATTTGTGCCATTCGCAGCATCATGGAATCCACGGTGGTTCGTGCAGCTTGGAATTTTGAGGAGCATAATTTTGTCTATTGTACAGTAATTTTGTCACTTATCATTTGGGGGGTGTGTACTTGCCGCCTTCGATGAGCGGCTGCAGGTAAGCAACAATGAATCCCAGGGTGTTCAGCACGATCCATGTCACTACAATCCGTTTTAACCAACTCGTCGCCTCCGCTACAGCTCGCTCATTGCGGGAAATCATGCGTACTAACAAGGCTACCGCAGCTGCCGTGACGGCAACAATTGTGGAGATTCCCAGCAGTTCGCCGTAAACATTCGCTATAATCTCTGAAAACCGCGTCCACATATCATCGTCTGCCGCGGCAGCAGGCTGTACGAACAGCACAGCCATATAGCAGGCGATCATCGCCATATGGAGCCAATCCCCCAAACGCCGGTGGACCCCACTCCGTAGGTCTTGCTTCTTCTCGTCGTTCGCCATTTGCGTACCTCCTCATTTTTTGTTTTGACAGCAAAACAGCCGCCTCAAAGCGACCAGTAAAATCGCTTCAAGGCGGCTTCTTGCCGTCAGGTCCAGTTTTGGACGATATCAGGATAGCACATTTGTACTCCTCCTGTCAGCCGCACCGACCTTGCCATTTTTCCGCCACTTTTCTGCCATCGTTCCTGCCATCAGCCCTCCAAGAGTGTCAGGATCTCAAGCCAGGCGTCTAGGCACCCCTGTGGAGCTGTCCACAGGCGTATGGAGAGGATATTCACTGCCTGCTGACGCAGGCGGTAGTAGTGACGTTCAGAGATATCCAATCGATACAGAATTTCCGAGTGACTAGGCTTGTCCGGCGTTATAAAGGTCTGGAAAATGATATTGTACAGCATTTCTCCGTTTCCAGGCTTATGGCGTAGCACCGTCAGCGCTTCGTTGATTCGGTCCAGAAGCAGCCGTGACTTACGGATGCTGAGCAGGCGGTGCTCCAGTTTTGCATTTCCCATAGCAATCTGAGCGTCTACCGCACTGAGAAGCGCATCCACATCCTTCAAAGGCTGTTCCAGTTCCTGGGCAGTCTCACCGGGAAAGCATTCCAGCGCCCAAACGATATCACGATAGTTTTTAAGCATAACCTGCGTGTTGTGGTACATATTCCGGCGCAGTTCCTTTTCAGCTACCCGCGCTTTCTCATTTCTGATGCTGGAGTCTTCTATAAGCCCTCTGCGTTCCAAAAGGTCGCGCAGCAGTTTTTGAGAAGGGCCTTGTCCCTGATCTGACATTTCACCACAAGGGGATGCCTTCAAATCTGTCATGTTCAATACCTCCGTTATCCTGATCCACAGGTCCGGCCCGAGGCAAAACACTGTGGAAAAATTCAAATCGCGCCATGCATGAAGTGACACCTTGGCAGTCCTCCCATACATACTCTAAAATCTTACACGGAGAAAAATACGCACGCGTATTATTACAGTCCGAATGTGCAACACGGCCCTCCACCGCTGATGCTTGGCCAGTTTTTGTCTGCTCCTGCTGCAAAATGGTACGGCTATACCACGCAACCAGTTTGCAGAGTTGGGCATGGTCGCTTGATGTTTTGTTGCGCGCATTTCTGCCCAAAATACGTATTTCACTCAAAATACGTTCTATTTGATCCATGGCGGGCTGCGGTATTCTTTCACCGGTGGGATAAGCGGCATTGAAGACCAGACATCCAAAGGAACCTGGCAGCTTATACAGCGGGAAGGCATCCGCGTGTTTTCTGAAAAAGCGCCAGACCTTCGTCTTTTCCCATCTCCAACGCCTGCCAAGGAACTCCAAGGTCAAAACCGCACCGTACTGCCCAAATTGGACTGACGGCGCCATATGAGAGAACACATTGCTCGGCTCCTGCCATACCGTGTGGCACCAAAGGTCCAGCCATGCGTCTGACTCATCAAATGAATAGCCTTGCTCTACAAGGCGCTGTGTGACGTTTCTGGGCAGGCATAGGAAACCATACCCCTCTGTCACGTAAACGGCCTCATGGCCCGTACAGGGCTCTCCAGAGCACCTTACAACCCAATCTGTGATCTTGTATGTAAGTTTCTTCGATTTTGGATCCAGTGTGTACCCAATATAGGAAAGATCTGCGAGACGGTCCATCATCTCCAAAGCCTGCTGCCGCCGCTTCATCCCCATGATGCTTTTAAGGCCTACAATACCGCCAGCCCAGGTTCCAACCGTCACTTCGTTGATATAGCCGCAGTAGGTTGCCTTCCCACTTCGGAAGGCGGCCCTGGAAGCCAGGCGAGCCCATATGCCCATGATGCCCTTTCCGGGCGGTAGTTGATTACGGGGGAGTTTGATCCACTGATATTTGAGCAAGCATTTCATCGCACCGGCCTCCTTCCTGTCTAAATTGAAAAAAGCCTCGCTCCGTGCTATACTTTAGTCACGAAAGCGAGGCTTGATATGGATGATTTATGCGTGTGATAATTGCCATTATCTCTTTTCTGAAACAAATGTGGTGGCCTGTCCTGATTGCGGGAAGACTATGGTCCGTCCAGCAACACCGGCAGAACAAGAAGATTTCGAAAACCGCTCAAACGAGAATCTATGGATGGACGAAACATAGGCGCAGTTTTAATATCCGCGATGTCGCTCATGTTGAATACTTATACGCAATTCCTAAAAAAATGCCCATGACTCAATCGTCATGGGCATTTCTCATGTGGCATTCTCTTCAATTAGTTTGGGGGTAAATTCTGGGGGTAAAACCGCCCCCTCTTTTCAGTCAATGGGGGTAAAACGGGGGTAAAACCGGCCTTCCTTGTGTTGAAAAAGCCTGCAACCCCTTGCGCTGCAAGGGTTTCTCAATCGAGGGGCTTCATCGTGGGGAAGAGCAGGACCTCTCTAATCGAATCATTGTTCGTAAGCATCATGACGCACCGGTCGATGCCGATGCCCAGGCCGCCGGTGGGGGGCAGGCCGTACTCCAGGGCGTTGATATAGTCCTCGTCCATCATGCCAGCCTCGCTGTCGCCCTTGGCCCGCAGCTCCACCTGCTTCTGGAACCGCTGCTTCTGGTCGATAGGGTCATTCAGCTCGGAGAAGGCGTTGCCCATCTCGCTGCGGCAGATGAACAGCTCGAACCGCTCCGTCAGCCGGGGATCCTGCGGGGAACGCTTGGCCAGAGGGCTCACATCCACTGGGTGCATAGTGATGAAGGTGGGCTGTACCAGCTTCTCCTCCACCTTCTGATCGAAGGTCTCATACAGGGCATTGCCCCAGGTGGGGTCCGCCGTCTCCGGCAGCTCCACGCCGATGGCCTTGGCAGCGGCCACCGCCTCCTCATCAGATGAGATAGCCATGAAGTCGATGCCGGTGTACTGTTTCACGGCCTCATGCATGGTCAGCCGGGGCCAGCCGGGGGTCAGGTCGATCTGCTCGCCCTGCCACTCCACCTGATAGGTGCCCAGAATCTTCTGAGCAGCGGAAGAGAGCAGCTCTTCAAACA
>ERZ826242.2768-NODE-2768-length-14201-cov-9.921108_pt1 | contig 14201 bp, 14 predicted proteins | sample MGYA00519871_ERZ826242 | MGnify/ENA primary metagenome ERZ826242 (study PRJEB31778, sample SAMEA3449226) | human gut metagenome | biome: human gut; feature: human-associated habitat; material: faeces | place: United Kingdom | collected 2010/2012 ...
GTCGAACTGACCGCCCCAGCCCTCGAGCGCCTTGAAGGTCTTGCCCTCGAGCGCGGTGCAGGCGCCCTCGGCCTCATTGATGGGCTGCACCAGATGCGGCCAGCGCTGGCCGATCTCCGGCAGGTCGGTGCAGGCGATGACCGTGCCCTCGGAGTCGATCACGCCAATGACCGTATCGGTCGTTTCCTTAAACTGTAAAACGATGTTCTGAAAAATCCTACCGGACATATTCCGTGCCTCCTTGATTTATTAGGGAGTTTGTGCATTCTGCCAACTTGATGGGACTATTATACTTTCTCCGTCTGACGATTGCAAGAACTTTTTTCTCTTTTCAACAATTTTTTTCTTCTTTTTTAGGCATTCCGTAAAGGAAGGACAAACGCTTACTTGTCCGCGCCCGCTTTTCCTTGGGCAAATTGCCCACTTTCCTGCAGGTTTTTGATCTCTTCCGCCGTGAGCAGGCGGTATTCGCCCTTGGAAAGCCCCTCGTCAAGCGTGAGTGAGCCCATGCTCAGCCGCTTTAAGTAAACGACCGGCTTTCCGCGCGAGGCCAGCATCCGCTTGATCTGGTGGAACTTGCCCTCGTGGATGGTGATGAGCGCCTCGCTCTGCGCGTCGCTCTTTAAAATCTCAAGCTTTGCCGGAAGGCATTCGAGCCCGTCGCCGAGCGTAATGCCCTGCACAAAGGCTTTACAGTCAGCGTCGTCGAGCGCGCCGTCGGTGCGGACAAAGTAGACCTTGTCGACGTGCTTTTTCGGCGCGAGCAGGTCGTGCGCGAGCGCGCCGTCGTCGGTCAGAAGCAGCAGCCCCTCCGTGTCCTTGTCGAGCCGCCCGACGGGGAAAAGGCCGATCTTTCGATACTCGGGCGCAAGCAGGTCGAGCACCGTCTCCCCGCGTCCGTCCTCGGTGGCTGAGAGCACGCCCGCGGGCTTGTGGAGCATCACATACGTGTGCTCGCGATAAAAAAGCTCTTCGCCGTTCACGCTGATGCGCGCGGTCAAGGGGTCGCACTTGTCCTCCGCGCTGGCCGCGATGCGCCCGTCAACGAGCACGCGACCCTCGCGCACGAGGGTCTTGACCTCGCGGCGCGAATAGCGCCCGGTCGAGGCGATGATCTTGTCGAGTCTCTGCTGTGCCATGGTGGTTCCCGCCTTTCTGCATTCTGAAGTATCAGTGTAGCATACTTTTTCTTTCGGTGGAATAGCTTTTATCGAAAGGGTGTGGTCGCTTCATGTTCATCATCACCGCCAAGTGCTCCAAACGCCGCGTTGTAAAAATTCTGCTCATCTTCGCGCTGCTGCTCTCGCTCTTTCTGGCGCTGCGCGCGTGCCGGCATTCGTCTCCGCCGCCCGTCATCGCCGCCGGAACAAATGAAGAGCGCATTGCGTATCTTGCCTCCCTCGGCTGGGAGGTGAACGACCAGCCGATCGAAACGCTGAGCGTCACGCTGGGCGAAACGCTCGAAGAGCCGTATTTGAGCTACAACGACCTCCAGCTCTCGCAGGGCTTTGACCTCACACGTTATTGCGGGCAGACGCTCTCGCGTTACACCTATGTTGTGACCAACTATCCTGACGCCTCGCTCCCCTGTCAGGCCGACCTGTACGTCTGCGGCGGCGCGCTCGCCGCGGGCGACATCGTCTGCACGGGTGAAAACGGCTTCATGGCGGGACTCTCCTTTCCCGCCAATTGACCGCGCTTCTCTCTCCCTCTCAGGGCCCCCGTGCGGGGCTTTTTCTTTTTGACTATTGCGCGCGGCTGTGGTATGATTTCGGTGAATTGATATAAAGGAATCATCCCATGGAATTTTACACCCTCGCCAGTTCGAGCGCCGGCAACGCCGCGCTCGTCTGTCACAACGATACCCACCTTCTCATCGACGCGGGCATCTCCTGCCGCCGCATCACGCAATCGCTCGCAGTGCTTGATCTCACGCTCGATGATCTCGACGGCATCCTCATCACGCACGAGCACATCGACCACGTCCGCGGACTGACGACGCTCGCCAAAAAATGCCCCGCCCCGCTGTATGCGACGTTCGGCACCGCGGCGGCGATCCAATACCCCGAGCCGCGCCTGCGCGCCTTTGCCACGGGCAAAGAGTTTACGATCAAGGACCTGCACGTCCGCTCGTTCCGCACGTCGCACGACGCGAAAGAGAGCGTCGGCTACCGCATCGAGAGCGACGCAGGCTCGCTCGCTGTGCTGACGGATACGGGCTTTGTCACCGACGAGGCGCACGATGCCGCCCTCGGCGCAGACATGCTGCTGCTCGAATCGAATCACGACGTCGTGATGCTCAAAAACGGCGGCTACCCCTATTATCTCAAGCAGCGCATCCTGAGCGAGTACGGGCACCTGTCGAACGACGCTGCGGCGGAATTCGCCATCGAGTGCGTCCGCGCGGGCACGAGCGACATTCTGCTCGCGCACCTGAGCGACGAGAACAACTCTCCCCAGCTTGCCGAATACACCGTCGGCCGCGCGTTGCAATCGAGCGGGCTGAGCGTCCGCCTTGCCGCCGCGCCGCGCGACACCATCAGCGAGGTACACGTATGCAGAAGATCACCGTCCTTTGCGTCGGAAAACTGAAGGAGGCCTTCTACGAGCAGGCCGTCAAGGAATATGAAAAGCGCCTTTCGCGCTGCTGCAAGTTAGAGCTTTTGGAGCTGCCCGAGCAGCGCCTCGGCGACGAGCCGAGCGAGGCGGAGATCCGCCAGGCCCTCAAAAAAGAGGCTGCGCTCGTCGAGCAGAAGCTGTCCAAGGGCGGCGCGCTCATCGCCATGTGCATTGAGGGGCAGGAGATGAGCAGCGTGGCGCTTTCGCAGAAAATGCAGCAGCTCGCCGCGCGCGGCGCGTCGCAGCTGACGTTCCTCATCGGGTCGAGCTTCGGCCTTGACGAGGACTTAAAGAAAAAAGCCGATCTGCGGCTCTCGATGTCGCCGATGACATTTCCGCACCACTTAGCGCGCGTGATGCTGCTCGAGCAAGTTTACCGCGCCTACCAGATCGAGGCCGGGACCAAATACCACAAATGACCCATCATCAACATAAAGGAGGACAACGCCCATGTCGGATGAAGTGAAGCTCACCTGGGGCAAGACAGAAAACGACCTTTTGCAGCGCTGGCCCAAATCCGCCGACGGCACGCCGGAGGAGCCCGCGCTTTTGACCGTCGCGATGGACACGAATGCCGAGACGGACATGCTCTGCGCCATGCTCCGCTCGTATGACATCCCCGTGCTGCGCAAGTACGAGGGCGAGGGCTCGTTCGGCAAGATCGTGCTCGGCATGCCCGGCAGCGGCACGTGGCTCTATGTGCCGTCCTCGATGCTCGAGGACGCGAAAAATCTGATCCGCCCCATTGATGAAATTCCGGAACAGGAGGACATGCAATGAATTACCGTCAGGAATATGAAAAGTGGCTCGCCTCCCCCGCGCTGAGCGAGGACGAGAGAAACGAGCTCAAGGCCATCGCAAACGATGAAAAGGAGATTGAAAACCGCTTCTACGGTCCGCTCGAATTCGGCACGGCGGGCCTGCGCGGCACGATGTACGTTGGCCTTCACAACATGAACCGCCACGTCATCCGCTGGGCGACGCAGGGCTTTGCCAACGTCATCCGCGCTGAGGGCGAAGAGGCCATGAAAAAGGGCGTCGCCATCTGCATGGACTGCCGCAACCACTCGATGGAGTTTGCGCGCGCCGCGGCCTGCGTCATGGCGGGCAACGGCATCACCGTCAAGCTCTTTGAGTCCCTGCGCCCGACGCCTGAGCTCTCGTTCGCCGTGCGCGAATACGGCTGCGAGGCGGGCATCAACGTCACCGCGTCGCACAATCCCAAGGAGTACAACGGCTACAAGGTCTACTGGTCCGACGGCGCGCAGCTGCCGCCCCAGCACGCCGCAGCCATCGCCAAGGAGCTTGAGCACATCGACATTTTCACCGGCGTCACGTCGATGGACTTTGACGAAGCCGTCAACAAGGGCCTCATCACGATGCTCGGTGAGGACTGTGACAAGCGCTTCATGGCAAATGTCATGAGCATGGTCAACGACTATGAGACCGTCAAAAGGGTCGCCGACGACTTCAAGCTCGTCTACACGCCCTTCCATGGCTGCGGCCACAAGCTCGTGCCCGAGGCGCTGACGCATCTTGGCATCAAGCACCTTTTATGCGTACCCGAGCAGATGGTCATCGACGGCAATTTCCCGACCGTCGTGTCCCCGAACCCCGAGAATCCCGAGGGCTTCTACCTCGCCATTGACCTCGCCAAGAAGAACGACGTCGACTTCATTCTCGGCACCGACCCCGACAGCGACCGCGTCGGCATCATGGTGCGCAACAAGCAGGGCGAGTTCGAGCCCGTCACCGGCAACCAGACGGGCGTGCTGCTGCTCGACTATCTGATCGGTGCGATGAAGCGCGCGGGCAAGCTGCCCGCGAACGCCGCCGCGCTCAAGACCATCGTCACGACCGAGATGGCGCGCGCCGTCGCGGAGGCGAACGGTCTCGACTGCTACGACACGTTCACGGGCTTTAAGTTCATGGCCGAGAAGATGAACGAGCTTGAGGGCGCGGGCAAAAACACCGTCATCTTCTCCTACGAGGAGAGCTACGGCTACATGATCGGCCACTACGTGCGCGACAAGGACGCAGTCACGGCCTCGCTGCTGCTCACCGAAATGGCCGCGTGGTACTACTCCCAGGGCATGACGCTCTTCGACGCGCTCAACGCGCTCTTTGAAAAGTACGGCTGGTACGGTGAAAAGACGCACAACCTCGTCATGCCGGGCTTAGATGGTGCGGAGAAGATGGCCGCTCTTATGAAGTCCCTGCGCGAGACGCCGCCGAGCGAGATCGCGGGAGTTCCGGTTGCTGTGTACAAGGATTACGCAGACGGCACCGCGCGCGACGCCGCAAGCGGCGAGGTCACGAAGATCGCGCTCTCGGGCTCGAACGTGCTGCGCTTCGAGCTCTGCGACGGCACGCACATCGTCGTGCGCCCGAGCGGCACCGAGCCGAAGATCAAGGTCTACATTCTCACCAAGGGTGCGGACGCGCAAGAGCGTGACGCGAACCTTGCCAAATACTCCGCCTGGGTCAACACCCTCGCCTGATATTTCCCAATTCTACCAAAGCAGCAGAGGGCGGCGCGGATCACGCGCCGTCCTTTTTCTATCTTTGCCGCCACGCGGCGAAAGGATGGTTCCCTCTCATGGCAATGCTCGCACTCTACTGGTCCATTATGATCGCCTGCTACCTCATCGCAGGCAAGCTGCGCCGCCATAAGGACCGCTTTCATTTTCTGGACAAGCTCACGAGCTTTTTCATCTATCTGCTCATCTTCCTCATGGGGCTGCGCATGGGCGCAGACGAGGAGGTGACGTCGAGCCTCGGCAGCATCGGTGTGCAGGCGCTGCTCATTACGTTCCTCACGGCCGTCGGCAGCATGCTCGGCGGCACTGCCGCGCGCAAGATCGTGCACCTCAACCGCCACTCCCTGCCCGCCGGTACAGAGAAAGAAGGCGCCGAGGAGCACGGCGGCGGGGTCAACACCACGGGCATCAAGTCCTCGGTCATCATTTGCCTCATGGTCATCTGCGGGATGCTGTTGGGCTATTTTGTCCTCCCGCAGCTCATCTCGCCCGAGCGCTTTGAAGAGATCTCCGGCAGCCTGCTCGTCACCGGCCTTTGCATCATGCTCGGCTCGGTGGGCTTCAGCATGGGACTTGACGGCAGCATCGTGCGCGTCATGCGCGGCGCGGGGCTGGGCGTTGTGCTCGTGCCCATTTTCTCTGTGATTGGCTCGCTGCTCGCCGGCGTCGTCTATGCGCTCCTCTCCCCCGTCACGCTGCGCGAAGGGCTCGCCATCAGCGCGGGCTTCGGCTGGTACACGATGGCACCGAGCGTCATCTCCGGCGCAGGACACGCGGTCGCGGGCGCGATCTCGTTTCTGCACAACGTGCTGCGCGAGACGATGGGTCTCATCTTCCTGCCGCTCGTTGCGAGCAAGATCGGCTATATCGAAGCCATCACGCTGCCCGGCACAGCGTCGACCGACCTGTGCCTGCCGCTCGTCGAAAAGTACTGCAATCCCGAGACGATGGCCTACTCGTTCTGTACGGGTATGCTGATGTGCATTACCTGTGCAGCGTTCGTCCCGATCATCATCGGTGCTTGATCCCCCCGCAAGAGCAAAAGCGACGCTCTCTTTTACAAAAGAGAGCGTCGCTTTTTTATGCTTCTTCTCAATGCGGTGCAAAATCAGAAGGTCACGACTTCCTGCGCGGGCTTCGACGTGGTGGTGATGCGCTCGACGTACAGCACGGGGCCCTCGCCCTCATAGGCGTCGAGGTGCTCCTCTTTGACCGTGGCAGTGATATCGACCCAGTCGCGATTCTTGTAGGCCTTCAGGCTGTCGCCCTTGGCGACGATGCCGACGAACTGGATGTCGTTTTCGCAGCAGGTCATCACGAAGCGGCCGGGGCAGTGGATGCCCGGGAACTTCTTCGAGTGGCACATGATGAGCTTCATGTGGACCTTTTTGCCATCCCAGCGGTCGGGATGGTCCATCGCGTCGACGTACCACACGCCGTAGTCGTCGTCGGGAATGTCGATGAGGTCGGGCGTCATGTCGAACGGGCACTCGTCGCCGGTCAGGTAGTCCTCGCTGTTGCCGTCGTTGTCCTCAAGGTAGATGTCCGCGCGGCGGTTGACCATGCGCAGATTGCGCGCGCGCAGGCTCTCTTTGAGCTTGTCGTCGCAGCGGTTGAAGACGATCATGTCCGCATTCGTGATCTTTTCCATCATGAGCTGACCCATGTTCTTGACGAACAGCTCGAACGTCGGCGCCTGCACGAACGTCATGATCTGATAGAGCACCCAGTTGGCGGGCAGCACCTCGCGGTAGAGCTTTTCCATCTGCCACATGCCGTTGTACTCGATGAGCACCTGCTTAGGGTGGTGTTTCTTTTCGAGCTCCTTGCAGAAGGCGAGCGTCAGCTCCTCTTCGTCGTCCACCGTGACGACGGTGACGTTGTCGAGCGCCTTCTTCTCGTATTCTTCGTCGCCCTCTTCGCAGCAGATCAGAAGCGTCTTGTCCTCGCGGGCAAAGCCGTCCTCCAAAATGCCGTTGATAAAGCTCGTTTTGCCGGAATCAAGGAATCCGGCGACCAGATAAACAGGAATATCCATGCCTTACACTCCAAACAGTTCTGCAAGCTCGTGCTCTTTGAGCTCCGCGCCGATGACGCACAGGCGGCCCGTGTAGTCGGGATGGCCCGCGCGGACCTCATGCTCTTCGGGCACGTAGTCGAATTCGAGCCAGCCGTCCTCGCCGTTCACGATGCCCTTGGCACGCAGGATGTGGCCGTAGTCGCCGCTGTCCAGCTTGTGGAGCATGTCCTCAAGAGCTTCTTTGCTGAACTTCTTCGGCGTCTCCTTGCCCCAGGAGGAGAAGACGTCGTCGGCGTGGTGATGATGGTGATGGTGGCACTCGCACTCGGGATCGTCGCACTCCTCGCCGTCGTGGTGATGGTGGTGGTGACGCTCGTGCTCGTCGTGCTCGTCATGGTCATGGTCGTGATGATGCTCGTGCTCGTGGTCATGCTCATCCTCATCGTGGTCATGGTGGTGCTCGTGTTCATGCTCATGGTCGTGCTCGTCATGTTCATCGTGATCGTGATGATGGTGATGCTCATGCTCGTGCTCGGCCTCTTCGATCTCGTGCTCGCGGCGCATCTTTTCCAGAAGCTCGTCGCTGAGCGACACCTTCTCGACGGCGGAGAGGATGGTCTTGCCGTCCAGCTCGTCCCACGGAGTCGTCAGGATGGTGGCGTCGGGGTTCTTCTCGCGCAGCATCGCGGCGGCGGCCTCAAGCTTCTCCTGCGAGAGCTTCTGCGTGCGGGAGAGGATGATCGTGCCGGCGGCCTCGATCTGGTTGTTGTAGAACTCACCGAAGTTCTTCATATAGACCTTGACCTTGCTGGCGTCGGCCACGGTGACATAGCTGTTGAGCGTGAGCTCGCCCGGGCACTCGTCGACGGTGCGCTCGACGGCGACGATGACGTCAGAGAGCTTGCCGACGCCGCTCGGCTCAATGAGGATGCGGTCGGGGTGGAACTGCGCCACGACCTCTTTGAGCGCCTTGTTGAAGTCACCGACGAGGGAGCAGCAGATGCAGCCCGCGGACATCTCGGAGATCTCGATGCCGGACTCCTTGAGAAAGCCGCCGTCGATGTTGATCTCGCCGAATTCGTTCTCGATCAGCACGAGCTTTTCGCCGCTGTAGGCTTCCGCGATCAGCTTTTTGATGAGCGTGGTCTTGCCGGCGCCCAGAAAGCCGGAAAAAATGTCAATTTTCGTCATAAGAAATACGCTTCCTTCTTTTTTATTGATTTCCAAACCTGTATTATAAGCAGAATTTGTGAACGATTCAAGTCTTTTTCCATGCAAAATGCGCCTTTTTCCCGCTCACAGGCCCATGCCTGGCAGCGGCACGCGGTGAGGCAGGATCACATGCCCAAAGCAGATAAAGCGCTTTCCGCTCTCAGGGCCGCAGATGACGTCCGCGCCGCTGCGGTCCCGCCCCAGAGAGAAGAGGTACGAAACGCCGAGCGGGTCGCGGTAATACTGCTTGCAGAGCATGTCGCCCCCGACGCAGAAGATGCCCACGTCGCCCGCATGCAGCGGGTCGTGATTGAGGTAGGCGACGCTGCCGCCGTGCAGCACGGGTTCTAAACTGTCGTCGCGGATGCGCACGGCGAATTCCGCTCCCGGCGGCACATCGCCGTGATCGACGATGTAGTCAAAATCCTCACCTAGCACGGGGGCGGCGTAGCCCGCTGCCTCGATCGAGCGGTAGAGCGGGATGCGGCGCGGCGCGCCCACACCGTCCTGTCTCGCGTGCATCGTGCACAGGGCGCTGACGAGGCTGCCCACCGTCTCGCGCTCGAGCGGCGAGAGCGAGCGGCACTTTTCAATCAAATCCTGCTCTGCGCGCGAGCAGACGAAGCTGCCTGAGCGGAACGAATCGCGGTAAAGGTAGTTCGGGTCGATCTCAAGCGCATCGAACAGCCGGAGCAGCACCTCCTCCTTCGGCGAGCTGACGCCGTTTTCATAGTTGCTGATGGCAGAGGGCGAAACGCCAAGCTCCTCCGCCAGCGCCGCGCGCGAGAGATGAAGCTCCTCACGCCGCAGACGCATTTGTTTGCCAAAACTCATCAAAATTCCCCCAGAAAACGCAGGCTGCGACAAGATTTGACTGTATTCTATCCCAGAAACTTGTATCTGTCAATCGATTATAACAAGAATCTTGTAAATTTATTCTTGACATAGCAAGATTCTTGTGATATCTTGATTTTGCTAACAAGTTCTTTGTACTTGATGGCGTGCCGCGGCGAGCGTTCTCCTCAGTTTGCCCGCGGCGCACGCCGCCGATACCGGTACGGCGGCTGATCCCCGCAGCAGAAAAAGAAAACGCGCCGCCCTGAAAAGGACGGACGCGAAAAAAATAGAGAGAAAGAAAATATCGAGCCAGCCTAAGGGCAGCTCGATATTTTTGCTTTTGTGGTAAAACGACGAAAGTGTGATCTCGACGCAGGCCGCAGAGCGGCTCTGATACGCCACTGGCGTATCGCTTACATTTTCCAAACCACTACAAAACAAAAAGAACGAGCTGACTTTCATCAACTCGTTCTTGGTGGGGGAAGGTGGATTCGAACCACCGAAGTCACTGACAACAGATTTACAGTCTGCCCCCTTTGGCCACTCGGGAATTCCCCCATCTGAAATTGTTTGCTTGTCGGTGGAGCTGGTAGACGGATTCGAACCCCCGACCTGCTGATTACAAATCAGCTGCTCTACCAGCTGAGCTATACCAGCATCTCAGCAACGAACAGGTTGTATATTACCAGACTTCGATTCGTTTGTCAACAGGGAATTTGAAAAAAGGAGGAATTTTGTTGTACGCAGGAAAAAGACACCATGATTCGGTGCATGCGGTCTGCTCACTCTGCGCGCAGGACATTTACGCGGGAGAAACGCTGTGGTACCGAAACGGCGTGACCATCTGCGCGGACTGCTTTCCGCGCTTTGCGCGCGAAGCGCTCCGGTCGTTTGAATACATATCAGGGGAGGCGAGCACGCTATGACGCTGTATCAGATGTCGTTTGTCTACCGCGAGGACGCGCTGCGCTTCCGCATGCGCATCACGGTCCTGCGCGAGCAGGCCAAGACCGCGCCGACGAAGGAGGAGCGCGAGCGACTCAAGCGGCGCATTTTGGAGCTCCAGCAGCTTCAGCGCCAGTCGCGCGAGCTGGCCGAGCTGACGCGGCACTATTACGAAAGGGGCTATTACCGCAATGAAAAGTACACCTTATAGTATGCGCAACAATGAAGTTTACGGCGATATGACCGCCTGGATCGCCGCGCACGCGGGCGACAACGAGAGCGACCTCATGCGCCTCAAGCGCAATCTGCGCCTTGCCCGCGAGGAGGAGCTTACCGCCCGCCAGCGCGAGCTGCTGCGCCTGCGGTACGAGGAAAACATGACCGTCACGGAGATCGCCGCGGCCATCGGGCGGGACAAGTCCACGGTGTCGCGCACGCTCTCCCGCGCGCGGAGAAGGCTTTACAAGTGCCTCCGCTATGGGCTATAATCAAAAGGTAACAAGCGAATAAGACCCGCACGGGTACATAGAATAATGGTCAGTGCGGAGAAAAGTGAGGGCAAGAGCTATGCTGCACAAAGCGCTGCAAAACAAATGGGCGCGCGTCCTGATCGCGGTTTTCGCAACATTCCTCTACGCGCTGGGCGTGAACCTTTTCGTCGTACCGATGGGCCTCTACTCCGGCGGCGTAGTCGGATTGAGCCAGATCATCCGAACACTGCTCGCGCAGGCTGTCGAGCTGCCTGCGGGGGTGGACATCGCCGGTATCTTGTATTTTCTCATCAATATTCCGGTGCTGTATCTCGCGTGGCGCGACCTCGGGCGCGCGTTTTTGATCCGCACGCTGATCTGCGTGGGCGCGTCGTCGCTCTTTTTGAGCGTGATACAATCTCCCGCTGTGCCGATCTTGGACGATCCTCTCGCCTCGTGCCTCGTCGGCGGCATTCTGTGCGGCTTTGCCCTCGGCTTGGCTCTGACCTGCGGCTGCTCGACCGGAGGGCTCGATGTCGTCGGCCTGTGCCTCACAAAGCGCGGCAGCCGCTTCACCGTCGGACGTTTTTCGCTGGGCTTCAACATCGTGCTCTACGTCGCCTGCGCACTGTTCTTCGACATCCAGACGGCCATCTACTCTGTCATCTACACGGTGTTCTGCTCGCTCTTCATCGACCGCGGGCACCAGCAGAACATCAATGTGCAGGTGCTCATCTTCACAAGGGACGCAGACCCCGAGCTCCCGCGCAGCATCATGTCGCGCCTTGGCCGCGGCGTAACGTACTGGGAGGGCAAGGGCGCATATACGGAGAGCGACATGCGCGTGCTGTGCGTCTGCGTCTCGAAGTTTGAGGTCGCGGAGCTGCAGGAGACCGTGCGCGAGCTCGATCCCCACGCCTTTTTCATCGTGCAGGAGGGCGTGCGCATCGGCGGCAATTTTCTCAGAAAGATCTCGTAAATTCTCTCAAATTTCCCGTGAAGACGCTCTGCGCAGCAGAGCGCCTTCTTTTTGTTTATTTAACTATTTTGAAAAATCATCCATGTTTTCTAAAACATTCAAGGATGTTTTATTGCGTTTTTCTATCAATCGTGATAGCATTACCTCAATCTTTTGTTATGCCGCAGCAGTGTTCTTCCCCCGAAGACACGCGGCATGAAAAAGTCCCGCAGCGAATAAACAATCATCAAACCCCAATGAGATGTGGAGGGATCTTTTCATGTTTGACCAGTATTTTGAAAAATTTGATTTAGCCCCCGAGGTCACCGCAGCACTCAAAAAGTGCAAGTGCATCGCCTATGCCGAGACGAAGGAAGAGCTCGAGGAGATGGCCTACGGCCCCACGCATACCTCCCGCTACGACGTGGTCTACCCCATCGAGGGCAATGGCACGGTCAAGGAAGCGGAGGTCGTGCGCTGCAAGAACGGCTGCGTCGTCAACTTCATGGAAGACTACATGCGCCGCCGCGACCCGAACAGTATGGCCATCGGCGACGATCTGCCCTCCGACAAACCGCGCTTCAAGGACCGCTTTGGCTACGAGTTTTCGTCCCTTCGTCAGGAGACGCTCGACTGGCTCTCCACGCAGCAGGTCATCATGCTGCCGTTTTCCGCCGGTCCGCGCGGCCACGGCTATCCGAGCCTGATGATCTGCCCGCTCAACGCCGCGTTCTTTGCGCTGTCGCTGGCGAACATGCAGGGCTTTACGAGCATTGTCGATGTGCCTGAGCACTATAAGCCCCGCGCCATCATCTTTGTCGCGCCGCCGTTCCGCCACACGCACTTTGACGGCAAGCAGGTCGTCGTGCACAACCGCTCCAAGGAGATGCACGAGGTCTGGGCCTATAACCTCTATCCGGGCCCCAGCGCCAAGAAGGGCGTTTTCTCGCTGCTGCTCGATATCGGCGAGCAGGAGGGCTGGGTCTGCTGCCACACGAGCGCGGCCATGGTCGAAACGCCGTATGAGTGCGAGGTCGTGTTCATGCACGAGGGCGCGTCCGGCGGCGGCAAGAGCGAAATGCTCGAGGACTTCCACCGCGAAGAGGACGACCGCCTGCTCATCGGTACGCATACGGTCACGGGCGAAAAATATTACATGACGCTTGGCGAGAGCTGCAAGATCCACCCCATTGCCGATGATATGGCCTGCGCGCTCAAGAGCTTCCAGGATCCCGAGAGCGGCAAGCTGCGCATCCTCGATGCCGAGGACGGCTGGTTCCTGCGTATGGACGGCATGAATGCCTACGGTAACAGCCCGCTTTATGAGCGCATCTGTATCCATCCGAGCGAGCCGCTGGTCTTCTTCAACATGGACGGCACGCCCGGTGCGACCTGCCTCATCTGGGAGCATGTGATCGAGTCGAACGGCAAGCCCTGCTCCAACCCGCGCGTCATCTTGCCGCGCAAGATGGTTGACAACATCGTGCCTGATACCGAGCCCGTCGAGGTCGACGTGCGCAGCTTCGGTGTGCGCATGCCGCCCTCTACTGCGAAGGACCCGAACTACGGCGTCATGGGCATGCTGCAGGTCGTGCCGCAGTCCATTGCCTGGCTGTGGAGACTCATCTCTCCACGCGGCTTCAAGAACCCATCCATCGCCGATACGAACGCCGGCAGCGGCCTGAAGGCCGAGGGCGTTGGCTCCTACTGGCCGTTCGCCACGGGCCTCAAGGTCACGCAGGCGAATCTGCTGCTCGAGCAGATCATGTCTGCGCCCAAGACGACGAATGTGCTGATCCCGAACCAGCACATCGGCGCTTATCATGTTGGATTCATGGGCGAGTGGCTCTCGCGCGAATACCTCGCGCGCCACAACGGTTTTGTGCGCGAAAAGCATCTGGTCCCCGCGCGCTGCCCGCTGTTCGGCTACGCGCTCGATGAAATGAAGCTCGACGGCCAGTTCATCCGTCAGACGTTCCTGCGCCCCGAGACGCAGTCCAAGCTCGGCAACGCGGGCTACGACGCCGGCGCCAAGATCCTGACCGACTTCTTCAAAGAGCAGCTCCAGCAGTTCATCTCCGACGATCTCGACCCGCTGGGCCGCGAGATCATCGATTGCTGCCTGCATGACGGCACGCTGGACGATTATCTCCAGCTCACGCCGATGAAGCTGAAGTAATTTCAGAACTTTTTTCAGAAAATTTCCCCACCTGACGTGGGGATGCGGGAAAGGGGGCTATTCTCTCACGTGAGAGAATGCTCCCTTTCTTCGCACAAGTGCGAGGGGGTATGCCGCCTGCGGGCGGCGGGGGCAAAGGGGCCGTTCTCTTTCGCAAAAGAGAACGGCCCCTTTGGAACCCCAAGAGAAAGGCTTTTGATTGGCAGTTTCGGGCTCGAATGACTTTTGTGCTTCCGGAATGGGAATGCCTGCGCGCGGCGTTGCCGCGTTGGGTGTTGCTATACGACTTGATGTGCTCCTATCATCCGCTGCCGCTCTGCCAGTCTCGTAGTGGTGTAGCCGAATCTCCGTCTACCGGAACACTCCTCAATGCGGCGAGCGAAGCAATGCCGCATTCGGTACGCAGTCTGCCGCCAGACTA
>ERZ826242.2769-NODE-2769-length-14193-cov-13.503324_pt1 | contig 14193 bp, 13 predicted proteins | sample MGYA00519871_ERZ826242 | MGnify/ENA primary metagenome ERZ826242 (study PRJEB31778, sample SAMEA3449226) | human gut metagenome | biome: human gut; feature: human-associated habitat; material: faeces | place: United Kingdom | collected 2010/2012 ...
CCCCCCCTATTGTCAACTATTTTAACAAAAAAAGCGACAAAAAAACAGAGCTTAAGCTCTGTTAATTCATTATGCTGATTTTTTATCAAATCCATATTTTTGGTTAAATTTCTCAACACGGCCAGCTTTCTTAGTAGCACCTTGTTTACCAGTAAAAAATGGATGACATTTGTCGCAAACTTCTAATTGTAACTCAGGTTTATTTGATTTTACTGTGAAAGTATTACCACAAGCACAAGTTACTTTAGTATCCGTATATTTTGGATGAATGTCCTTTTTCATAGTATCTCTCCTTCCGCCATGACAAAATTTTGCCATAGAAATTCAATGCCTTTATATTGTAACAGATAAAACTATAAAAATCAAGAGTTTAACAATGTTTTATTTATTGCCCCAATTATCTCCCCTGATATTGCTTTATATCCCTCAGTTGATGGATGAATATCATTCTCATTCGGCAAATACTGTGGATTTTCCTTAAACATTGTATCAATTTCTATATAAATAACATCGTGATCATCACACACATCTTTATATTTTTTATTTAAATAACTAAATATATCATCGGTGTTTTTACTATTTAAATGAGGATAAGGATTATAATATCCAACTAAAACAATATCTTCCTTACAATACTCTCTCATTAAGTCAAGTAATTTGTCTAAATCCTTTGAAAGCCCGTCAATATAATTATATATATGTTCATAATCTAAAGCCTCTTCAATATTTATTTTATTTAAAATGTCATTAGCCCCAATTGATAATGTTACCAAATCAGCTTTTATTAAAGCATTTTGGATCGTTATTTCCTTATCACCGTTTTTAGTCTTTTTATTATCGTCAATAGCCGTAATTAAATCAGTAGTCCTATACCCATTCTCAGCATATTTATCCACATATGTTTCCAACAAATCCTTTTCTTTCAAATAATCCCGAACATTTTCTGAATAGCCTTTTACCTTCTTTCCATATGCCCCCTCACCACTTGCTAAAGAATCACCAAGCGCTAAATAATAAACTTTTTTATCCATATTACATAGATAGATTAAAAAAACAGTTAAAACAATTAAACCAGAAATCAAAAACTTTTTCATAATTCACAATATAATTAAAGTAGAACTTAATCTACTTTAATTATATTGTGAATTTATAATTTTATACATCTTCCAAATCAATTTCCACGCCAACTTTTCGAAGTTTTTTAATAATATTTTCATAGCCACGAAGGACATGTTTTACTTCTTTAATAGTTGTTTCTCCTTTAGCACATAAAGCTGCTAAAATCAAAGCCGCACCAGCACGTAAATCCGTTGTTATAACTTCTCCAGCCTTAAATTCAGTTGGCCCTTTTATCGTAATTGTTTGACCATCAATCACGATATCCGCTCCCATATGAATTAAATAAGGAACATTCTGAAATCTATTTTCATATATTTTCTCCGTTACTGTACTTTCGCCATTGGCTAAAGTAAGTAATGAAGTTATCGGTTGCTGAAGGTCAGTTGGAAAACCAGGATAAGTTTTCGTCGTCACATTAATTGGTTTTAAATTGTCAGCTTTATTAGTTAAAACATAATCCTTACCAATCTCAATATCCGCTCCCATTTCTAATAATTTATCAGTTAAACTAGCAAAATGTTCTGGAATAACCTTGCTTATTTTTAAGTTATTTCCTGCCATCACGCCCGCAATAATATAAGTTCCCGCCTCAATTCTATCAGGAATTGTTTGAACTTTACCACCACTTAATGGAATGCCACCTTCAATAGTTAAAATATTAGTATCTTTACCAGATATTTTAGCACCCATATTATTTAAAAAATCAATAACATTGCCAACCTCCGGTTCTCTAGCAGCATTTCTAATTGTTGTAACTCCTTCGGCTTGAGTCGCAACTAATAAAATATTAATTGTCGCACCCACACTAGCAAAAGCTAAATCAATATCAGCGCCTATTAATTTTTCGGCATCAATAACATATTTATCACCTTCATTTGTCACTTTAGCTCCAAGCTTTTCAAATCCAAATAAATGCAGATCAATTGGTCTAGCCCCAATTGAACAACCACCTGGAAAATACATCTCTGCGTGTTTAAATTTGCCAAGTAAAGCCCCCATAAAATAAGAAGAGGCCCTTAGTAATTTAGATTGTTCTAAAGTAATTGGTTTATTCACTAAATTAGTTGAATCAATAATTATCTTATCGCTTTCTTTAGTAAAATAGGCTCCTAAATAATTAACAATTTGCTCTAAAGCATTAATATCTGAAATATCAGGGACATTAGTAATCTCTACTTTATCTGATAATATTGCAGCAGGTACTAACGCCACCGCACTATTTTTAGCGCCCCCTATTTCAATTGTTCCGCTTAGTTCATTACCACCTTTTATTTTTAAAGTTTTCATTTTATCACACTCACTATTATTAATTTATGACTTTTACCCAATTTGGTGTCTTTAAGTAAAATCACTAATACCTATTATACACTATAAGATAAACATTTAACAGAAAAAGTATTGTCGCATTTTATTATTTCAATATAAAGTTTTAACCTTAGCAAGTATCATCTTATGATCACTTACCCCCGTATCTACTACATTTCTACCAGTAACCGTCCAAGCGTCAGGAATAAACATATGATCAGTAGTACGTTCATGACCAAACATTTTAAAAGTTCCACCTTCAATATCCATATGTCTTAATCCATAGTTACTCATTTCCTCTTTAAATTCCTCAAAATATTGAACTTTTTCCGCACTAATTTGACCATCATCACTCAAATATTCCAAAGTATTAAAATCACCAGTAATTATTCGTGGTCTTCTTGTTCTTGGGTCTTCTTTTAAAATAGAAGACAGTACCTTTAGTTGTTTTTTTCTAGTATAACGAAGTACATTATCTAAATGCAAATTAATTATTTCCAATCCAGATTCTGTAATTACTGAAGTCATAATTCTTGGACACCAAGATAATACAAATTTACTTCCAACCTTATCTGGCGAATTAGATAGCCATCTCGTCTTAGAAGAAACCTTAGGCAACCTAGTAATTATTGTACATAATTCATTACCTTGCCGTAGATCATCACCATACCTAGCCAAACCATTAAATGAATAATCCGGAAGTTCTTCTCTTAATATATCACGATAACCAAACGTCATTTCCTGCGCACAAAAAACATCAATTTCATTGTCTCTGATTATTCCAGCTAACTTTCGCGGCATTTCCTCATTTAATGATTTATAATCATTGTGAACATTTAAACTAGCAATTGTTAAATTATGCATTTTATCACCTCATATAGCTTTTATATTATAATTAAAATAGCTAAAAAAAGCAAGGAAAAAGGCCTTATTAAAATCTAAAACCTTTAAGCCTTATTAACTGAACCTAATAATTTATTTATACTACTAATTTTATTTTTAATTGCTTCTTCTCCCGCTTTAATTATTTTCCTTGGATCATATACAAAAGCATCCTCTTTCAAATATTCGCGGACAGCCTTAGCCCAAACGATTTGCAAATCAGTATTAATATTTATCTTACATATCCCGCTTTTAATTCCCTCCAAAAGCATATCGTCAGGAATTCCTGATCCACCATGTAATACTAACGGAACATTAGTTAACTCACTAATTTTTAAAGTCGTCTCAAAATCAATATGAGGGATGCCCTTATATATTCCATGAACACTTCCTAAAGCTGGGGCTAAACAAAAAACACCAGTTTCTTTAACTAACCTTTCACATTCTTCTGGGTTAGCATACATTCCTTCTTCCCCGTTTTCACCAACTTGCCCAAGCTCCGCCTCAACCGTTACTCCATAACTTTCTGCATATTTAACTACCTCTTTAGTCAAACGTATATTTTCTTCTAAAGGTAACTTTGAACCATCAAACATCACAGAAGTAAACCCTGCATCGATAGCTTTTTTACATGACTCCACGCTACTTCCATGATCTAAGTGTAATGCTACCGGAATATCAATTTTAAGTTCGTTTATTAAATCATTAACGAGATCAGCTACTAATCTAAAACCACCCATATAAGAAATTGCACCTTCAGATACTTCCATGATCAATGGAGAATGATTCATCTCTGAAGCTTCTAAAATAAATCTTGCCCATTCTAAATTATTAACATTATATGCCGCCACAGCATATTTTTCTTTTTTTGCCTTCTTTAAAATTTCTCTCATTGACTCCATATCATCACCCTACACCAATTGTAACTATAAAACACTAAAAAAGCAATTATCGTTGATAAGTGCTTTACATTTATATGACATATATTATACCAATTATGATTAAAATCGCACCGCCAAAGATTGTCGAAATTTTACCTATTGATTTTTTAATTTTATTACCTAAAGACAAACCAATAAAAGTAAAAGAAGCACTACATATTGCAAAAACCAAAGCAGAAAGTAAATAGTTTTCACTAATATTAGTAAGCGTTAATCCAACTGAGAAACTATCTAAACTTACGGCAAAAGCAAATAAGAAAAGTTCAATAGTTTTCATCACTTTCAAGTCTTCCTGCTCCTTGAAAGACTCATATATCATTTGAATTCCAATTATTGATAAAACGGCACAGACAATTAAGCTAGGGTTTACCCTAAGAAAACCTAAAATTGCACCACCAACATGCATGCCAATTATCGGCATAAAAAAGTGAAATATACCAACTATGATCGATAATAAATAAACCTGTCTTTTCGGAATACCCAAAGTTCCATAGGCTAAAGATAAAGAAAAGGCATCCATACTTAAACTTACAGCAATTGTTAGTACTAGTAATAATTCCATATTAGCCTCCTATAAAATTTTATTACTAGGATAACTTAATATGCCTACAAATATTTATCAATTAACTCTTTAACAATTGACTTATATTCTACATCCGTACTTTCATCAGCCTCAATTAAACATAATGGTGGAAATAACACACACCACCAATTGTCACCTTTACCTTCGCCGAGCGTAACTAATAAAGATTCATAATAACCTTCCTCGTATTTAACGCCTTTATATTCCTTTTCTGGAAAATAATTAGACCCAAAATTAACTTGATAATTCTTATCATATTTTTCACGTTGTAAAACATCGCCGACTTCTTTTTTTACCGATTCCAAGTTTTCTTCAATAATTTTTTTAGCATCTTCACTGTTCTTTGCATCTTTTAATAAATTATACATTTTTACTTCTAGTGTATCACGAACTTTGCCTTTAACCGCTTGATCCTCATCTGAGTTACTGTTAGGAACAACTCTAATTCTAATTGCATCATCTGGTATTTCTAAATTTTTAGCCATAACATCAGAAATAAAGAAATAAAATATTCCAATACAAATAAGTGCAATAATTGTTTTCTTCATAAAAAATCCACCCTTCTATTTAATAGTGGGCGGGTATTTTAAATTTTATTCACTTATGATAATTTTCATTGTTATTTATTTTAAAAGTTCTATATATCTGTTCAAGTAACACAACTCTAAATAATTGATGGGGAAAAGTCATTTTTGAAAAAGATAATGCATAATTACTACGTTGTTTTACAGTATCATCTAAGCCGTAAGAACCCCCAATAACAAAAGTTATATTAGAATTATTGATTAAAGTTTTATCGATCAAATTAGAAAATTCCAAAGAAGATAAATTTCTTCCATCTATTTCCAAAGTAATAACATATTCGTTATCCTTAATGTTTTTTAAAATACGTTCACTTTCTAATTTTAATGCCTTATCAATTGTTCCTTCATCAGCCACTTCGACTATTTCTAGTTTTGTATATTTTGATAATCTCTTACTATATTCTAAAATAGCCTCGCGATAAAAAGCTTCTTTAATCTTACCAACACAAACAATTTTAATCATATAGTTATAACTTCCGTTCTTTCTTTTTGTGAAGCAACTACAACCTTTGGTGGCTTTTTATCACATTTTTCATATGTCTTATAAAAGGCTTCTAATGCTTTATCTGGATCATTATTGTGCTCACTAAGATGGGCTAAAACAACTTCTTTAGTTTTTTCCGAAGTAAACTGCGCTAAATAATAAGCACAATCTTTATTAGATAAATGGCCTTTGTCACCTAAAATGCGTTGTTTTAAATGATAAGGATATTTCCCATTCATCAGCATCTCGATATCGTGATTACTTTCCAAAACATAAACATCATGATTTTTAAGTTTATTATAATTACGAATATTAATATATCCAGTATCTGTCATATACATAAGTGACTTATTATTAGAAATAAATATATAACCATTAGAATCAGCAGCATCATGTGATGTTTTTATTGGTTTAACAATTAAATCTTCTATTTCTATATCACCATCAATGTAATAAACATCATCGATTATTATTTGTAATTCATCATCCATTTTTTCAGTCAAATAAACAGTTGGCCCATATTTCTTCAAAAAAACACGTAACCCATTGGTATGGTCCGAATGGGCATGTGTTAAAAAGATTCTTTCAATTGAGCTAGGCTCTACTCCTATATCTTTTAAAGCATTTTCGATATAGGAGCAGCTCATTCCTGCATCAATTAAAGATTTAGTATTATCCGTCTCGACATAAGTACAATTGCCTTTACTGCCACTTGCTAATACGCAAATTCTCATTATCTATAACCCCCTGGGTATAGAACTGATGGATTAACATGGTTCCATTTTTGACCCTTCCAAACTTCATAATGAACATGTGGGCCCGTAGCTGATCCAGTCATTCCTACATAACCAATTACTTGCCCTTTAGCCACAGTTTGACCGACTTTGGCTGCAATTCTAGACATATGAGCGTACACCGTCATATATCCGTTATTATGGTTTATAACAACATAGTTACCATAACTATAATGATATTCAGCAATCATAACTTTACCATTATTAGTTGCATATATTTTTGAACCGTAACCTGTACCTGAAATATCCAAGCCTGAATGTAACTCACGACCTTTACCAAATGGACTTGAACGATAACCATAGCCACTACTAAATGTCCATCCACTATCCGTTGGCCAACCCCAGTTAGTCAAGCTTCCAACATCTGGAACATATTTACTTCCTTTAAGCACAACCTTATTTACTGGTGCTTTTAAAACTTGCTTTCCTTTAGGGTCAACGTATACTATCTGACCATTAACTTGTTTAACCTTCTGTGAAACTCGGTCCATTCCATTTTTGCCTTCTTGAATAACCTTGTCGTTACCAATTATAACTGAACTATCATATTTTTCTTCAGTTTTATAATTACTTGGCGTATCTTTAACAACATACGTTTCTTCAACAATGCTTATTTGCGGATTAGTTTGTGCAATCTTAAGCTTTTGTCCAGGATAAAGCAAATTATTTTCACTAGTAAGTTCATCATTAGATAAAAGTAATTCTTGCGAACTTACCTTGTTATTAAAAGCAACACTCTCAATAGTATCACCGGCTTTAACAACATATACACTTTCTTTAGCGTCTTCACCATAAAGTAAATCTTTAGTTAAATCATTACTATTAGTATAAATTTTTTCATCTACTGGTATTTTAACTTCTTTAAACGTTATATCCTCATTAACATAAACATTTTCGATATTTTCGCCAGTTGAATCAATTTTATCTTGTGTTTCGTTTTTATAAGCTTCATACTTATCTTTGCCAACGAAAGTATAAATTAAAGTATTAACAGCGTCTTTAAAAATTTTAGTATCTAGTACATATAGCCTTGTTGTTTTTAAACGCTCTTTACTATCATCATTATCGTCGGCTTTTTTCTTAATTGTCATTTCGTAACCCTTGACTGTAAATGGCGCTTCTTTTTTTATTTTTTTATAAACATCTTTAACCGAGTCTACTTTTCCATCATATGTTGTTATTTTTTTTATCTGAAGTCCATTAGGTGCGTAGACTTTATCAACTTTATATTTATTTTTATAATAATTACCATTTTCATCGATATAGTTTTCTAATTCAGTCTTTGACTTTACTGTACCTAAAATTTCATCATCCATATATACTTGATAATAATAATTAGGCTCAGCTGTTTTTTTATAGCCAAAACCAAGAACACAAACACCTGAAAGGGCGATTGCGACAATCAGCCATATTGATATTTTTTTCACTATAACACCTACTCTTCTTCTGTTTTTTCCATATTAAAGAAAGAACTTGTATTTCTCTTAAAGATTAAATTAACTGTTGCTGTTGGACCATTACGATGTTTTTGAATAATAAATTCACTTTTACTCGTAAACTCGTCAATAGCATTTTCTTTATTATAATAATCATCACGATAAAGAAAAGCAACAATATCGGCATCTTGCTCAATTGATCCTGATTCCCTTAAATCTGAAAGAAGTGGTCTTTTATCCTCACGTCCTTCAACACTACGCGATAATTGCGCTAAAGCAATTACTGGAATATTAAGCTCCATCGCCATTGTTTTTAATGAACGTGAAATTTCTGATACTTCTTGTTGCCTTTGACCAGCGTATTTAGCCGATCCACTAATTAATTGCAAATAGTCGATAATAACAACATCTAAACCATCGCTAGAATTTGCCAGCCTACGACACTTAGCTCTAATTTCACTAACTGTTTGTCCAGGAGTATCATCCATAAACATCTTAGTATCAGCTAATCGACTAATAGCCTCATTAACTCGTTTCCAATCTTGATGTTCTAATCTTCCAGTTAATAATTTTGGCATTTCAATTTGCCCAACTGATGCGAGCATTCTATTTACCAATTGTTCTGCACTCATTTCCATATTAAACAAAGCAACGCTTTTATGTGAATTAACAGCCATATTAACAGCCATATTAACAGCAAAAGCTGTTTTTCCCATTGCTGGACGAGCCGCAACAATTATTAACTCATTCCCATGGAAACCTTTTGTTATTCTATCTAAATCAAAGAATCCTGTTGGAATTCCTGTGATTTCACCTTTTTGTTTTGAAAGTTCTTCTAAATCAGATTGTGCTTTAAATAACACATCTTGAATTGGACGAAATTCTGATCCTTTTCGATTACGAACAACATCCCCAATTTTCTTTTCTGCATTGTCTAAGATATCACCAATATTGTCTGTCGAAGCAAAGCCATCACCAACTATAGTTGTTGCTGCTTCAATTAAACTTCTTTTTAAATATGCTTCTTCAACAATCTTAACATATTGACTAACATTAGCTGCCGTTGGCACACATGTAACAATTTCTGTTAAATATTCAACGCCACCCACTGTACTTAATACTTTTCTCTTATCAAGTTCAGCGGTTACGGTTGTCACATCGATCGGCGCACCTTTTTCAGCCAAATATTTAATTGCATCAAAAATTTTAGCATGAGAATCTAAATAAAATTCTTCACTATTTATTTCCTCTAATACTTGTTGTAAAGCGTACTTACTTAAAAATACTGAACCCAAAACTGCTTGTTCAGCATCTGTATTATGGGGCATTATTCTATCATTCATAATATCACCTTATTTTTCTAAATGAACTTTCAAATTACAAACAACATCTTTATGTAGATTAATCTCTACATTAGTTGTCCCTAGTGTATTAATTGGTGTTTGAACATTTATCTTTCTTTTATCAACATCAATACCTTTTTCTTTCAATTCTGAAACAATCTGTTTAGTACTGATTGATCCAAAGACTTGATCACCTTTACCAACTTTTACCTTAAAATTAAGAGTTATTTTTTCTATCTCTTTTTTTAAATTTTGACATTCTTTTAAATGAGCTTCTGCTTTTTTTAAAGCCTCTTCATTTTGCATATCTAAAACTTTTTTACTACCTTTTGTTTCCAAGACAGCCAATTTGTTTGTAATTAAATAATTACCATAGCCATCTTTCACATTTATAATTTCACCTTTTTTACCTTGTTTTTTAACATCTTCTAAAAGTATTACTTTCATTTTATCCCTCCATAACTACTTTTTTAATCATTTCAATTACTTCGGCATTACTTTTATTTTCAAATGTAGCAGCCGCGTCAGTCACATGACCACCACCGCCTAAAGCACTCATAATTACTTCTACACTAACTTTGCCCATCGAACGAGCACTAACTCCAACTGTATTATCCTCGATTTTACCAACCGCAAATGAAACTTGAACACCATCTAATCTTAAAAGCTCATCAGCTAAAATAGCCAAATCTACAGTTTCATTTATTTCACCAGCACCCATATCACATAATAAATAGCCTTCTTTAATATAATAACTATTTTTAATATAGTCGTGTCTTCGAATAACGTCTTCCATCGATTCCTTTAAAAGTTCATTTTTTAAAGTTAAATCCACGCCCATTCTTGCTAAAGCACTTGCTGCTCTAAATGTCGCATCAGTTGTCTTTAATTGATAAGAATGAGTATCGATTTCCATTCCGGCTGACATTAATGTAGCGGTTAAAAAATCTACTGATTTATTTAGATATTTTAAATAATCAACGATTATTTCAACCACACTAGATTTGTTTGAATTAATATACTCAAACACTGTGTTTTCAATATGAACTGATGTATTCATATGATGATCAATCACAAAAACATCTTTAATTTTCTCCAAAAGTTGCTTACACTCCACTAATTCTGGCTTTTGAACATCTAAAACAATAAGCAAAGAATTATCATCAACAATATTCAAAAGATTTGGATATTCCATTAATTTTATATTCATATTATTGCTTTCAATCAATTGAAAAGCTTTTTCTAGTGAAAAATCAATTTTTGAAGTAGGTTTTACAACATAACACTCTTTTTTTAACTCTTTAATTATTTTATAAAGTCCTATCGCACTTCCCATTCCATCTAAATCAGGATGCTTGTGTGTCATTAATATAACATTTGAATGGGACTTTATATTTTCAGTTAACTTTTGAAAAAGATAGTCCATGATTCACCTCTAATTAACATTATACTATAAATTAACAATATTGTCTTTAATAAAAGAAAAAAAACCAACATGTTTATTTTACCTTAAATTTAAAATTAAGTAAAAATATATGTTGATTTTTATTGTTGTTTATAAACTGAAATAATTTTTATGAATTATTTTTTATGGAAATACCATTACTTGAAGTTACTGCATTTTGGTCATATCGTAAATTTCTATAAGTCCCGTTACTTCCAGCTACTGATGTTGTATTATGATAATATGTTCGATTATCAGCAAAGTAATGCCAGATTCTTATTTCTTCTAAATCATATTCCTGTCCCAGGTCAACAGTTAGACATTGATTGCCGGTACCACTCATATATGCAAAACCAGCATTTCCATTTGCATTATCTATTTTACCATCAACTGCATTAGCAAAAGCATAAGTAGTATTATTAGCCTCTGGTAAAATTCCAGTTACAGTTTTACCTTTAGCAACATTTTCGCCTTTATTAATTGCTTGAATTTCTACCCAGTGATTATAATCATTTATTGTATTTCCATTAATACAATCTTTTATATACCTCACTGAGGTAATTTTGGTACTGTCAGCTCTAGAAGGATTTTTGCCAATATATGTAATCACCGCTTTACCTTCTCCAACATTATCACCATAATTTAAAGATGTATTTATAAAATATTTCCCTGAATAATGTTTAGTTTTATTAGTATGTATTCCTGAAGAAGATGATGTAACTGAGTTAACTCCAGCATATCCAGAAATATATGATGAGCCTCCGCCTGCATAAAATGAACCATTGCAAAGTCCTGAAGCGCCACTTCCACCATAGTAGCCTCCACCTCCACCGGCACCTCCGCCAGTTTCAACATTGCTCGGTGAACTTCCTCCACCAGTACCACCATAGCCAAAGCCACCAGCCGTACCGTTTGAAGTTGTACAAGTATCTAAAGTCGGAACTGCACCGCCATATGTTTGACTTCCACCTTTTCCTATAGAAGTGTAGTATTCATAAGATAATACATTTCCATCCTGTCCAATTAATCCACTGTTTCCAAGAATGGCAGAACCTCCACCTCCACCAGCAACCATAATTCGACTGCGCAATGAAGTAGCATCATTCCAAGTCCCACCGACTAATCTAACATCTGTAGCTCCACCACCAGTTCCTCCGCTTTTTCCATTAACTTTAATGGTATTTCCACCACCATTATAACCGCCTATTGCAGTTGAATCTGGCGTAACACCCTTACCGCCGGTATATACATATAACATTTCATTCTTATCTAAATATATTTCGCCTGAGGTATAGGCTCCTTTTCCTTGCGAATATCCACCTTGAGCACCCCATAATTCTATTTTATAATATCCTGTTTCTGGAGCCTTAAAAGTCTGTGCTTTATTAGTATATTTATATTCATATTCGCGTTTTGTAATTATAGTGTGGGTACTACTTATAACCTTATTGTCACTATTAACTACTTTAGCTATCAAAGTACCACTCTCTTCAAATGACACTGTAGCTTTATTGCTAGTAACATTAATTTCAGCGTCATTATTCTTTATATAGCTACAGCTATATGTACTTCCACATCCTGAAGGATATGTTATAGTTACAGTTTTAGTTGATGTTCCTACCTCTGTAAACGTAGGTGCACTTGGGGCAATTGGTGTATTGGTTATATTATCTGCATTTATTTTATATGGATTGTCCGTTGTTCCTTTCCCTGATAATTGTATATTATTATTAAGAAATACTACTGGACGATTAGGCATTTTTCCACTTAGTTCACCACTTCCATTTGCGGAAATACACCCATTTGTCTCTATATGATATAAACTATGAGTTGTATCATAATTTGGCGTAATCAAATGCCAGCTTCTTTCTATCTGAAGATAATTTTTGTTCTTACAAGAACAATTTCCAGTAGCATAGGCACTAGACATTCCCTTACAACTAGAATCTGTTGAGGCCTTTATATAATCACTATTGCTAAGAAGACCTACACGTCCTATCCAAGATTCTTTCTTCTCTTCAGATATTGCATCGGTTATTAAAGTTTTCGTAGAGCTCACACCACCAATATTAAATGAATGATTTATAATATATTTTTTATCACTATTTAACACTGAATACCAGTCATTGTTTAAATAGGTAGCCAAAGAAGAATCCTTAGTTATAGTTCCACTTTTACTTCCATTTGTATAAATTCCAGGCATCGCGCCATATACATTACAACCATATGAGTCTGTCAAAGTGCAAAAAGTATTGGTTTCTAAAGTCCTGTTCGATAGATCATCAAATTGATAATCTGTTAAAGGATCCTGTTTTACAATCTTCGCGCTACTATCTGATTCGATTGAAACAATTCTCCATATTTCTTCATTAAAGGTTATATAGTTGTTGGGGTTAGCTCCTTTATAAACATATCTTCCCGTTTCATAGGAATCTGAATAAAGTCCATCACCTGTAGTTACTGCTTGCTTCTTTAAATCATCCATAGTATAAATTACCATAACTGAATAACTACTATAAGTAATATTATTACCGTCGGTTACTTTAGAAACTACTGTTCCATCTTCAGAAAATGAAACAGTAGCTGAAGTACTTGTTATCTTTACATCAGCGCCTCCATTTTTAGAGTAACTGCATGTATAGGTACTTCCGCACCCAGATGGATACGTGATTGTGACATTCTTTGTTGATGTTCCCATTTCGGCAAATGTTGAAAGGGGAATAGTGTCAGTTAACACTGTCACTGTTTCAGAAATAGCTTGTTTTCCAGTACCACTTGTTACTCTTACTTTTATGTTATAAGAAGTATTATGGGTAAGTCCATTGAAAGTATAAGTATTACTTGTCCCATTTGCTACCCATGTTGCTCCATTATCTTTACTATACTCATATTTACTTATTCCACTTAATGCTGTGGCAGTTGCTCCTGCTGTTATTGAATTTGTGGTTTTACTTGTACTTACACTTACTGTTGGATTTGTATTATCAAACTTAAATAAAGCACTTACTACTTGATTTGATGTATTTCCACTTACATCTGATAAGGTCCCTGCTTTGATCCATAAATAATAGGTTCCTGTTAAACTTGAGTTTGATGTCGCAGGTACCGTTACACTAGCTGACTTTGCTCCTGCTGCATTTGTTGAAGTTATACTTGACCATGAACTAGGTACTGTTGCATTTGATGTTGACCAAGCATAATATATTGGTTGACTGGCTTTAAGTCCACTTCCTGAGTCAGCTAATGTTACGGTTACTGCTTTACCTCCACTTACATAT
>ERZ826242.2776-NODE-2776-length-14158-cov-10.871233_pt1 | contig 14158 bp, 15 predicted proteins | sample MGYA00519871_ERZ826242 | MGnify/ENA primary metagenome ERZ826242 (study PRJEB31778, sample SAMEA3449226) | human gut metagenome | biome: human gut; feature: human-associated habitat; material: faeces | place: United Kingdom | collected 2010/2012 ...
TGGATGTCATCGGCAACGGCCTTCAGGGACTCGAAGTTGGTGATCTCGTCCAGGGTGTGGCCGGCCTTCTCCAGCAGAGCCTTGTTGACGATGATGCCAAAGGCCTCGTAGCAGTAACCGATGGACACGGTCTCGCCGTCGGCGTTCTTCAGGTCGAAGTCATGGGTGGTCATCTGATTGTAGACATCAGTGCCCTCCAGGTTGTAGCAGAACTCACCGTAGCTGTTCACAGCGCCCAAATTGCCCACCTGGAACATGGTGGGAGCAGCGTCCTTATCCATCTCGGCAGTCAGCGTGGCATCGTACTGGCCGGAAGCGGCGGTGAGGACCTTGACGGGCACGCCGGTCTCAGCGGTGTAGGCGGCAGCCAGAGTCTGCCAAGCAGCGTCGGACTCGGGCTTAAAGTTCAGGTAGTACACGCTACCGGTGGCAGTGTCGCCGCCCTCGTTGGTGTCGTCCTTCTTCTCACCGCAGGCCACCAGAGACAGGGCCATCACGAGAGCAAGAAGCATTGCAAGAAACTTCTTCATGGTAATTACTCCTTTTTTGTTTTTATTTTCACATCACAGGGATGTAAAAAACAGATTATTAGGGTACAAAAAACAAATTGTTGGGATGCAGGAAACGGATCCTTAGGATACACAAAATAGATCACAAAGATATACAAAAGTATCACCTGGGCGCGGCCACGCTGCGGCCCTGGCGCAGGGTGGTGGGCAGCAGCTCACAGGCGTGGGAGCCCTTGTGCCGCACCATGTCCAGCAAAATCTCGGCGCTGCGGCGGCCCATTTCCTCCATAGGCTGGCACAGGGTAGTAAGCGGCGGCTCAATATAGGCAGACAATTCTAACCCATCTATCGCTATAACGGAACAGTCCTCGGGGATACGCCTGCCGGCGTCCATCAAAGCCCGCATGGCACCAATGGCCATAGAGTCCGCGATGGCGAAAAGTGCTGTAAAATCAACGTTTTCGGCCATTTTTTCCTGCACGGCTCTGTAGGCGTCCTTCGCGCCGAATCCGCCGGTGGAGATCACCAGTTCCGGGTCCACAGGGATGCCGTGACTCTCCAGCGCCTGCACATAGCCCTCATAGCGCAGCTGGCTGATGGACTGATCGTTGGGACGGGAGATCAGCGCGGCGATGCGCCGGTGCCCGTGGCGGTACAACTCCTCCACCGCCTGCTGTGCGGTGTCACCGTCGGCGATGGACACAGAGGAATACTCGCCCTCGATCAGCGTGCCATAGCGGTTGGAGTAGGAACAGCACACAAAGGGAACGTTCAGCATCGCCAGATCAGCGGGGGTGTAATCAAACCGACCGCCCAGGAACACGATGCCCTGCAGGCGCTTTTCGCGCTCCATAACCGCACCGCATTTGACCTCGTCATCGCAAGTACCGATCTGCTGCATGACCATTGTAAAACCGGCATCGGTGATGGTGCGTTCAATGGCGCGGATAATGTCGGTGTAGAACGGATTGGACACACCGCGGACTACCAGACCGACAGCGTCGGACTTGGTGCGTACCAGATCGCGGGCACTGTTGTTGGGAATGTAGTTGCTGTTCTTGATAGCGGAAAGCACCTTACGCCGGACATCCTCACTGACATCCGGCCGGTCATTCAGCACACGGGAGACGGTACTGACGCTGACGCTGCACTGTTTGGCTATATCCTTGATCGTCATACCTGGGTGTGCCTCCTACTATACCAGATCGAAAGGAACGAAAATCGTCAGAGGAAAGCGAAAACATTACCGGTAACGTTTCCGTTCAGCATAGTTATCCTATCAGTGTTTGCCGCAATTGTCAATTGCTTCGCTGCATTTTTGCCGAAACGCACAGAAAAGGCGGTGGTTTTCTTGTGAAAATCACAAGAAAACCACCGCCCGATTGAACGGGCGGCGGCGAAGTATCGAATGTACGGCGCAAAATGGCGGAATTACCGGCGAAGGAGGGCGCGGCGCGCCCTCCAGTCGGGCAGATAGGCTTCCACCTCGCGGTAGAAGGCGGGGGAGTGGTCGTGATGGCGAATGTGCGCCAGCTCATGGACCACCACGTATTCAATGGCGGTCTCGGGATAGGCCATCAGGTAGAGGGAGAAGCTGAGACGGTTTTTGCCGGAGCAGCTGCCGAAGCGGGTGCGGGCGGCGGTGATGGTGATGCCGGCGGGCTGCACGCCCATGCGCTGGGCCCAGTGGGCCACCAGGGGCGGCAGTGTCTCTTTTGCCTGCTGCCGCCATGCGTTCGCTTGTGCCGCAGACGGCTCCGGGTGGGCGGATAGATAGGCCTGCCGTGCTGCCAGATGTTTTTCCAGCCAGCCGCGGTGACTGTCCACAAAGCGGGTGATATCCGCATCGGAGGCCCGCAGAGGTGCACGGACCAGGGCTGCTCCCTGTCGCGTGACCTCCAGCGCCAGGGTGCGCCGGCGGGAGCGTATCACAGTATAGTCGATCATTGGCCGTCCTCCGGGATGAAACGCGGGCCGCGGTAGCCGTCCCGGTCCACGATCTCGGACCACATGGCGGCGGGGCGCACCCACAGACCGCCATTATCATACAGGGCACGGTAGACCACCAGTTCCTCCAGTGTTTCAGAGTGGCGGGCGGTGCCGATGACCTCATATTCATTACCCTTAAAGTGGCGGTAGCGGCCTGGTTTTATCGTTGGCATACTATATACTCTCCTGACAGGTAACAGTTGTGTTGACGATACGAATAGTATATACTATTGGCAGTGATTTGTAAATCGGAGGTGCAAAGATGAAAAACACCACGCTGTGCTATATCGAAAACGAACGGGGCGAATACCTGATGCTGCATCGGGTGAAGAAGCAGAATGACCTGAACCACGACAAGTGGATCGGCGTGGGCGGCAAGTGCGAGGAGGGCGAGAGCCCGGAGGAGTGCGTTTGCCGCGAGACGCTGGAGGAGACGGGGCTGACCCTGACCGACTATCGGTACCGGGGCGTCATCACCTTCGTGTCGGATATCTGGGAGGGGGAATATATGCACCTGTTTACCGCCACCGGCTGGACAGGGACGCTGCGGGAATGCGATGAAGGTGTGCTGGAATGGCTGCACAAGGATGCGCTGGCGGCGCTGCCCCAATGGGAGGGGGACAAGCTGTTTCTGGCGCTGATCCACGAGCCGGACACGCCGTTTTTCTCCATGAAGCTGCAATATGAGGGGGATACGCTGGTGTATGCCGCGCTGAACGGAAAGGAGCTGGCGGTATGATCCTGGTGAGCGCGTGCCTGCTGGGCTGTGCCTGTCGCTACGACGGGCAGAGCAAGCCCAACCCGCTGGCGCAGGAGCTGGCCCGGCGTGGACTGGCGGTGCTGGTGTGCCCGGAGCAGCTGGGCGGGCTGCCTACGCCCCGAAACCCCTCCGAGCGCCGGGGGGACCGGGTGGTGATGAACGATGGCCGAGACGTGACGGCGGAGTACCGCCGGGGTGCGGAGGAGACGCTGCGCCTGGCGCGGCTGTACGGCTGTACCGCCGCCGTGCTGAAGGAGCGAAGCCCCTCCTGCGGCTGCGGGCGCATCTATGACGGAACGTTCACCGGAACGCTGACGGACGGCGACGGCGTCACGGCGGCGCTGCTGAAGGAAAACGGCATCAAGGTCTATGGCGAGAGCGAATTGGAGAAGCTGCTGTGAGCCGTCTCTCCCATTTTATTTTCCGCCAAAGGCGCACAAGTTTTGGATTTACATTTGGCGGAAAAGCAGGTATAATATGACCAGCAGCGTTGATATGTGCGGCGACGGGAGCTCCCGTCATTCCGTGGGTACCCACGGAATGATGCCGCCTGTATGCTATGGGAGAATAAAAGGAGGAGTGTACAATGAAGAAGCGCGTAGTGGGTCTATTTTTTGCATTGGTGCTGTGTTTGGCGATGGTGCCCATTTCTGCTTTTGCGGCGGGAAAGACAGCCATTAGAACGGTTGATGAGCTTTTGCAATTTGCAAAAGCTGTGGACAATGGCGAATATGACGATGAAACAGATGCTGTTGTATCGCTTGAAGAAGATTTGGATTTAACAGGTGTTGCGTGGACACCAATTGGCAGCGTCTTTGACGGCGACGGAAATCTGCTGCACTACTTCAGCGGCAAATTTTACGGAAACGGGTATACGATTTCCAATTTAGATTTTTCCGAAAACTATGGAAAGACAGAGTATCCGTCTTTCGGATTTTTCAGTGAGGTTTATGACGCTGAAATTTCCGGTTTGACAATTCAAGGCAAGCTGGATGTGTCCAATTCAGGGTATGTCTATTTTGGAACGGTAGCGGGCGTTGCAGCAGACAGCAAAATTTCTGATTGCGTTTCGGATGTATCGTTCACGGATACGGACAAATATATCAACGGCACTGCGGCTTTGTGCGGATATGCGATAAATAGCACGATTGAACACTGCCAAAACAAAGGTAACTTTACAATAACAAAGGATACAACCCAATTTTGGATGGGTGGTATCGTAGGTCGTGCTCAAAAAAGTACCGTGCAGTATTGTGCTAATACAGGCGATATGACCTCTTGGACACCCCATACCGGAGGAATTGTTGGGGAGTTGTATCAAGCCTCAAAGATCATCAATTGTTATTCCACAGGGAAAATGGTTCCCCTTGGCAATGGAACTACAGATTTCGGCGGCATTGCGGGTACAGTTGGCGCAGGAACAGAAATCAAACATTGCTATTTCGCTGGTGAAATGGATCTATCTCAATATACTGCCACTACACCGTATAAGCGTTTAGGTGGTATTGCAGGCGGTGTTTCTTCTGATACACCTGTTTTTGAAAACAATTATTTCGTGGAAACTGAAAATGTCCCGGCTTGCTTTAAGTACCAGAACGCTGGAACAAAAAAGACCCTTGAATACATGAAAACGGAAGATTTCTTTAATGAAATCACTGCTGCCGACGGCAAGTATCGATTTAACTCAAATGGTACGCCGCTTCTGCCGGAGCACAAGTATCCGACAGCAGAGGAACCGCCGCGTTACTACTACAGCTCTGCGACTACCGCGAAGGACGAGGGCAAGACCGGCTCCCCCAAGACCATAGATGCGGGCGTGGGAATGTACGCCGTGAGTGTGGTGCTGTCTCTGACCGGGATGGTCTACGTGGGTAAGAAGAAACCTTGAAAACGCAAAAAAGAAATCCCGAAAGGGATTTCTTTTTTGTCGGGGGACGGAGTCCCACGCCAGCGTGAGCGCTGGCTCGCAATGACAGGGGAGGGACGTCGTACCCCAAGGGCATTTGTTCCGCTGCGCTCCACGGCAGGACGCCGGCCCCTACAAACGAAAGGACAGCGCCCCATGCGGGGCGCTGTCCTTCTATATGAGGGTGTTACCACTCCAGATTCTTTTCCGTCTCCTTGCTGAACACGTGGGCCACATTGCCGCCGAAGATCATGTTGACCTCGCTGCCCATGGGGAAGTGGGCGGCGTTGCCGTTGGTGGGGACGATGACCACCACGTCATGGCCGTGGGTAGAGATATGCAGATGCACAGAGGAGCCCATCAGCTCACTGACATCCACGGTACCCTTGACGCCGTCGGCGCAGAGCATGATGTGATCGGGGCGAACGCCCAGCGTCACGTCCTGTTCCGGTACATTTTTAGCGCTGAGCCGGGCCTGCTTATCCTCGGCCAGTTCCACGTTGATGCCGTCGATAGCCACGGCGTATTTGCCGTCGCTGTTCTTCACCAGCTTCGCGTCAAAGAAGTTCATCTGGGGCGTGCCGATAAAGCCGGCCACGAACAGATTGGCCGGGTGGTCAAAGACCTCCTGGGGCGTGCCGATCTGCTGGATGAAGCCATCCTTCATGATGACGATGCGGTCGCCCAGGGTCATGGCCTCGGTCTGGTCATGGGTGACGTAGATAAACGTGGTGTTGATCCGCTGGCGCAGCTTGATGATCTCGGCGCGCATCTGGTTGCGGAGCTTGGCGTCCAGGTTGGACAGGGGCTCGTCCATCAGGAACACGGCGGGGTCACGGACAATGGCGCGGCCGATGGCCACACGCTGGCGCTGGCCGCCGGACAGGGCCTTGGGCTTACGGTCCAGATACTGGGTGATGTCCAGGATCTCGGCCGCCTGACGCACCTTCTTGTCGATCTCGTCCTTGGGGACCTTTTTCAGCTTCAGGGAGAAGGCCATGTTCTCGTACACGGTCATGTGGGGATACAGGGCGTAGTTCTGGAACACCATGGCGATATCGCGGTCCTTGGGCTCCACATCGTTCATCAGCTTGTCGCCGATCCACAGCTCGCCGGAGGTGATGTCCTCCAGGCCGGCCACCATGCGCAGCGTGGTGGATTTGCCGCAGCCGGAGGGACCTACCAGCACGATGAACTCCTTGTCGGCGATCTCCAGGTTGAACTGCTGGACGGCCACGACGCCCTCGTCGGTGATCTGGAGATTGGTTTTCTTCTCCGGTTCGCCCTTCTTGGCCTTTTTCTTCTTCTCGGTGTTGGGGTAGACCTTCTTCAGATCCTTCAAAACGACCTTTGCCATACATTCTTGACTGTAACTGCTCTGCCTCCGCAAAAAGCAGTCTCGCAGCCGCCTCCCGGCGCACCGCCTTACGACAGGTCTCCACACTGCCGCACCGCCAGCCACAGCGGATCTTCCTCCTTTAATTTGCCGCCGCCGGGCATAAAGTGGAGTGCCCGCCAACGGTTGGAATAAGACAGTACCATTCTATACGAAGGCGCGGCAAATTACAAGGGGAAAAATTGTGAATTTTTACCCACCGCGGCCTATGCGCGGCGCAGGCAAAAAAGGACTGCTTTCCCTTGAAAGCAGTCCTTCCCCGTTGGTTTATTCCCCGGTGAGATAGCACAGCAGCAGCGCCATGGTGGCCTTCAGGCCGTCCCAGTGGGTGCGCTCCATGCCGTGGGAGGCGTGGACGCCGGGGCCGATCAGCGCGGCCTTCATGCCGCCGCCGGCCCGCCAGGCCGCCCCCGCGTCGGAGCCGTAGTGGGGATAGACGTCGGCGGCGTAGTCGATGCCGTGGGCCTTGGCGTAGCCCATCAGCCGGGAGGTCATCTCGTAGTCATAGGGCCCGGCGCTGTCCTTCACGCAGATGGACACCTGCTGCTCGGTGCATGTCAGGTCGCCGCCGATGCAGCCCATGTCCACCGCCAGCAGCTCGGAAAGCGATGCGGGGATGTCGGCGCCGCCGTGGCCCACTTCCTCGTACACGGTGAGATAGAACTCCGTGTCATACTGCGGCACGATGCCGTTGTCCCGCATGATCTTCAGCGCCGTCAGCAGGCAGGCGGCGGAGCCCTTGTCGTCGATGAACCGGGACTTGAGATAGCCGCTGTCCGTCACGGTGGTCTTGGTGTCGATGCAGATGTAGTCGCCCACCGCAATGCCCAGTGCCGTCACGTCGTCTCTGCTGCGGACAGGCTCGTCGATGCGGACGTACATGTTCTGCTCGTCCCGGGACCGGGAGTCCGCATCGTCATACACATGGACGGAGGGGGACAGGGACAGGATGGTGCCGGTGTACACCCGGCCGTCCCGGGTGTGGATGCGGCAGTATTCGCCGTCCAGGGTGTGCAGCAGCGGGCCGCCGATGCGGGTGAACAGCAGCTCGCCCTTCTCCGTGATGGCCCGGCACATAAGGCCCAGGGTGTCGATATGGGCGCAGACGCCCACGGTCCTGCTGTGATCCCGTCCGGGGACGGTGATGGCCAGATTGCCCTTGTTGATCCGGCGGGCGGCATAGCCCTGAGCCTCCGCCAGCTCCTTGCACAGTGTCACCGCGTCGGCGGTGAAGCCGCTGGGGGAATCCACGGCGAAAAGCCGCTTGGCCGTGTCCATCAGCTCCTGGCGATATTGCTCCATGTTCATGGGGAGTTCCTCCTTTTGCGCCGGGGCGGCGAAGAAGATGCCCGCCGCCCGCTGTTTTGCCCCATTATACCATATCCCGCCCCCGTTGAAAAGCGCCGTGACGGAGAATTTTGCCAAGGCGGGATACGAAGCGGCTCCTGATAGAATTTCGTAGGGGCCGGCGTCCTCGACGGCCCGCACGATGAATGCTGGTATTTTCGATCATCGAACGGGGCGTCGAGGACGCCGCCCCCTACAAATGGCTTCGATGCACGGTCATACTGCGCGAACCCAATTCCAATCATGCCGCCTGGGGCGGCATACCGCAGCTTTTCACTTTTCTCTCTTCACTTTTCACTTTTCAGGAGGCCATCCTATGTCCCACTCCACCTACCAGTCCCCGCTGGCGTCACGGTACGCCTCGCAGTACATGCTGCACCTGTTCTCGGACGACAGCCGCTATCAGACCTGGCGGCGGCTGTGGACGGCGCTGGCCCGCGCCCAGCACGACCTGGGCCTGCCCATCACGGCGCAGCAGGTGGCGGAGCTGGAGGCCCACATCGCCGACATCGACTACGACGTGGCCGCCCAGCGTGAGCGGGAGGTGCGCCACGACGTGATGGCCCATGTGTACGCCTACGGCAAGGCCGCACCGGCTGCGGCGGGCATCATCCACCTGGGGGCTACCAGCTGCTACGTCACCGACAACGCCGATCTGATCCTGTACCGGGACGGCCTGACCTATCTCCGGTGCCAGCTGCTGGCGGTGCTGGCCAATCTGGCGGCCTTCGCCGAGAAGTACGCCGCCACACCCACCCTGGGCTACACCCACTATCAGCCCGCCCAGCCCGTCACCGTGGGCAAGCGGGCCACATTGTGGATGCAGGACTTCCTCTCCGACCTGGAGGAGTTGGACACACTGGTGTCCGGCATGAAATTCCTGGGCTGCCGGGGCACCACCGGCACCGAGGCCAGCTTCATGGATCTCTTTGACGGCGACGAGGAGAAGATTGACGAGATGAACCGCCGTATCGCCGCCGAATTCGGCTTTGCCCGGTGCTTCCCGGTGTGCGGCCAGACCTATCCCCGGAAGGTGGACAGCCGCATTTTAAGCTGTCTCAGCGCCATCGCCCAGAGCGCCTATCGCATGGCCAACGACATCCGCCTTTTGCAGCATGACCGCCAGGTGGAGGAGCCCTTTGGCGCAAGCCAGATCGGCTCGTCGGCCATGGCCTATAAGCGCAACCCCATGCGCTGCGAGCGCATCTGCTCCCTGAGCCGCTATCTGATGGCCGACGCCATGAACGCCCCCATGACCGCCTCCGTCCAGTGGATGGAGCGGACGCTGGACGACTCCGCCAACCGGCGCATCGCCATGCCGGAGGGCTTCCTGTGCGCCGACGCGGTGCTGCGGCTGTGCCAGAACGTGACGGACGGCCTCCGCGTCAACGAGGCGGTCATCGACCGGACGCTGCGGGAGTATCTGCCCTTCCTGGCCACGGAGGATCTGATGATGGAGGCGGTGAAGCGGGGCGGCGACCGCCAGCAGCTTCACGAGATCATCCGCCGCCACTCCATGGCCGCCACGGCCCGGATGAAGGAGGGAGAGCCCTGCGACCTGCTGGATCGTCTGGCGGGCGACCCGGCCTTCGGCCTGACCCGGCAGGAGCTGGACGCCCTGATGGAGCCCAGGCGGTACATTGGCCGCTGTCCCCAGCAGGTGGCGCGGTTCCTGGCCCAGTGCACGCCGCTGCTGCGTGAGGCCCACGCCGCCGACGGCGATATCCAGGTATAACGCAAAAAAAGAGGACGGCCTGCGCAGGCAGGCCGTCCTTTTCGTATGCCGTTTTATACCACGAAAGCCTCCGGAAAACCGGCGGCTTTCACCTTTTCGCAGTACGCCTGGGCGTTGCGGCGGGCGCGGAAGGCGCCCACCTGCACCCGGTACAGCGGCGTGTCCGCCACGGGCGGCTCCGGCGTGACCGGCTGCTCCGTTTCCGCCGGGGCGACGTAGGGCACCGCGAAGAATTCGCACACCGCCTGTGCCGTCTCCTCGGCGATGCGGGGCATGCTGTCGATGAGCCACTGGGCCTCCTGGGGATTGTCGTGGAAGCCGAACTCCGGCAGCACGGCGGGCATGTGGCTGGCGCGCAGTTCATAGAGCCCGGCGCTCTCCACCAGCCGCTCCGACGTGCCGGGGGACAGGGGGGCGATGCGGTCCTGGATCAGCCGCCCGATGCGGCGGCTCTCGGCGCTGGGGTAGCAGTGTACCCGGGTGCCGGACACCCGGCCGTCAAAGCCGTTGGTGTGCAGGGCCATGTGCAGGTCGGCGGGCCAGGCGTTGGACTCCTTCACCCGGTCGTACATATTGCCCCGCTGCACGTTCCGCACCGCGAAGCCGCAGCGCGTCAGCGCCGCCTCCAGCAAGTCGGCGCAGCGGCACATCTGCTCCTTCTCGTTGGTGGGTCTCCCGTTCCACAGGGCCGTGGCCGCGTAGGTGTTGCTGGCGCGATCCTCCGGGCTGAGATAGATGTTGGGCATGGCTTATTCCTCCAGCTCCGGCAGGCCGCCCAGGCTGGTCAGCAGGCTGAGGATGCCGGACAGCAGCGTGGAGCTGGCCACTGCCAGCCAGTTGACCTCGCACAGCACGGCGGTGGCGCCGATGGTGGCCGCCGCGGTCTGCGCCATGGTGCGGGCCGCGCGGATGCCTGCCGCACGGAACCAGCGCTTCCAATCGGTTGTTGCTTTCATGTGATGTTCCTCCTTTTTGTGGTCTGTTTCATCCTATGCACGTCCCTCCAGGTCGGCGATACGGTGGTTGGCCACCTTGACCCGTTCGTCCAGCAGCGACACCGCCTCCTCCAGTGCGTAGGTGCGCTCCACCACCTGGTTGTGCTTGTCCACTTTCCGCTCCAGCTGGGCCAGGCGATAGGCCACCAGGGCCGCGCTCTTGCGGTTGGCCAGATACGCGCCCGCCAGCGTGCCGGTCAGGCTCAGCGCCGCCACCAGGATCGTTTCCGTCATGATCCGCGCCCCCTCTCAGCCCAGGATCAGCACGTTGGCCGTCAGGTTGGCGGTGGGGACGGTGCTGCACTTGAAGGCCAGCGTGTTGGCGGTGGCCGACGTGCACCGGACGCCCGCCTGGCAGTATGCCTCGTAGCTGCCGGCCGAGGGCGTCACCACGATGTTGCTGCTGGCGGTCACGCCCGAGCACTGGGCCGTGACGGACTTGGCCGCGGCGTTCCAGTTGGCCGCCCGCAGCGTTACCGTCACGGCCCTGGATTTGGCGGCCTTCTGCTCCACCGCCGCCAGCGCCGCGTTGAAGGCGTCCTCCGTGCCGGTATAGCCGCCCTCCTGGGCGGCGGCGTAGGCGCTTTTGCCGTCGCTGCCCGCCGCGCCGGGCGATCCGGCGTCGCCCTTGGCACCGGGGTCGCCCTTATCGCCCTTGGCGCCGGGCAGGCCCTGGGGGCCGTCGAACTGGCCGGAGGCCTTGGCCTGGGCCAGCACCTCCCGCATCAGTCCGGCATAGACCGGGGCTGTGGGCTCCGCCGCCGTCTCGCCGGAGAGGGATGCGCCCGGCTGGATCCAGCCGCAGTCGGCGTACACGGTGGGCAGGATCACCGTCCCGGCGCTGTCGGTGCCGTACACGCCCACCAGCAGGCGCTCGCCCGCCGCCTGCAGGCACTCCCAGGGGATGGGACACGCGTCGCCGTCCCAGTCGGCGCGGGCCACCTCCCGCTGGACGCCGCCTGCCCGGAACACGGCCACCTTGGTCAGACCGTTCCACGCCGTGCCGGTGAAGGTGAACGTGACCGACGCGCCCACCATGCCGCCGGTCAGGGTGGCAGGCGCCGTCACCGCCGCGTCGGCGTCGGAGACGGCAATGTGAATGTTGCTCATATGGCTCCTCCTTTCAATATGGGGGGGCACGCCCCCTGCCCATGCCGCCGCGCCGCAAGGCGGGTTGCCCGCGTCAGGGCAACAGAGAAGGCCCGCACACCGTGCGGGCCTTTCGGGGCGGGGATATGGTATTGTGAAAACCGGCGTCTGCGGCGTGGGGGAGCCCTTCTAGCCCTGTGCGCCGCCGGTCTGGATGTATCCGTCGGCACGGGGGAACATGGCCCATACCACGAAGTAATCGCCCTTCTGGGACGGTATCCGGGCGGTGTTTTCGGTCAGCTCCTGCACCGGGAGGGGGTCGATGATCCCGTCCTCGGCATAGCCGCACCAGGCGATGGGATACACGCTGCCCGGCGCCGCACGGAGGGTGCCCTCCATGACGGTCCAGACATAGCCCAGCGCAGGATCCACCTGTGTCCAGTCGGTGGTGGGGCAGCGCACCGGCGTATTGCTCTCCAGCGAGAGCCCGTAAGAGTATTCTCCTTCGGTGTCCAGCAGCGTGATGTCCAGCGACCGGTTGGGCGGCATCAGCGCGAGAGCCGGCGTCCCCTCCACGCCCTCGCCGTTATGGTACCGGACGCGCATCAGCAGCATCGGCTGACCCGCCTGGCCGCCGGTGACGGACAGGCGCACCGTCTGATCGTCCAGCCGCCTGGCCCGGAGGGTATAGAAGTCTTTTTTTTCACCGGTGAAGCCCGCCACGGCGGCCAGGATCACCGCCGCCGCCAGCACGAAGGCGGCGGCTGCCCGGGTATGGGGCTGCTTCGCCAGCAGGCACACCCGCTCCTTCAGCGTCCGCCTGCCGCCGGACATGGTGGTGGCCGCCGTCAGGGGCGAGACGGGCCGGGTCTGGGCGCAGCTGAGGGCGATCAGCGTCCGTCCGTAGGCGGTGCGCTCTCCCTCCCCCAGACGCTTCACGGCGGAGGCATCGCAGGCCAGCTCCCCGTCCTCGCGGGAGCAGATGGCCGCCAGCCACACCAGCGGGTTCCACCAGTGTACCACCAGGCACGCGCCCCGCACCACCGCCCACAGGGGATCGCCGTGGCGGTAATGGGTGGCCTCGTGGGCCAGCACATGGCGCAGAGCCGTCTCATCCGCCGCCACCTGGGGCGTCACATAGATGCTCTGGCCCAGCAGGCACGGGGTGTCGATGGCGGCAGAGACGTACACATAGCAGGGCAGATCTCTGCCCGCGTCCAGCGGCCTGCGGGAGCGCCGCAGCCGGGCATAGCACCGGCCGTTCACCGCCAGGAGCCAGGCCAGCGTCACGGCGCTGCCGCCGATCCACACGGCGGCGACGACCTTCGTCCACGGCACGGCGGCGGTTTCCGCCGTATCGTCCTCCGTCGGGGCACTGTCCGGCAGCGGACGGCTCTCCAGCACCGCCGGGGTCAGCACGCTGCCGGTATCGGCCGGCAGCAGCGCCTCCGCCTGCCGCACCAGGGGGATGGCCGACGCGGCGGCGCTCAGGCTCAGATCGCTGGTACCGACGGTGAAGGGCAGCAGCAGCCGGGCCGCCGCCAGCAGCCACAGGGCATACAGCACCGCCGGGTGCAGATGGCGGCGCAGCACGCGCCGCAGCACCAGCGCCGCCGCCACCAGTGCCGTCGCGGACAACAGCCAGCCGGTCATGGCTCCACCTCCTCCGCCTTGCGCAGGATGGCGTGCAGCTGGTCGATCTCTTGCTGGGTGAGCTGCTGCTTCTCGGTCATGGCGCTGAGAAACAGGCCCAGGCTGCCGTGATAGACCCGGTCGAGAAACGCTTCGGTCTCCCGGCGCACGGCGCTGTCGCGGGGCGTCAGGGCGCGGTAGACGTTGACGCCGTCCTGTGTCCGGCAGTCGATGGCCCCCTTCTCCGTCATGCGCCGCAGCATGGTCAGCGTGGTGCTGCGGCTCCATCCGGCGTTCTGCGCCATATAGTCCACCGCTTGCCGCCCGGTGCAGGTCTCGTTCTGCCACGGGCATTCCATCAGCCGCCACTCGGTGGGCGTAAAGCTGGTTCCCGTTTGGGACATGGGCATTACCTCCTGTTTACGTTGTAAACACAGTATAGCATGTGCTGTTTACATTGTCAACAGGAGGATGGGGAGGGAGCGTCTCGTAGGGGCGACCCTTGCGGTCGCCCCCTGCATACAGCCATACCGCCGTGCACCGGGCGACCGCAAGGGTCGCCCCTACGGAACGGTTATCGAACTTGGTGCGTTCATCGTGCGGGCCGTCGAGGACGCCGGCCCCTACGGAACGGTTATCGAACCCGGTGCATGTCCAGCGCGGCGGGGTGTGGTCACCCCGCCCTACGCACAGGTGCCAATAGAATTCCGTAGGGCGGCATGACCTCATGCCGCCGCGGATCACGCGGTGGTTCTTGCGACCGTGTGTAGGGGGCGGCGTCCTCGACGCCCCGTTCGATG
>ERZ826242.2777-NODE-2777-length-14154-cov-10.395063_pt1 | contig 14154 bp, 12 predicted proteins | sample MGYA00519871_ERZ826242 | MGnify/ENA primary metagenome ERZ826242 (study PRJEB31778, sample SAMEA3449226) | human gut metagenome | biome: human gut; feature: human-associated habitat; material: faeces | place: United Kingdom | collected 2010/2012 ...
AGGAGGTCGGCATGGACGGCGCGTTCGCGCTGGACTGCTCGGACTTGAAGGGCAAAAAGCTTTTGAACCTCGACTCTGAGGAAGAGGGCGTTTTCACCGTGTCCTGCGCGGGCGGCGTGCGCCTTGACTGCACGCTCGAACTCAAGCAGGAGCGCGCGGCGGATATGACCGGCTACCGCGTGACGATCTCGGGTCTCAAGGGCGGCCACTCCGGCATGAACATCAATCAGGGCCGCGGCAACGCCAACTGCCTGATGGGCCGCACGCTGTATAGCGCGATGGAGCGCTGCCCGTCGCTGCGCGTGAGTGATCTCACGGGCGGACAGTTCGACAACGTCATCTGCCTGAGAAACGACGCGCTCGTCGCGCTCTCCGCGTCCGACGCGCCCGCGTTCGAGGCGTTCATCAAGGAATTCGATGCAACGCTCAAAAATGAGTACGCCGTTACCGACGGCGGCATTTCCCTCGTGTGCGAAAAGGCTGACGTTCCGGCCGCATTCTCCGCAGCGGACACGTCGAGACTGCTGCATGTGCTCCTTGCCCTGCCGCAGGGCGTGCAGGAGATGAGCGCCGACTTCCCCGGTCTTGTGCAGACTTCTCTCAACCTCGGCGTGATGCGCACGGACGAGCATGGCGTGAAGTGCTCCTTCTCCGTCCGCTCCTGCATCGCCTCGCAGAAGCAGATGCTCATTCAGCGAGTGAAGGCCATCGTCGAATTCGGCGGCGGCACCGTGGGCGAGCGCAGCAACTATCCCGGTTGGCAGTATGACCGCAATTCGGCGCTCCGCAAGGAGGTCGAGGAGGTCTACCGCGACCTCACCGGCCGCGACGGGAAGATCGAAGCCACCCACGGCGGCCTTGAGTGCGGCCTTCTCATCGAGAAGATCCCCGGTCTCGACGCGGTCTCCATGGGACCGGAGCTGCACGATGTTCACTCCGTGAACGAGCGGCTGAACGTCGCCTCGACGGAGAGGGTTTACAAACTCGTTTGTGAAGTTCTCAGGAGAAGTAAATAAGTTCCCGCTACGCGGGAGCTGATGGTTTCCCCTGCACAGGGGAACGAAACAAAGGGGCCATTCTCTTTCGCGAAAGAGAATGGCCCCTTTGGAACCCCAAGAGAAAGGCTTTTGATTGGCAGTCTCAGGGTTGAATAACCTTTATGCCTCCGGAGTGGGAATGCCTGCGCGCGGCGTTGCCGCGTTAGCGTTGCTATACGACTTGGCCTACTTCTATTATCCGTAGCCGCTCTGCCTGTCTCGTAGTAGTACAGACTAATTTCCGCCTACCGGAGTACTCATCAATGCGGCGAGCGCAGCAATGCCGCATTCGGTAAGCAGTCTGCCGCCGGACAAACGTCACACGCGCCTCACGACAGTAAGGCGCGGTTGCAAGACGTAGCGACTCGCAGAAGATTCATGGCGAAGCCATGTACACCGCACCCGATTCCGCAGGCTGAGCAGTTCTTCAAGCCCCAGACCGGCAATGTCGGGGGTCGAGGGGGGACGCCCCTCGTCTTTCTCTGGGGGATTCAAAGGGGGTATTCTCTTCGAAAAGAGAATACCCCCTTTGGTGTTGCGACGCGCACGCCGCTCCCCTTCCCGCGCTAGCGCGGGAAAAAGGATGCAGCGCTGCCGCGCTGCGATTGAATCCCCTGCGCCCTATGGGCGCAAAAAAGGAGCAGCCCTTTCGGGCTGCATAAACTCCCCGCGCCCTTTGGGCGCGAAAAAAGCCGCGCTTGCGCGCGGCAATAAAAAAAGGAGCCTCTTTCGAGGCTCCTTTTTCAGTGGCATCAGCCATTATATCCAAAGAAATTATTGAAGAAATCCCAAGGATTGGAATAGGAACCATTGCTGCCGTCGCTGTAATACCCGTTGCCGTTATTATAGCTGTTGTCGGTGCTCTGGTCGGAAGAGCTCGTCTCCGTGGTCTCGGGGGCCGCGTCGAAGGTGAGCTGGACCTCCATCGTCTTGCCGCCGCGGTACACGGTCAGCGTCACGGTGTCGCCAGCGGTGTAGGCCTTCTTGGCGGCGACGAGGTCTTCGTAGGACGTGATGTCGGTGTCGTCCATCTTGGTGATGACGTCGCCCATCTGGAGACCGGCCTTGGCGGCGGCGCTGCCGTCCTCGACGGAGTAGACGAACACGCCCTCAGTCACGTCATAGCGGTACTGGCGCGCCATCTGCTCGGTCATGGTGCCCGGGGTGATGCCCATGTAGGCCTTGTTGGTCACATAGCCGTTCGTCATGATGTCCTCAACGAGGGAGAGCACATCGTTGATGGGGATGGCGAAGCCGATGCCCTCCACGGTGGTGTTCGAGTAGCTCGAATACTTGGCGGACACGATGCCGATGACCTCACCGTAGCTGTTGAAGAGCGGGCCGCCGGAGTTGCCGGGGTTGATGGAGCAGTCGACCTGGATCATGTTGAACGGTGTACCGTCCACATTGACCGCGCGGTTGACGCAGGAGACGATGCCCTCGCTCATCGAGAACGTCAGCTCGCCGAGCGGGTTGCCGACAGCGGCGACGGATTCGCCGATGGCGACCTTGCTCGAATCGCCCAGCACCACGGGCGTCGCGCCCGTCACATCGATCTTGATGACGGCGATATCGTAATCCTCATCGCTGCCGATGACGATCGCGTCATACGTTTCGCCGTTGTAGAGCGTTACCTTCACGCTGCTCGCATCAGAGATGACGTGGTGGTTCGTGAGGATGTAGCCGTCCTGCGTGATGAAAAAGCCCGTGCCGCTCGCCGCGGTCTCCACGGTCTGGCCGAAGTAGTTTGTCGTGGCGGAAACGTTGATGGACACCACGCTGTTGACGTTAGAGGCGTAGACCTCGCTCATCGACATCTGCGTCTTGCCGTCGACCTTGACGGTCTGCACCTGCGCGACCTCGCGGTCGCTGACCTGAACGCTCGTCTTGTTGACCTTGGTCGTCGCGCCGCTCACGCCTGCGCCGATGAAGCCGCCGACGAGCGCGCACACCAGCGCCAGCGCCACGATCTTGCCGGAAAGACCGCTGCCGCCCTTTTTCTTCGGGCTGCCGCCGGGATTCTTATCCCACGGGTCCTCGGCGTAGTTCTTCGTGTCGATCGGAGCATTGGGGTTCTGCTCGTCGCCCTTGCGATAGCTGTAATGATACAGGTTGTTTTCGTCTTCGTACATGATGTTGACCTCCTATGGAATGAGCCCCTTGTTTGCGGCCTCTTGACTTTCGATGGTGCTATCATAGGGCATATTTATGTATATTTCTTGAACGCTATTTGACGATTTCTTAAATTCCCGATGACTTTTTTAAGTTTCTGTGATAATCGCGCGATTCCCCTTGCGCTTTCCTTTCCGTCATAATAAAATGAAACGCGACTTGAGAAAAAGGAGGCGGCGCACATGCTTCGCATCGACAATCTGAAGCTCCCCGTGGGGGCAAAGGAAGACAAGCTGCGCGCGGCCTGCGCGCACGCGCTGCGCGTGAGCGAGGAGGCGCTCGTCTCTGTCAAGCTCCTGCGCCGCTCCATCGACGCGCGCGAGGGCGTGAAGCTCGTCTGCTCCTGCGCGGTCGAGGTCAAAAACGAATCCGGCGTTTGGAAGCGCTGCAAGAATAAGAATGTGCAGCCCTACGCGCCGAAGAAATATACGCCGCCCGCGCCCATTGCTGCACCGGAGGTCTCCCCTGTCGTTATCGGCGCGGGGCCCGCGGGCCTTTTCTGCGCGCTGCTGCTGGCCCGCTGCGGCGCAAGACCCATTTTATTAGAGCGCGGGCGCGCGGTCGAGCAGCGAAAGCGCGATGTCGAGCACTTCTGGCGCACGGGCGAGCTTGATCTGACCTCGAACGTGCAATTTGGCGAAGGCGGCGCGGGCGCATTTTCCGACGGCAAGCTCAACACCGGCACAAAGGACCTGCGCCACGGCTATATTTTAGAGGAGTTCGTCCGCTTCGGCGCGAGCGAGGATATTTTAGTCGACGCCAAGCCCCATGTCGGCACCGACAAATTATATGTGGTGCTGCAAAACCTCCGCCGCGAGATCATCGACCGCGGCGGCGAGGTGAGGTTTTCCCACAAGGTTGTGGATATCGAGCAGAACAGCGGCAGCGTCACGGCGCTGCGCGTGAGCGCCCCCGAGGGGGAGTACACGCTGCCCACAAAGCACGTCGTGCTCGCGCCTGGCCACAGCGCGCGCGATACGTTCGAAATGCTGCAAAAGCGCGGCGTGCCGATGGAGCCCAAGCCCTTTGCCGTCGGCGTGCGCATCGAGCACCGCCAGCGCGACATGGACGCGGCGCAGTATAAGGCGGCGGCGGGCCGCTACGGCCTCCCACCCACGTCGTACAAGCTCTCCTGTCACACGGAAAAGGGGCGCGGCGTGTTCTCGTTCTGCGTCTGCCCCGGCGGCGAGGTCGTCGCCGCCGCGTCGGAGGAAAAGCGCGTCGTGACAAACGGTATGAGTGAATTTGCGCGCGACGGCGAGAATATCAACGGCGGACTGCTCGTCTCTGTCACACCGGATGATTTCCCGTCCGGCGATACCCTCGCGGGCGTCCAGTTCCAGCGTGAGCTGGAGGACGCGGCCTATCGCCTTGGCGGCGGGAATTACGCCGCCCCTGCCCAGCGGGTCGAAGATTTCCTCGCCCACCGTCCGTCAACGGGAGCGGGAAAGGTCGTGCCGACCTATCTTCCCTCCGTCCGCTGGTGCGACCTGCACGGCTGTCTCCCGCCCTTTGTGTGCGAGGCGCTCGAAGAGGGGATCCCGATGCTGGGGAAAAAGCTCAAGGGCTTCGATTCTCCCGACGCCGTCCTGACGGCGGTGGAGACGCGCTCTTCGTCGCCTGTGCGCATCGTGCGCGACAGCTTGAGTTTTCAATCCGCCCTGCGCGGTTTATATCCCTGCGGCGAGGGCGCGGGCTACGCCGGCGGCATCATGAGTGCTGCGGCCGACGGCCTGCGCGTCGCAGAAATGATTTTGGAGGAATTGAACCATGAATGAAAAAATCGGCGTCATCATCGACTTCCTGACTCCGGCATACGAAAAGACGCTGCGCGACACTGCCGCGCGCTGCGGCTACGACATCGTCTTCTTCCCCTCGTCCAGGGCGGCGGAGGGCAATGTGGACGACTGCACGATCCTCTACGGCCATCCGTCCCAGCGCGTCATCGCGGGCGCACGCAATCTCAAGTGGTACGCGAGCTGCTGGGCGGGCGTGGACCACTTCTGCCGCGACGACCTGTATCAGAATCCAGACTGCCTGCTGACGAACGCCTCGGGTGCTTACGGCACGACGATCGCCGAGCATTCCGTCATGGTCTCGCTGATGCTGCTGCGCCGCCAGATGGAATACACCGAGATCATCCGCGAGGGCGGCTGGCGCGTGCTCCCGGGCGGTATCCACTCGCTCCACGGCGCGCGCGTCACGTGCCTCGGCACGGGCGACATCGGCACGGAATTTGCCCGCCGCGTGCGCGCGTTCCATCCCGCGAGTTTGATCGGCGTCAGCCGCAGCGGCCGCGCGAACGCGGACTTCGACACTGTTCATCCCGTCACGGAGCTCGATCAGCTCCTGCCCGAGACTGACCTTCTCTTCATGTCTCTCCCCTCGGTGAGCGACACGGTGAACATCCTGAACGCAGACCGCATGGCGTTGCTCCCGAAGGGCGCTTATGTCGTCAACGTCGGCCGCGGCACGGCCATCGACCAGGACGCGCTCATTGCAGCGCTGGATTCCGACCACCTCGCCGGTGCGGCGCTCGACGTCGTCGTGCCCGAACCGCTGCCTGCGGATCATCCGCTGCGCAAGGCCAAGAACCTCCTGCTCACGCCGCACGTCGCGGGCAACATGACGCTCGGCTACACCTGCGAGCGCAACGTGCAGCTCTTCTGCGAAAATCTGGAAAATTACGCCGCGGGCCGCCCGATGCATCACCTCGTCGACCGCAGAAAGGGCTATTGAATCGCGTCGCGTTCCGCCGCTTTTCCGGTGGGCGCAGCACATAAAAAGGCAGCAATATGAAAAATTCCCGCATCAAAAACGGTATCATGCGCATTGTGCAGGGTATCATCATCGGCGCGGGCGCGATTTTGCCGGGCATCTCCGGCGGCGTGCTCGCAGTCGTATTCGGCATCTACCGCCCCGCGATGGAACTGCTCACGCACCCCAGGCGCGCGCTTCAACGCTACTGGCGGATGCTGCTCGCCGTCGGCATCGGCTGGGCGATCGGCTTTTTGGGCGGCGGCAGCGTGATCCTTGCGCTGTTTCACCAGTCGGAAACCGTCGCCACGTGCCTCTTCATCGGGCTCATCCTCGGCACGCTGCCCGACCTCTGGCACGAGGCGGGTACGCAGGGGCGCGGCAACGGTTCGTACATCTCGCTGATCGTCAGCTTCCTCGCGCTGTTCGGCGCGCTGATGGCCGTCAAGTTCAGCTCATTTGCCGAGATGCCTGCAAACTTCTGGGGCTTTCTCTTCTGCGGCGTGCTGTGGGGCTTCAGCTTCATCATCCCGGGGATGACGTCGTCGTCCATCCTGATGGCGGTCGGCCTTCTCACGCCGCTGATCGACGGCATTGCGCAGCTTGATTTCACCGTGCTCGTCCCCTGGGGGCTTGGCATGGTCGGCGTGATGGCGCTCTTTGCCCGTATCGTGAGCAGGCTTTTCGATACGCACTACTCGATCGCCTGTCACGCCGTCATCGGCATCGTGCTTGCCTCCACGCTCATCATCATTCCGACGGACTTTGCCTCGACAGTGGAGATGGTCTGGAGCGTCGCGTGCGCCATCCTCGGCGCGGTGCTCGCGTATTTTGGCAGCAAGCTCCAGCCGCAGGAAGACGCGGAGATTGAGACGAAATAAAAGCAGATACAAAAAGCTGACGGTCAAAAGATCGTCAGCTTTTTACGGTGTCATCATTTGTGAGCGCTTCGCTTTTGAGCTTGCGCTTGTAGTGGTACATCATCCGGTCGGCGCGTTTGATCGCATCCTCTACGCTGCCGAGCACCGGATTGAAGCACGCATAGCCGACCGACACGTGCGGCAGGTGCTCGTTTTTCACTCGCCGTGCCGTCAGCTCGCGCAGGAATTCCGAAAGATACTTTTCCGCCGCCGTGTCGGAGATTTGCGCGATGACGCAGAATTCGTCGCCGCCGATGCGGTAGCAGTAGCCGACCTTGGAGAACACGGCGTAGATCGTGCTGCCGACCTCGGCAAGCACCGCGTCGCCCACGCCATGGCCAAAGGTGTCGTTGACGGACTTGAACTCGTCCACGTCGAAATAGTAGATGACTGCGTGCCCGCGCAACAAGGCGAGACGGCTCTCATAGCTGCGGCGGTTCAGAAGATGAGTCAGCGTGTCGATTTTCTGCGTGAGCTCGGAATACAGGATGTAAACCATCAGAACATCGACCGCTGAGCACGCCCACATGATGCGCACTCCGGCACCGTAGTGGAGGAACAGCCCACAGAAGAAAAAGACCGGCAGGATGATAACGAGCGCTCGATACAGGCCATAATGGTGCGAACTCTCGCTCAGCAGCTGACCAATGAACAGCAGAACGCCGCTGGCATAGGCCAGCACGTAGACCCAGTAAAACGTTTCGTGATGATAAACGTTTTGTGCGTCGACCGAGAAGATGAAGCCGAAGAAAGCCGACAGCACCTCGAGCCCCGCGTGGACGCCGATGAGGGAATAAATGAGCTTTTTATGCTTGAGCGGCGTCATCAGGTCGCTGCAAAGCACAGTGATGATCGGCGCTGTGGATAACTCGATGGTCTTAACGAGGATGTGCAGCGTCCGCAGCGACGGATCGGCTCCGTCCATCCAAACGCCGAACCATTCCGATACCATGCATGCGATCACCAGTACGGAGATCGTGTAAACCGTCTGCTTTTTGTCATGCTCCATCAGATCATTGCCGCTCACGAGCATGTCCATGATAATCATAATAAAGACCGAAAGGAAGATGGTAGCCGAGTAGAAATCCGACATGGCGCGAACCTTCCTTTCTGATAGTTATATTCTTACTATATCACAGTTGAGAAAAACTGCAACTGAAAAACGTCGAATTCTGTCGTTTTCCCAAAATTCACACAGAATTTGCCAGCAATTCGCTGTACTGCGCAAGGCTCTGCGTGGCGAGTTGCTGCATCGTCGACCAGTCCGCCGCGCCCGCACTTCCCTGCACCGCCACGGTGCGAAAACCCGCGTCCTTCGCGTTTTGGATCGCTGCAAGCGAGCCGGAAAAGACGATCGTATCGTCCTTTTGCGAGTGCAGGCGCTTCATCGCGCGCTCGAACATCGTGCCGCTGTCCGCCTTGCAGAGCGCGACGGATTCTGTCAGCACGAAGCGGAAATAAGAGTGAAGCCCCGCCTTTTCGAGCGCTTTTTGCGCGTCCTCCGCGCTGAGCGCCGTCACCGCGCCGAGCCACACGCCCTCCATCTTAAAAAGTGAAAGCGCCTTGTCGAGTCCCTCGCGCGCCGCGCCGTCGGGGGTGAAGAGGGTATCGCCCAGTGTAAAGATTGCGCTTTGCAGCCGCATATTCGGTTCCTCCTGCGTTTGAATGATGATTGCCTCTTATTATAATGCGCCCCGCCGTCATTTGCAATCGCGGCGAAGAAGAATATCCTATGCAGTGCGATTCTGTATAAATTTGCGGATGCATTCACAAAAGGATCTGAAAGACGGGGGCTTGACGCACTGCTTTGTGAAAAATGATGAACAAAAATACAGATTCAACGATGAAATTTGGCATGATTAGGTATGAATATTCTCTTGACTATGTATTTTTATTGAGTTACACTAAACTCATCAACTTTCCGCCGCTGTGTGTGGCGGCATAAGACCACTCTGGAGGATGAAAACCATGAAACATTATCCAAACTCTGTCAGCAAAGCGCTCGCGCTGCTGATGGCCCTGGTAATGACGCTCTCGCTCGCGGTCACGTCCGCGTTTGCCGTCAGCTACCAGGACATGAACCCCAAGGACGATGCGCTGCTGGGAACGAAATTCCCGGTCGACGCGACCATCACCCTTGTCACCGATGAAAACGGCAAGGACGTGTCCCTCTCCATCCCCGTGTCCGGCATGACGAAGGATGCGCTCGCCGCGGCCGTCAGCGCCGGTACCGTTTCGCTCTCGCTCGAGCGCGACGATTCCCGCCCCTACGTCAACGAGGAGCTGTTCCCCTACGCTTACGCGGGCGGGGATCTTGACAGCTGGATGACCGAGGGCAAGGACGAGCACCAGTTCACAGACATCAAGCTGACGGCGAATGAGAAAAACGGCAAGGCCGTGCTCGACGTGAGCTTCCATGTGAATAACTACTTCTACTCCACCAACCGCAGAACCGGCGAGACGACGCCCGATTACAGCGTGCCCCATGTGAACGGCGGCTACTACATCGACCTGTGCGGCTACTTTGACCTGACGGCCAAAAATAGCGGCAAGGCGATCGGCTCCGCACCTGTCAAGGTTGCGCCGTATGAGAACTTCAACACCATGTGGGAGATCTACAAGGAGCTCGATACGATCGTGGCGAACGGCACGAAAAACGGTCTCTACGTGGAAGAATTTTCCATGGGCCAGTCCACCGCGGGCCGTGATATGCCCTACTTGATCGTCGCCGACTCCAAGGCGAGCGTGAGCAAGTGGCTCGCGCTGACCGAGCAGGCCGAGACCGATCCCGATGCCGTGCTCGCCCAGATCAAGTCCGGCAAGCTCGACGATATCCGCGTGCCCGTGATGTATTCCAACATCCACTCCAACGAGGTCGCTGCCACCGACGGCGTACTCGACTTCGCCAAGATGATCACGAGCGAAAAGACCATCGACTACAAGACGCTCACCGGCTTCACCGCCGCGGGCGAAAAAGAACTCAAGGAGGAAATGGGTCCTGTCGGCGCAGAGGGCAGCGTTGCCGTTCCCGACCTCGTCAAGGATACGGCCAGCTACCTCGGCTACCTGACTGCCGACAACAACGGCAAGTCCGGCAAGGTCGACCTTGAAAAGTATTACACCGTGAAGAGCAACACTGTAAACGTCAAGGACGAGCTGCTGTCCGACGTGTTCTTCATCCTCGTCCCCGAGGAGAATGTCGACGGCCGTACTTACCTGACGAGACATTCCACCAATGGCTATGACCTCAACCGCGACAACTCCTTCCAGACCACGAGCGAGACGGCCAACATGCAGCAGCTCATCGGCACGTTTAACCCCATGTCGCTTGCCGAGTTCCACGGCCGTGTGCAGGCCTTCCAGTGCGAGCCCTGCGATCCCCCGCACGAGCCGAACTTCGAGTATGACCTGCTCGCCAACCACCTCATCACCGGCGGCGAGGCGCTGGGCATCGCGGCGGTCGCCAACAACGATGGCTACAACAGCTATGTGATCCCTCAGCGCGATTACCTCACCTACACCGGCAGCGGCACCGAGACTTACTGGGAAGACCCGTGGGACGATATGTCCACGAGCTACACTCCCCAGTTTGCCATGCTGCAGGGCACCGTTGCCTATACCGTTGAGTTGCCCGCCTACAACGACGATACCGCGCAGGCGGCGCAGTATGGTATCCTCGGTAACGCCGCCTATGTTGCCGCCGAAAAGCTCTCCTATCTTGAATCCCAGGTCACCATCTATCAGCGCGGCGTGCACAACCTGAACTCCGACGCTTACAGCATGGTCGGCCAGTGGTTGTGCGACCAGAACGACGTGGAGGGCGCGGAGATGGACGTCTTCCGTCCCGAGTACACCGGTAAGGGGCAGAACGGCAATTTCTATCCCGAGTGCTACATCATCCCGCTCGACGGCAAGAACCAGACCAACCTCCAGGCCGCGGCCGACATGATGGAGTGGCTCACGAGAAACGACGTCAAGGTCAACGTGACTGAAAAGGAATTCACCTATGACGGCGTTACCTATCCCGCCGGTACGATGATCGTCTCGATGTATCAGGCCAAGCGCTCTGTCGCCAACGGCGCGCTGTATGACGGCACGCTGATCAACGGCTGGACGATCCTCTACTCCGAGGGCATCACCTCCTTCAATGAAACGCGCGGCTTCGACATGGTCACCGTGGCCGAGCCTGCCGCCTACAAGACCATCGCCGCCGTCTGCGGCGACGCGATGGACCACGACGACGCGCTCGCTTACACCAAGGCGCTGACCTCCTACTTCACAGGTGACAAGAACAAAGACGTCATCCTCTCCAACGCCTCTGAAGACTCCACCGCCGCCGTCAACGAACTTCTCAAGGCCGGCAAGACCGTCGGCATGGTCACGAGCGGCGACCACATGGGCGATTTCATCTGCTCCTACGCCGACTATCAGACCGTCGCGGGCAAGTATCTGCTCTCTGCCGCGGGCGTCGACAAGACGAGCGTGAAGGCGAAGATCATCACCAAGTCCCCGACCGTCTACGTCCCCGGCACGCCTGCTGAAAGCGAGAAGGGCTTTGTCTACACGCCGCAGATCAGCCAGAGCGCAAGCTGGAACTACGACACCGCCGCGATGAACCTCATGGGCTTCACCACGACCTCCGACGTGACCAAGGCGGACGCCGCCGCAGGTGCGACGAAGCTCGACGCCGCCGCAAAGACCGCCGTGAAAAACGGCCTGCCGTACATCGGTTACAGCTATTCCGCGGCGTCCTCCGCCTCTGACCTCATCGCCGGTGTGGAATACACCGAGCTGGACGGCGCGATGGACTGCCTGACCCCTGTTGTCTATCCCAATAAGACCCTTGTGAACGCGAGCTACATTGCTGACGGCGACGATATCCTCTACGCCTACGGCCTCGGATACTTCTCCAAGGTCCCCGCCTCCGCGACGGTCCTCGTCAAAAGCGACAAAACCAAGACGCCCACCGAGGGCTTCATCCCCACGAATACGGCCGAGCGCGCAGCCGGCTTCAAGGCCTACATGAACGGCGGCGTGCAGGGCTTTGCCTACAAGGAAAACGGCATGAACGTTGTCCTCTTTGCAAACTCCCTCACCCATAAGGTCCACCAGAGAGACGAATATGCCTACCTCAGCAACTTCCTCTTCTCCTCCGTCCTGAGCGACAAGAACTATGACGGCTCTGCGTCCCTGCCCTTTACCGACGTCGCCGACGACGCCTATTACGCCGACTCCGTTGCCTGGGCCGTTGCCAACAACGTCACCTCCGGCGTGAGCGCCACGAGCTTTGCCCCCAACGCGAGCTGCACGCGCGGCCAGATGGTCACCTTCCTGTGGAGAGCCGCCGGTTCCCCCGAGCCCAAGTCCACGACCACCGCGTTCACCGATGTCAAGAGCGGCGCGTACTATGAAAAGGCCGTTGCGTGGGCCGTCGAGAACAACGTGACCACCGGCACGAGCGCGACCACCTTCTCCCCCGACGCGACCGTCACGCGCGGCCAGAGCGTCACCTTCCTGTGGAGAGCGAACGCCAGCCCGGCTGCGGCCAGCGCGAGCAGCTTCACCGACGTCGCCGCGAGCGCCTACTACGCCTCCGCCGTCAACTGGGCGGTCGAGAACAATGTGACCAACGGCACGAGCACGACCACGTTCTCTCCGAACGCCGACTGCACGCGCGCCCAGATCGTCACGTTCCTCTATCGCGCGATGGCGAAGTAAGCAGTCTCCAAAAACGAAAAATACGCTGTGGATGATTCCACAGCGTATTTTTTGTTGCTTAGATTGCGATTCGTTGTCAATTTTCGCGCAGGACCTCGCACAGCGCCGCGTGCAGGGCGGTCAAGTCGATGGGCTTTGATAAATGCCGCGACACGCCGCAGGCGCGCTCGCGCTCTCTAAAAAACGAGCGCGCGATGGCGCGGTTGATCGCGTTGTCCTCCACGAGCAGGACGCGCCTGCCGCGCAGCGGTGTCACGGTACTTTTCACTCTCCATCCCTCCGAAACGTTGTTGGTCTGCCGTTCCTACGGGTCCTCTCAAGGTTTTATTGTAACAGATATCTCCAAAATATCAACTAATATGTATAATAAATATTTCTAATGGAAAACTTGCGCCGTGTAAACTATATAGGGCAAAGGAGGCGCGCGGCGTATGTTGGATTTCTCGCAAAGGCTGAAACAGCTCCGCAGGGACAGGCACCTGACGCAGGCGCAGGTGGCAAAGCGCATCGGCGTGACCGCGGCGATGGTCTCGTCGTATGAGACGGATATCCGCCTGCCGTCCTACGAGGTCATGGTGCGTCTGGCGGACCTGTTCGGCGTCACAGTGGACTACCTGCTCTGCCGCCAGGACAAGCGCTTTCTCGACATCTCCGATTTGAGCGAGGAGGAGGCCGCGCTCGTGTGCGGCATGGTGGAGCTGCTGAAGAAAAAAGACGGAAAGAAGTAGAAGAGACGCTTTTGCAGTGAGCGTCTCTTTTTTGCTGCCATCAAAGCCCCCGCCGCCGCTTCCCCGTTGCAATATCGGGGGAAAACCGGTATAATGGCGGCGAGAAATAGCCGACACGGTCGGCAGTATGAGGAGGACGAGACCATGTTCAGACCTGTTCACAAAAAGGCAAACGAGATCAGCGTGGAGGAGGCGAAAAAGCTCCTGCACGAGGCTCGCCGCGGCGTGCTGGCCGTCAGCGGAGACGACGGCTACCCCTACGCGGTGCCCATCAACTACCTGTACGACGAGGACGCGCAGGAGATCATTTTCCACGGCTCCAAGGTCGGCCACAAGGTGGATGCGCTCAAGAGAAGCGACAAGGTCTGCTTTACCGTCGTGAGCGGCGAGAGCGTCGAGATCGAGGACGAGGCCTGGGCCCCGTTTTTGAAGAGCGCCGTCGTCTTCGGCCGCTGCTATCTCGTCGCGGACCGCGGCGAGAGCGACGCGCTGTGCAAAAAGTTTGCGATGAAATACTACCCCACCGAGAAAATGGTCGACGGCGAAGTCGCCGCCTCCGGCAAGGCCGTCCAGATGTTCCGCATCAGCATCGACCACATCAGCGGCAAAAAGGTGCAGGAGAGGTAATGAAAAAAGAGACGCGAAAGCGTCTCTTTTTCATTGCGATAAAATACTATCAATTTGCTGAGAAAATATAAGGAAAGCACTGTAAAGCAAAAAACTATCATTTTTGATAAAAGAAAAACCTCACTTCCGAAGAAGTGAGGTTTTGGTGGAGACTGCTGGACTCGAACCAGTGACCTCCTGCGTGTGAAGCAGGCG
>ERZ826242.2783-NODE-2783-length-14106-cov-3.242972_pt1 | contig 14106 bp, 10 predicted proteins | sample MGYA00519871_ERZ826242 | MGnify/ENA primary metagenome ERZ826242 (study PRJEB31778, sample SAMEA3449226) | human gut metagenome | biome: human gut; feature: human-associated habitat; material: faeces | place: United Kingdom | collected 2010/2012 ...
CGGGTCGAGCTCGCCGCGCTCGGCGGCCAGCATCGTCTCCATGCCGCCCTTGGGCATCGAGAACGGGTTGTGGCAGAACTCCAGCTCGCCGCTCTCCTCGCCGATCTCGTACATCGGGAAATCGACGATCCAGCAGAACTCGTAGCGCTCTTTATCCATGTGGCCCTCGCACGCCGCGCCGAGCATACGACGCATGACGCCTGCGGTCTTCTGGGCCTCCTCACGCTTGCCTGCGGAGAGGAACACGAGCGTATTCGGCTCGAGAGACAGCGCGGATTTGACGGCTTCCACGGTCTTTTCATCCGCATTGATAAACTTTGCGATGCCGCCGGCAATGGCGCCGGATTCATCGACCTTGAACCAGTACGGCTTCTGGCCGGCCTGCACCTCTACGTCTGCGCAGAGCTTATCGACCGCCTTGCGGGCAAGCTTGCAGTTGGAGACCGGAACAGCCTTGACGATATTGTTTTCAAACGGGCCGAAGCCGCAGTTTTGCAGAATGTCCGTAACGTCCTTGACGCGCAGGTCGATGCGCAGGTCCGGTTTATCGGAGCCGAACTCCTCCATGGCCTGACGGTACGGGATGCGGGCAAACGGTGCGGAGGACGCGATGTTATACGTGCCGTACTTTGCAAAAATCGGCGGAAGAACGTCTTCGATGACGGCAAAAACGTCTTCCTGCGAGGCAAACGCCATTTCCATATCCATCTGGTAGAATTCGCCCGGAGAACGGTCGCCGCGCGCATCCTCGTCGCGGAAGCACGGTGCGATCTGGAAGTAGCGGTCAAAGCCCGCGGTCATGAGGAGCTGCTTAAATTGCTGCGGTGCCTGCGGCAGGGCGTAGAACTTGCCCGGGTGCTTACGCGCCGGGACAAGGTAATCGCGCGCGCCCTCCGGCGAAGAAGCCGTGAGGATCGGCGTGGTGATCTCTAAAAAGCCGTGCTCCGTCATAGCGGTGCGCAGAGCGGAAACAACGTTGCAGCGCAGGATGATGTTGGCTTTCACTTCCGGATTACGCAGGTCGAGATAGCGGTATTTTAAACGCTGGCTCTCGTCCGCTTCGCGGGAATGGTTGATCTCGAACGGCAGCTCGTTATAACGGCAGCGGCCGAGCACGGTGATCTCCGTCGGCGCGATCTCGATGTCGCCGGTGGGGAGCTTCGGGTTTTTGCTGGTGCGCTCGCGCACGATGCCCGTAACGGAAATCGTGGATTCCTTATTGAGGGGCTTTACAATGTTCATCATCTCTTCGTTTTCGATGACGACCTGCGTGGTGCCGTAGAAATCGCGCAGCACCAAAAACGCAAAGTTATTGCCGACTTCGCGGATGTTTTCCATCCAGCCGACCAGTGTGACGGTCTCGCCTGCGTTTGCAAGGCGGAGTTCGCCGCAGGTATGGGTTCTCGATTGTGTCATGATTGATTTCCTCTTTCGTTAGTGTGACCGGTTAAAATGTGATGGGCATGGCGTCTTCCTGTTCGGTGACAGCCGTGATGTACATATCAACAAAGTCATCGTTGAGGGAGATCTTCTTCTTTTCGCCCGTCTTCATGTTTTTAAGCACGGCTTCGCCGTTTGCGATCTCATCGTCGCCGAGGACGATGCTGTACTGCGCGCCGATTTTGTCGGCGTATTTCATCTGGGCTTTCAGGCCGCGCGCACACAGGTCGCAGTCTGCCGCGATGCCGCAGCTGTGCATTTTTTCGGTGAGCTGGAACGCCTTCATCTGCGCCGCTTCACCCAGAGACGCGATGTAGACCTCGCACTTTGCGTCATTTCCGAAGTCTGCGCCCATCTCGTTCATCGCCATCAGGATACGGTCAAGACCGAGACCGAAGCCGAGTGCCGGTGTGGGCTTGCCGCCGACTTCCTCCACGAGGCCGTCGTAGCGTCCGCCGCCGCCGAGCGCAAAGCCGAAGCGCTTCGAGGGGAACTCAAACACGGTGCGGGTATAGTAATCGAGACCGCGGACGAGGCCGGGATCGATGGAAAACGGAATATTGATAGATTTCAGCAGCGTCTGCACCTTTTCAAAGTGCGCACGGCAGTCGTCGCAGAGATAATCCGTGATCTTCGGCGCACCCTTGGCAATCTCGCCGCAAACGGGGCTTTTGCAGTCCAGAATACGCATGGGGTTGCGCTCCAAGCGGGAATTGCAGGTCTCGCAGAGCTGATCCTTATAGCCCTCGAAATACGTTCTCAGCGCCTTTCTGTACTCTGCGCGGCAGGTGGGGCAGCCGATGGAGTTGATGGAGACCTCAATGTCATCGGCAAGGCCGAGACGGTTGAAAATGGACATGGCCATAGCGATGACCTGTGCGTCCGCCGCCGGTTCTGCGGTGCCGAACATCTCCACGCCGAACTGATGCAGCTCGCGCAGACGGCCTGCCTGCGGCTTTTCGTAGCGGTAGCAGGAGGTCTTATAGTAGAGCTTTACCGGGTAACCGCCGTTATATAGGCCGTTTTCCAGCATGGCGCGCACGGCGCCCGCCGTGCCCTCCGGGCGCAGCGTAATGGAGCGGCCGCCCTTATCTTCAAACGTGTACATCTGCTTTTCCACCACGTCGGTGGTGTCGCCGACGGAGCGCAGGAAGAGCTCGGTGTGCTCAAACACCGGGGTGCGGATCTCGGAAAAGCCGTTCAGTTCCGCTTCATCCGTCATAACGGCTTCCACAAGCGACCATTTTTCGGATTCACCCGGAATGATATCCACGGTGCCCTTAGGCGCTTTTGTGATCAATTCCATAAAATATCCCTCTCATTCATGAAAAATAAAAAAACCCTTACCCAAAACGGATAAGGGACGAAACAGGTTCGTGGTGCCACCCTTTTTCGGGAGAAAAAGCGAAAGCTTCCCCTCCCCTTTCTTTCCTTAACGCGGAAAACGCACTTTCGTGCGGCTCACGGGTGTCTTTCTCTGCCGGATGCACGCGCCGCTCTCAGCATTTGCGGCGCTCTCTGTTTTGTGCCCCATGGCAGATACTCTTCCCGGTCAATGCCGGTGTATTTTCAAAGCATACGCTTTGGTTTTAAATTTACAGCTTTACAATCTCGCGCCAATCGAGGTCGCCGCGCTCGAGACCATGGATGAGCACCTCTGCCGTTGCGATGTTCGTCGCCACGGGAATGTTATTCAGGTCGCAGAGACGGAGCAGGTTTTTATCGTGCGGCTCCAGTGCCTGCTTCTGCATGGGGTCGCGGAAGTACAGCAAAAGGTCGATCTCGTTGCAGGAGATACGCGCCGCAATCTGCTGATCGCCGCCCTGTGGGCCGCTTAAAAAGCGGTGGACCGAAAGACCGGTTGCTTCCTCTACAAGCTTACCGGTAGTGCCGGTCGCACAGAGATTATGCCGGCTCAGGATGCCGCAGTAAGCGATGCAGAACTGTACCATAAGCTCTTTTTTTGCGTCATGCGCCGTAAGCGCGATGTTCATAAAAATTCCTCCCTGTTTATAATCATTCGGCCCCTATCCCAAATGTCACAACGATAAGGGAACCGAAACACCGTTCATGCGTGCCGCTATGCGGGAAAGCGCCGTCATGCCGGGCAGGTCATCCGCCGGCACGCAGCCACGCTGAAAAGCAGCCGTCATTTGTCTATCTTCGGGTACGATGCCGATGAGCCGCACGCCGCTTTGGTCGATGACGTCATCGAGGTCGCGCAGGCCGCCGGCGTCTTCCCGCCCGGCGGAAAGGCTGCCGAAATATTCGGCGTTAAAGCGATTGATGACGAGCCGCTGCTGCGGTACCTCAAGCTCTGTTAAAAGCCTGCGCACGATGGACGCATCGCGGATACACACGGGGTCCGAGTTGCACACAATAAGCGCGCAGTCCGCCGCCGCTGCCGCCGCGCGGAAGCCACGCCCCACGCCCGCGGGAGAATCAAGGATCACGCGGTCAAAATAGCGCTTTAAAAGCGGAACGAGTCTGAGCATGACGCGTTCCGGCACAAGATCTTCGCCGCTTGCCGGGGCAGGCATTAAAGACACGCCGGGCATGGTCACGCACGGGTAAATCGCATCCGCAGGCGCGCAGCGCCCTGCCACAACGTCCGAACTGTCGAACACGAGCGCTTCCTCTGTGCCGGTCATACGGTCCAGACTGCGCAGGCCCGCGTCACAATCCAAAAGCAGAACGCGTTCGCCGCCCGCCGCAAACTGAGAAGCCAGCCCAAGCGAAACGGTGGATTTTCCCACGCCGCCTTTTCCCGATGTGACAACAATAGCAGTACCCATAGATAATACCTCATTAAACATAATAACACAAAAATGCACGGTAGTCAAAAGTAAAAATGGCTATACCGCAATTTTATCACAGCGAGACAAAAACACGGCGGCTTTTTTGTCGAAGCAGACAAATATCCTCCCTAAGCACGCGTCATTCCGTACCCTCTGTTACCGTGGTTTCTGCGTTTTTTGCCTCCTTTTGGAGCGTTTCGGCAAAATAAGCTTCAAAAACGGCCTTTGCCGTCTCTTTTGCGGCATCGCCCTTGCCGCCGTATTCGATAACGACCGCCACGGCAATCTCCGGGTTCTCATACGGCGCAAAGCCGATGAACGTCAGGTTATCGGAATGGTCGGCGTTTTCCGCCGTGCCGGTCTTGCCCGCAACGGCAATGCCGAAATCCAAAAAAGTCGAGGCCGCCGTGCCCTCTGTGCACACCTGCCGCATGCCCTCGCGCACGACCTTGAAATATTCGTCTTCGATCTCCGCTTTTAACACGACCTCCGGCTCTGCGGCCTCTTTTTCCACCGCGCGGTCGTAGTCCGTGACTTTATTTAAGAAATGCGTTTTGTAGCGCGTGCCGCCGTTTGCGATCATGGCGCAATATTCCGCAAGCTCGATCGGCGTGAACATATCGTCGCACTGGCCGATGGCCGCCTGAATGGTGAGGCCGTCATACCAATTTGCGCCGTGACGCTCCGTATACGTTTTGGGGTCGGACATGATGCCCGCAGTCTCGCTCAATTCGCACCCGGTCTTTTCGCCGAGAGAAAACAGCTCTGCATACGTGTGCATTTTGTGAATGGTCAGCATGCGGCCCACGTCAAAGAAAAACGCGTTACAGGAGTTGCGGATGGCGCCGTACACATCCACCTCGCCGTGCACGCCGAGGCAGCCCGGTTCGTAATCCGGCGCATAATAGTGGTACGCGCCGTCGCAGTTCACGGGGTGAGAGGTCGGCGTGATGACGCCTTCCTCCAGCGCCGCCAAGGCGACAAGGGGCTTAAAAACGGAACCCGGCGTAAAGATGCCGTTTAATGCGCGGTTGAAAAGCGGCTGGCTTTCGTCCGCATAAAGCTGCGTCAAATACGCATCGTCCGTATTGTACTTTTCAAGGTCGAAATTCGGGTAGGTCGCGCCGGCGATGATGCCGCCGGTGTTCACGTCCAAGGCGACAACCGCACCGGCCTCGCAGTCTTCGGTCGGCTTCGCTTCAATCTGCTCGGCGAGCGCGTTTACGGCCGCGCGCTGCACATTGCTGTCTATGGTAAGCCACACGGAATCGCCCGCTTCCGGCGGCTCCGTCACGGTGGTGGAGGTCACTTTGCCGGTAGCATCCGTTGTGACGCTCTCTTTGCCGTTTTTGCCGCGCAGGATGGACTCGAACACGCTCTCAATGCCGCTTTGGCCGACAGTATCCGTATAGGAATAGCCGGAAACGTTTGAGGCGGAATACGTGTTGCCCGCTTCCTCGGCGGCATCGTACTGCTCCTGCGAAATGGCACCCAGCGTGCCGACGATATGCGGGGCCAAATCGCCCTCCGGGTATTCGCGCGTCTGCTCCACCTGCGTTTCAATGCCCGGTAAATCTGCGCTGCGCTCACTTAAGAGCTCCACCGTTTCGATGGAAATGTCTTTTGCGAGCACGAACGGGTTCGTACGGCTGAAATACGCGCGCTCCATGCCATAGCGCACGGACGCGATGCGGCGGATGTCTTCGGGGCTTGTATAGGCTTCGAGGTCATACCGCTCGATGAGCGATTCCATGCACTCGTCTGCCGTGGCGCTCGAGGGTAAGTCTAAGATGTCTTCGCTTTTCAGCGTTTCGATCTCGGCGGTCATTTTGGTTTTAAACTGATATTTGCCCGATTTGATTTCGATGGGAAGGAGATCCGTCCACGGGACGTTCAGCGTTTCGAGCAGCTTTACAGCCTCCAAAACGACGGCATTGCGCGTTTCATTGCTGCCGGAAAGACGACTGTATATGGCATTATACACGGAGCGGTTGCCTGCGAGCACGTTTCCGTTACAGTCCAAAATTTCGCCGCGCGTGCCGGTGAGCTTTAAGTACGTCGCGGAGGACTGTACAGCCTCCTCTTCAAACGTGCTGCCCTCTAAAAGCTGCCACTGGGCAAGCCGCCCGATATACAAAAGAAAGACGGCAGCAAGCATAACGCCGCAGAAAATATAGCGGCCGCGTCCTTTTTTCACAGCTGTCGTCTCCCTTCGTTGAAAACTTAAATTTTTTGCAGCTTATGCAGCTTTGACCTGCGCCGCCGTATGGCGCTGCGCACGCGGGGCTTTCGCACCCACGCCTGCAAACCGTAGCACACGGGTATCGTTAAAAGCGTGTAAAAATAGATGGGCAGATACTTTGTGACGAGCGCGTACAGCGTCAGTGAATACCCGGCTGCGACGTACAGCACGAGCCAATCGAGCAAAACGGCGACGGCACAGCCCCACAGACCCATCAATACCGATGTGAAAAGCTGAATTTGAATTCTGGTGCCGCACAGACCGCTCAGCAAAAAGCACAGCACGCCGAACGTGAGCGCGTGATACCCGAACACAGCTCCGCTGCCAATATCGGCAAGAAACCCGGCGTACATGCCGAACGCCATAGCGGGTGTGCACGCCTCCACCATGGCAATGGTGAGCGCGGCGGAAAGCACCGGAAGCGGTTTTACGCCCATGATCTGCGGCAGCAGCCCCGGTGTATCCTGTAACAGGAACAGCAGCAGGATCTCGACCGCATACAAGACATAGCGTATCCATTTTTTGCGGTTCGGCACAGCTGTTCACTCCTTTTATTCATTTCCCTTGCTTGCGGTCTGCGCGGGATCTTCTTCATCTTTGTTATTCGTCTCCGGCAAGCCGGTTGTAACGTCGCCCTTGCCGTCGAAATCCGTCACGACAAAGACATCCGTCACCTCTGTTACGTCCACGTATGGGGTCAAAATGGCATAGTACGAGGAATCCGCGTTGCTGCGCTCCACGCTGTCCACACGCCCGATGAGCAAATCGCCCGGAAACACGCCGCCCGCGCCGCTCGTGGTAATGATGGAGCCCGGCTGCACCTCGGTATCTCTTGTAAGGTACAGCATTTTCACCTTGCCGCTGTTTGCAAACTGGATGTCGCTTGTGACGACGCCGCTTTCCTTGCATGATTTATCCGTGGCGCCGATCTGCGTCTTTTCGGACAAAATCGACCGCACGCGGCTTGACGCGGCGTAGACCTCCTCCACAACACCTACGACGCCCGTTTCCGTGATGACGGCATCGCCGACGGATACGCCCGCAAGGCTGCCGCAGTTGATGGTGAAATCACCGAACACGTCGTTCGGGTCGCGCCCTACGACGCTTCCCGCGGCTAATTGCAGGTCGGGCATGGCTTTTTTGACGGAGAGGATATTTTCATACGAAGCATTCTCATCTTTTAAGGTGTAGTAATCCACAAGCTGTTCGCGCAGCTTCCGGTTTTCCTCCGAAAGGTCGTTGTACAGCGCTTTAAGCTCCTCTTTGGACATGCCGTCCAAATTTAAAAACTCCTTTGCGCCCTCGGTGGTATTCGTCCCCGCCGTGAGCAGCGGTGCGGATACCGTGCCGAACACGTTTGAGAACACGGATGTTCCGGCGTTTAAGCCGTACACGAGCACGCCGAGCAGAATGACAACCGCGATCATTAAAATTTTAAAATTTTTAGAGGTGAATTTCTCCATGCGCCGCACCTGCCTTTCGATTTTTATTTAAAGTCAAATTCAATTTATTTTTCTGCAGCTTTTACCGCGCCGCGCGCGTTTGCGGGGATATGCGCTTTGCCTTCTAATGTGCGGCCTGCACCCTCGGCTACGCAGTCGAGCGGGCGCTCCGCGACCTGCACGGGCAGACCCGTCGCTTCATGCAAAAAGCGGTCTAAGCCACGCAGCAGTGCACCGCCGCCCGTGAGCGTGAGACCCATATCCAAAAGATCTGCGGAAAGCTCCGGCGGAGTCCGCTCCAAAACGCGGTGTACGGACTCGAACACAGCTTTCAGCGGCACCAAAAGCGCCTCGCGCACGTCTTCTGCCGTGACGGCAATATTTTTCGGCTGGCCGTCCGCCGCGCTGCGACCGCGCACCTCCATGGAGACACTGCCGAGTTCCTCAAGCGGGTAAGCGGAGCCGATCTGCAATTTCACGTCCTCCGCAGTGCGTTCGCCGATGAGCACACCGTACTTTTTGCGCAAGTACGAAACGATAGCTGCGTCAAATTTATCGCCTGCCACACGGACGGAATCTGCCACGATGGGGTCGCCGTAGGAGATGACCGCCGTTTCGCTTGTGCCGCCGCCGATGTCCAGAACCATGCTCGCAACCGGCTCGCCCGTGGGCAGCCCTGCGCCGATAGCCGCCGCAACCGGCTCCAAAATGAGCTCCACGCGGCTTGCACCCGCCTGCTTTGCGGCGTCCTCCACCGCGCGGCGCTCCACCTCCGTAACGCCGGAGGGAATGCAGATGACGATGTGCGGGCGCGTGAACGAACCGGCCTTGATGGCCTTGCGCACAAAGTATTTGAGCATGGCTGCCGTCACCTCAAAATCCGCAATGACGCCGTCTTTTAACGGGCGCACCGCCGTGATGGACTCCGGCGTGCGGCCGAGCATTTCTTTGGCTTTTTTGCCGATGGCTAAAACCTCGTTGGAGTTCGCGTCCACCGCCACCACGGACGGCTCGCGCAGCACGATGCCCTCACCGCGCACATAAACAAGCGTGTTGGCCGTGCCGAGGTCGATGCCGATATCTTTGATAGATGTTGAAAAAAGAGAAAAAAGCGAGGAAAGACCCGCCATGATCGTAGATTGCAGAGAACCCATAGGATAAGACCTCCCGAAACGGGTAAAACTTTGGCAAGCCGCACGTCTTTGCGGCGCACGATACTCATACTTATTCAGTATAACAAAACAGCGGCGGAGCTTCAACCGAAAAATCGTGAACACCGCCGCAATTTGAAAATTTATTTTGTCCCCGTGCTTCCGAATCCACCCTCACCGCGGTCAGTCTCCGTTAGAGATGTGACCTCCTCAATTGTCGGCGCGAAATACGGCATAATAATCATTTGCGCAATGCGCTCGCCCGGCTGCACCGTGTACGGCTCCGCGCTGAGATTGTGCAGGCCGATCTGGATTTCGCCGCGGTAATCGCTGTCGATGACACCGACACCGTTCGTGACATGAATGCCCTTTTTGATGCCGAGACCGCTGCGAGTGAAAACGAAACCCGCCGTGCCCGCGGGGATCTCCGCCGCAAGACCGCTCGGAAATACGCAGCGCTCGCCCGGCTCGATCGTCTGAGGAGCGTCAATACACGCGCACAGGTCATAGCCCGCGCTGCCCGCCGTCGCCTGCTTCGGGATGATCGCACCCTCGCGCACACGCATCAGTTTTAAAACCATATTTTGTTCCATTTTTTGCTCCTTGTCTATATACAGTATCCCAAAAATTCCCGTTTTTCACACTTTTTCCCGGTTTTCCCTCATTGTGGATAACTGTTTCCACAGCGCTGTGGAAAATGAAAAACGGCTTATTTCTGCGGTTTTTTTGAGTTCACAGTCTGTTCAAAAAGAAAGTTCTAAACACTTTCCACCGAGTTTTCCACAATCAAAGCACGCCGCGGAGGAAAAGTCCTCGGGTGCAGTCGGAATGCGGCTTTTCATGACGAACGGCAGCGTCTAAAATCGCCTGCGTTTCCACGGCGTTTTCCACAGAGAAGCGCAAAACACCGAAATCGACATTTGAAACGGGGCGGTCAAAGAGCACGAGCGGCACGCTGTTAAAGACCTCGGAATACACGGTTTTGCCCTCAAAACGCGTGCAGTGCACGGGAAATTCCACGCCCTTGCGGTCACGGATTTTACCCGCATGCTTGCAGTTTAAGCAGCCCTTCGGCGAATTTGCAAGCGGACAGTTGCGCGTGAGCATCAGGGGCTGACGGCCGTAGAGCAAAATGCCGCGCGGCAGCTCGCCGCCAAGGCCGCGAATTTCGTCGCCGGTCAGTTCAAAGGAAAGCTCGGTATCGTCTAAGCCGAATTCTTCAAAAAAGCGCAGGCATTCCGTATTGAATACATTGAGCGAAAATCCGCCGTGCGCGGACACACCAAGTTCCTTGCACAGGGCGGGCGCACCGAGATTGCCGCAGTAAAAGTGCGTATCGCCCATGGCTTTGCACGCTTTCATGCGTGCGCGCACCGCGTTTTCGATGCCCCACAGCGCGCGCGGCAGGGCAAGAATTACCTCAACACCCGCGTTTTTGCAGCGCGTGCGCGTCGCTTCGTCGGCGTCGAGCGGCAGAATGACCGCTTCCAGCATGGAAATATTTTCCGGCACCTGCGCGCAGTCTTTGAAGAACGCGCGGAGTTTAGGCCGGCCGCTTCCACCATGTGTACGCGTATCGAGCGGAATATCTTTAAACGATACGGCGGGCTTTTCGCGGCGCTGTTCGCCGAGCTTTTCCAGCGCTTCACGGCGCAGACCGTTCAAAACGGAAATGGGCAATGCGGTTTTTTCATCGGTGTCGATCTGCACCGCTTCGCACAAATACGGCGTGCCGCCGGTTTTTCTTAACTGCTGCTCCCAGCGTTCGGTGTTGACGGGCAGCTTCTGCGCGATTTCGCATACGCAGTCTTCTGCCGTGACGACCGCTTCGTTTTCGCCGTCCGAGACTGTGACGCGCGGGTTTTCGCCCGCAAAGGCGCTTAATGTGAATGTCACCGGCACACGCTGCGCTTCGTTTTTATATAAAGTATGCAGCTGCGCGAACACGGCGGAATTTGCGCTCTCTACGTCTTCCTTTGTGCGGGTGCCGAACATGATGCGTCCTCTGTGAGCGGACAGATAGCCGTCCGTAAAGCCGGAGCGCGAGAACACCGCGTTTAAATGTTCGAGCAGGTTTTCCGGCACAGGCTCGCTGTCTGCCGCTTTTCGGCACGCCGCGACTGCCGCCGCCACGTATTCCGGCCGCTTCATGCGACCCTCGATCTTTGCGGAACATACGCCGGCGTTGTGCAGCGTTTCGATGTGGTCGATGAACGACATGTCCTTTAAACTGAGGTCGTGCCCCGTGCCACCGGGCGCGGCAAACGGCAGACGGCAGGTTTGAGCACAGCGCCCACGGTTGCCGCTGCGGCCGCCGAGCATGGCGCTGAAATAGCACTGGCCGGAAAGCGACATGCACAGCGCACCGTGCACGAAAGCTTCAAGCTCCACATCGGTCTTTTTGGAGACTTCTTCAATTTCTTTCAAAGACATCTCACGCGCCAAAACGACGCGGGACGCACCGAGTTCCTTTAATAAGGCCGCGCCGCCGGGCGTGTGCAGGCTCATCTGGGTAGAAGCGTGCAAAGGCATCTCGGGGCAGGCTTCGCGCAGAATATTAAACAGACCCATGTCCTGGATCAAAATGCCGTCTACGGGAACAGAACACAGGAACTTGCAGAAATCGAGCGCTTCGGGAAGTTCGTCATCTTTTAAAAGCGTGTTAACCGTGACGTACACGCGCACATTGCGCTCGCGGGCAAAAAGCACCGCTTCCCGCATTTCTTCACGCGAAAAATTCACCGCCGATGCCCTGGCGGAAAACAGCGAGCCGCCCATGTACACGGCATCCGCACCGGCAAACACCGCCGCTTTCAGGGCCGCGGGATTACCGGCGGGCGCGAGCACCTCAATCTTCTTCGTCTTCACGCGCGGTCTCCTTTACGTCTGCCTTTTCGAAAAAGCTCACAAGCCCCGTTTCGTCGCCGTAATCGGGCAGCATGGGGTTGCGCAGGTCGATGGGCGGCAGGTCGAGCGGTTCTGCAGCTGCCGTGTGCGCTGCGTTTTGGGCAGCGGCTTTCGCTTCTTCCGCTTCCTTTTCCGCAGCTTCGGCGCGGTTTTCGGCAAGGCGCAGCTTTTCCTGCAAAACGCCGAGCTTTATTTCCGCTTCGGAAAGGCGGGCCTTCAGGCCGTCCGCACCGGCAAATTCCTTTGTCTTTGTGCGCAGGGCATCCGCTTCCTCGCGGGCCTGATTCAAAGCGGCCTCCGTGCGGGAAAGCTCCTCGCTCAGGTTCATGGCCGCAATGACCGCCGCTTTCTCTATGGTCGCGCCGTAGGCGTTGTTTAAAACCTCTTCCATACGCACGCGCACACGCTCTGCGATGGCTTCTGCACCGTCGCGGTCCACATCGCCGGAAACGGTGACGTCCACGCCGCAGATATTCAGTTTGAATCTCGTTTTTTCCATTGCACAGATTCCTTTCCCCGCGCCGATTTTACGCAGGTTATACTCTGTTCTGCATTATATACCAAAAGCCCCGCCTTGTCAAAAAAAGCGCGCAAAACGGGCGTTTCGGCGGTTTTCTGCAAAATCTGCACAGATTTTACACGAATGTACTTGTAACCCGCTGTTTTCTCCTATATAATAGTATACGGTGTGTGTAAGGTCGAAAAAAGGCAGGCGCACTGCGGTTTTCGGCCGGTTTATACCGAAAGCCGATATTTTCTGTCGAAACTATACAAAGCCACCGCTTTAATTTCTGCTTATCCGCCCGCTATTGGTCTTGAATTTTTCATAATTTTAGTATATAATGGGTATAAAACATTTGTTTTTTAATCAAAACGCATTTAATTTTGTGCATATAACACAAATCTGGCGTGTTTTTCACGCATAACACATGGAGGACAAAGAATGAATTACAAGATGACCCCCGCGCAGGTCCAGAGCGCAATCCGTGAGAAGCTCTCGCACATTTACGGCGTTTCCGCAAAGAACGCTTCCGACGATGAATTCTACAAAGCATCCGCACTTGTGGTGCGCGACCTGCTCGTTCGCGGCCGCGACGAATTTGTACACGAAGCTGAAAAGCAGGAGACAAAGCAAATCTACTACCTGTGCATGGAGTTTCTGCTGGGCCGCTCCCTGAAAAACAACCTGTTTAACCTCGGTCTCGAGGACAGCTTCCGCAAAGCACTTTCCGAAATGGGCGTAAAGCTCGATAACCTTTACGAACAGGAGCCGGACGCCGGCCTTGGCAACGGCGGCCTCGGCCGTCTTGCCGCCTGCTTCCTTGACGGCCTTGCAACACAGGGCTACCCGGCTATGGGCTATTCCCTGCGCTATGAATACGGTATTTTCCGCCAGAAGCTCGTTGAGGGTTGGCAGACGGAGCTGCCGGACTTCTGGCTTCCGGGCGGCGAGGTCTGGATGCAGAAGGTCGACGAAAGCGCCATTGAGGTGCACTTCGACGGCTACATTGAAGAGCAGTGGCATGACCACTACCATTCCGTACGTCATAAGAACTATAACCCCGTTATGGCGATCCCGTACGATTTGTATGTTTCCGGCATGGACGGCAAGGGCATTTCCGTGCTGCGCATCTGGCGTGCGGAAGCCAACGAATTTGATATGAAGCTCTTCAACAGCGGCAACTATATGCGCGCTATGGAGCAGAAAGCTATGGCAGAGACCATCACAAAGGTCCTCTACCCGGAAGATAACCACTACGAGGGCAAGAGTCTGCGCCTTGCACAGCAGTACTTCCTCGTTTCCGCCTCCGTACAGGACATCGTACGCCGCCACCTGTACACGCATAGCTCCCTTGATGATCTGCCGAAGCTTGCGGCGATCCACCTCAATGACACACACCCCGTGCTCGCCATCCCGGAGCTCATGCGCATCATGCTCGACGAATGCGGCTACGAGTGGGACGCAGCTTGGGATATTGTGACCCGCACCATTGCGTACACGAACCACACCGTTATGAGCGAGGCGCTGGAGTGCTGGAGCGCAGACCTGTTCAAATCCCGTCTGCCGCGTATTTACCAGATTGTGGAAGAGATCAACCGCCGCTTCTGGATTGAGATGCGTGCAA
>ERZ826242.2792-NODE-2792-length-14055-cov-7.143357_pt1 | contig 14055 bp, 20 predicted proteins | sample MGYA00519871_ERZ826242 | MGnify/ENA primary metagenome ERZ826242 (study PRJEB31778, sample SAMEA3449226) | human gut metagenome | biome: human gut; feature: human-associated habitat; material: faeces | place: United Kingdom | collected 2010/2012 ...
AATCCTCTAATTAGAAACTAATTATAAACTGTCCAACTTTTGGGGTTCAGTTCATAATAGTTGATCTTTTTTACTTTTTATAAATAGGATGATTTCATATATAAATATTAGTATATGTGAAAAAGCAGGATAAGAAACTTGTGCAACTATACTAAACTTTTCCTTATTTCATAAGGGTTTAGTGTTACACAATACTGATTTCGTACTTACGAAATTCAACCTACGAGGTAGGTTGATATTAGGTTGATATGAAAGTTAAACCTTATAAAATAAAGCATTTAATATTTATTAAATCATCCTACTTGATTATTTTTTGTAAAATTTATAGGATGATTAAAGACTAACATAATTTTGGCTATGTTAGTCTTTCTTTTTCTAATTTATCAAATAGTTTCTTATAAATTTCTTTCCCATCTTTATCTTTAAACATAGATAAGTCTAAAGTAATAACGCCTAATTTAAAATCATCTTTTTTTCTCTTATCTCCAATACCAATTAATCTAATTATTTTTTCAACATCGTTATTTTGAGTATAATTAAATCTATTTTCTTTTTCATCAATTTCACTTATATAATAGTTTAATTTATAATCTCCAACATATTTTTCTAATCTTTTAAAATAATTTTCTGCTTCTTTCATAGTTTTAAGTTCATGATTTAGTTTTAGTGGTATTCCATATTCATCTTCATACATATACACATTACAAGGTGTATTAAATTTATAGTGATTATATATCATATCCTCTAAATAATTTTTTCTAAATTCAATATTAGATATTTCAAATTTATTGTTTTTCTTTTCAATAGTTATATTATCAATATATTTACCAATTATTTTTTGTTTATCTTCTTTTGATTTATTAGACCAATTATTTAAAACATCTGGGTTAGTATAAAATTCTATTTCTTGTATATCTTGTATAATTAATAAATCATTAAGGGTGAAACTTAAATCCTCATATTGTTTTTGTCCTTTTTGCCTTTTTTCTAAATCAGATTTTTGATATTCGATATGTTTTATTTCTTTATCAAAATCTTCTAGTTTTACAACACCTTTAATATAAGCTGTTTTAATTCTATCTAGTTGTTTATCTAAATCTTTAATTTCTTTTTTATAATCTTCTGTTTTATCTTCTAATTTTGATTTAATAAATGGCGTATAGTAATTATTAATAAGGTCATCTTGTTTAGCAAGTTCTAGCATAAATGCTTTTAATTCTTTTTCAATATCTATTTCATTGAAATAAGTTTTACAAGTATTACATTTATAGTAATAATATTTTTTACCATTAGTTTTTGTAGTAGCATGACCACCTAGAAAATTACCACATTTAGAACATTTTAACTTATTAGTAAATAAATAAGTTGCTGTTCTTTCATAATGTCTAGCATTTCTTAATTTTTGATACTGACAACTTTCCCATTTCTCTTTTGAAACAATAGGTTCAATAACATTTTCATAATAAGTTGGGTGTTTTGTTCTTTTGCCATTTACATAATCGCCTTTATAAATTTCATTAGATAATATCTTTTGTATTGTAGAATCGTACCAATTAGTTTTTCCTAATACTTTTTCTTTATTATAGATATTAGCAATTGCTTGATGACTTTTACCTTCTAAATATAAATCAAATATTCTAACTATTATATCTTTAGTTAGTGGATCAGGTACTAACTTTTTGTTTTCTCTTTTAAAACCTAATCCAGTTCTATTAGGAATATGACCGTTTTTAATTGCACCTGCCATACCAAATTTAGTTCTTTCAGAACACTTTTCAATTTCATTTTGAGAAACACTAGTCATTATTCTCATAACCATACGACCATTGGATGTAGTAGTGTTTGATTCATCAGCCATACAATCTATATCACATTCATAGTCATTAACAAATTTCATTAATTTTTCAATGTCATATACAGAACGAGTTAATCTGTCTAGTTTTAAAGCAACAATAACATTAATATTACCTTTTTTAACATCTTCTATCATTTCTTGATAAGCAGGTCTTTTGTCATTTTTAGCACTTATTCCTGCATCTTGATACACTTTATAAATATTATATCTTTTAAATTTACAAAACTCTTTTAATCTTTCTTCTTGTTCTCTCAAACTAAATCCTTCTCTTGCTTGGTCAAAAGTAGAAACTCTAATATATATACCAGCACTTTTGATTTTTTCATCCATATTCATATCAACTCCTTTTCTAATAAAAAAAGAAGCTAAAAACACTAGTTTAAACTAATATCTTTAACTTCCTATAAAATTCAATATAATATTTTGTTTGCTTTTTCATGTAGTACCTCACTTTCTAATAAAAGACTAGATACTGCTTCCTTTATTGGTTTTATATTGTATCATTTATTTTTAGTTTGTCAAACCATATTAGTTCATTTTTAAGTATTGTTCTAAATCTTTAAACTTAATTTTGTTATTATAACCGTTTATAAAGACATTTTCACTATCTTCAAATATTAAGTAGTCATTGCCTTTAACTTTCAAAATATGGGGTTTTACATAGGCTATATTAGTATTTTTAAGATTTATAATATATCCATTAGTAAAGGAATATTCCACATAAGCAAACTTACATATCATTTCAATCTTTCTTTTTAATTCTTCACTTATTACAAGTTTTTTAGTTTCTATTGTCATAACTCATCACTTTCCTTTCTTAAATAACAAAAAAACTAACTATTTCTAGTTAGCATTTATTACTTAAACTCGAAAAGTTCGAGTTTCCTATCAATCTGGAGCAAGTGACGAGAAATACTACCATATTTTTAAAACTCTTAAATGGAGGGTTAAAAATGATAAAATTGAATGATATGTATAAAGATATGTTTTTATCTTTGTATGATTTAAACGATAATTTCGTTTTAAATTTAGAAAATTTTGAAGAAGCTGAATCATTTTTCAATATGAAAGCTTACAATATTATGCGAAATATAAATTATGATATTCCTTTTAGATTAGGTAAAAGTTATGTTAAATTGTATTTAATTCCTAAAAATAAAATAAACGAAAATTATAAAAGGAAGTGTAAATAAATGAAAAAAGAAGAAATAATTAAAGAAATAGAAGAAAAAGTGAATGAATATGCAGAAAGAAATTTACATTATGAGTATATTTCAAATATTATAATTTGCATTTGTATATTTTTATCTGTTATATGGGTTATAATACTTTTATGGCACAATTCTGATGTTGATAAATATAATAAACAATTACAATTTTGTAAAGATATTCACGATTCTGATAATGTTATTTTAGAACAATGTAAAGAATATTTTGTAATAATGAATAAATAATACTAATTTAAAAGAACTTATTGATTAATTTATGTTGCATATATTAAAAAAATTTTAGCCTTATTTTATAAGGCTTTTTTTTGTTTTTTTTTCTATCATTCTTCATATTTTAATTTTTAATGTTATCTTTAAATCGATACGACACATAAACATATAAAATTAATATTCTCAAACACGACCTTTTAACAAATCACTTTCTAAAATACTTACTTACTAATGTTTGTGTGTTGATCAAAAAATAAGAGAGGAGAAAAAGAGAGATGGAAAAAGTAGTTATATTAAATGCTAATAAAACAAAAAATGGAACTGTTATTTTGCATTATGGCTATCAGGACTCAAAAGAAAAATACTTAAAAGGGTTCCAAATATGCGAACAATGGATAAACAATTCCAATTTATATGATGTATTAAGTGACGAAGCTTTCGGTTCAGTATATGACGTAGAGTTTGGTTATGAAGATACATACAACGGTAATGCTCGTAGAGTTATTAACAAATTAGTTGACTCAGACGGACAAGTATTATTTGAAAGATAAAAGAATAAAGGTATGAAAGCTTTATAATAAAGCTTTTATATATATAAACAAAGTAGGGGTTTTGGTTGAACATTAAAATATAAAAAGTTTTAAGAACACTTAAGTGTTCCCTATTTTGTTACTTGTGTGAATGAGAGGGGGACATAGTAATGACTGCAGCAACAGGAGAACAAATTACATCAGTATTAACTACATTAACAGATATAGCAAAAGCTATACTAGGATGTGTAGGTTCAGTAGTAGAAGTAGTAATGGCAAACCCATTATTATTAATACCTGTAGGATGTGTAATGCTTTATACAATTATAAGAGTGTTCAAGACATTATTTTAATTTATAAAGTGATAGGGAGAAAGCTTTATTGCTTTTCTTCCTATTTTTTTTAAGAAAGGTGTAAATAAATGAAAAAAGAAAAGAAATTAGAAATAATAACAGAGGAAGAACTAGAGAAAATCACATTGAGGTGCTACGAAATAAAAGAAGAAATATTGAAAGCTTCAAAAAGAAATGATTATAAAACTATAGGTAAACTAATGAAAGAATTTTGTGATTATAAGAAAAAATTAGATAGGTATAACAAATATTTAAAACATGTTAGTAAAGAGAGTTAAGTATCAAACAAATTATATATTGCCTGTAGTTATATTAAACAAAAATAAAGGTTGTTACAAAACAAACTTTTATTATGAAAATGAGCATTTGTTATATAAAGCTTATTATCAGTTAAAGAAAATCAATTGTAATATAAAGGCTAGTTATCCTATTGTTGATATAGCAGATTATGGAAAGGAAGAGATATAGTGATTTTATTTATTTTAGGGTGTTCAATAACACTAAACATAGTTTTAATTTTAGCATTAATATTTATTTTTAAATTTAAAGATGACGATTTATTTTTAATGAGTAAATCAAAGGGGGAGTTAGAAGATGTTAAACAAAGTGATGAGTTTGACAAAATACTTAAAGAAAAGAAAGAAGATAGGAAAGCATTTAATTACTTTTTCGGTAATTCTAAGTAGTTTATTTATTATAGGGAATGTAAAAGCAAGTGGTATAGAAGATGTACAAAAATATGCTCCAAAAATAACAGATGAAAATATACAATTGTTTTTCGAAAAAAATAATATAGATACTAGTATATATGATACTTATATAATTACTGTTTATGATAGTTATACCTATAGTGGTATTTTAAATGATTATAAAGAAATTAAATTTCATTGGTTTAATTATCAAGATTACTTAGACGGTACTATAAAAATAGATAATGTTTTAATTCCAGCAGAAAAATCATATAGATATAGAATAAGATTTAAATATGCAAAAAATGGTTTTGGATATACATATACAACTAGGACATCATCAGATAGTTATTCAGTATCTAATTTTCCCAATATTAATTATTCTCTTTATGATTCTAATTGTCAGGGGTTTAGTTATTTAGTTACAGGAAAGCCTGATAATGTAACAAAACTTGAACCATTAGCTTATTACACTAATAAAGATATTTATTTAGAAGATGGGACATTATGGTTAAAAGCTAATGCAAATGAGGGAAAAGTATATGAGCAAGATATAGATGTTACAAAAGTGGAAAAAATAGAATTTAAATATAAATTACCACAAAATATATCACAAAACGTTAATTTAAAATATGAAATAACAAATAGTTTGGATGGAGAAGAATATTATTTTCCAAGTCCATATTTTGACGAAGAATACACATATTGTAATTCAGAAACGCAAACATGTAGTCCAAAAACACAACATAGATATTTTGAATTATATGATACAGATCCAGATAATATTTTAGTTAGGAATTATCTACCTAATTATTTTAATTATACTGACTCAATATATTCAAGTTCTTCTAGTTCTGAACGATATGATAAATTGTTAAATAGAGTAAAACTATCCAGTCGTTATTATGTAAAAAGTTTTGATTATTTATTGAATGCTGATACCGAGTATACAGTAGAAAACTTAACAATGGTATTAGATTTTAGTTTAAATTATCAACCTATAACGGCACACGTTAAGGTTAGTTCGTCTGTAGATTTTGATGTTGTTATACATTATAGAAGTGATGAAGATTCTTCTTCTAATTATTACAAAATAGTTGATATAACTGGTAAATATGGAGCGATATTTTTACCTAAAGTAGATCTAAATATTGAGGGAGACGCTTCTTACAAATCTTTGTTTAAAGTTACTGGTGATGTTGAATTTCAACAAAGAGATAGCAGAATCTTTAAAAATTCTAAAGTTTTGAGAGCATATACTACAAATTTAAATTCTAAAGTATGTAATGAAAAAAATAATAGTCCAAGTAGTTCAAGCAACTTAAATGACTTTTCTTCTAGTAAACTTTTAACAGATACATTTCCTTATGGTTGTAGTAAAAGTGGTTTATTTGAAATTTATATAAATAATAAAATGTTACAACAATCTATTGTTGTTATAAATAATAATTATTCTGTTGATATGACAGCAGCCGCAGCAATTATTTATGATTCAAGATATTATAATTATGCTATATATGATACTTCTTATGATAAAAAAACAATTATAGATCCAACGACAGGGGAAGAAGTAGAAATTTCTATAAGTGATTTTAAAAAAGATAATACTGATATGGATCCAGATTTAATAAGATCCACAATTAAAACATTTTTAAAACCTATAAGTTATATAACAAATAGTATTAATAATTTTTACACTAATTATATGCCACAACCATTACAACAATTTTTATATTTTATATTTGGTTTAACAGTAATTATTATAGTTATTAAAATAATTTTTTAGGAGGTGTTTTATGGCAGAAATTTTAGGAAAGTTATTTGATTTATTAAAATATTTAGTAAGTTCTTTAGCTAACTTATTAGAGTTTACAATAATGTATATATTAGATTTGCCTGTTTTTTTAATAACAATATTTTCCAATTTGCCTAGATTCATGCAAACAGGTATATCAATGATACTAACTACTTTAATTGTAGTATTTGTTATGAAAATTATAAAACATGTAAGAGACGCTTCAGTATCTTAAAAGGGGGTATTTATGAATATTGGTTTAGATATTTACAATATGGTAGTACAGATAATAGGTACTTTACCTGTTGAACTTACATTTGTATATGGATTATGTACTATTTTGGTATTTTGTTGTGTTATAGCTTTTGTAAGTATGCCATTTGTAATAGTATATAAGTTATTTTCTTAAGGGGGGATAATATGGATATTTTAGGTTTTTTCTTTGATATCTTTAAAAGCATTATAAATTTATATAATGTAGATTTCTTTGGTTTAGGTTTTACTTGGCTTAATTTTATATTAGCTGCACTTTTGATCATATTTATAATTAGATTTTTAGTTAAAGCATTCTTTGTTAGTGATTCATTTAATTTTTTTAGTTTAACAGGATTAAGATCTAAAAATAAAATGTCAAATAGGAAAAGAGAAAATTTTATTGTATTAAGTAACACAAATGGCAATATAACGATGGGGGAGAGTGATAAGTAATGTATTTCTTTTTATCATTAGAAACGATTACTAAATTCTTTTTAGGTTTAGGTTTTGATATTACTTCTTTTACACAATTTGAACAAGTAATAGTATTTATAACAAGTAACATATTTTATATAATTACTTGGTTTATATTGTTATATTTTGTTTATAGAATTTTATTAAAGATATTTAGATTTATATTTTAGAGGTGGTATAATTGGAAATTTTAATATATAGTGGAATACCAGGAAGCGGGAAAACATTAGACGCAACAAATGACGCGTTAAAGCATTTTAAAAAAGAAAATAATTTAATAAAGAAAATAGCAGTTACAGTGTTAGCTAAATTAGGTGTAGTAAAAGCAAAGGACAAGCTTAATTATTATAAATTATTTCCACATAGAAAAATAAATAATGTTTATTCTAGTTATCCAATTTTATTAGATAAGAAACATAATATTTATTCAAATAAATGGAATATATTTGACTTTAATAATAAATGGAGTTTTTTACCTAATGCATTTTTTGTTGATGATGAGATACAGTTAAAAATAGATTCGGACGAATATAAAGACAAAGAGAAAAACGTTATAATTTCTAAAATAGCTAAATTTATGCAATCAGCTAGACATTTTGGTTGTGCAGGTATAGTTTTATGTACACAGCATCCATCAAGAGCATTTAAAAAGTGTAGAAATGTAGCTAGTGGGTTTGTACAACATAAGAAAATGTTTAAAATACCTATATTAGATGTAGGATTTATAAAAACTATTAGATATTTTATATTAGAAGATTACGGAAAGTATATTCCTAAAAGTAGGGAAGAACGTAAGAAGTTACCATTTGAATATAAGAAGAGTTTAAAGTTTATGAATTTTAAAAAAGTATTTGCGGCTTATGATTCTAGGTATTTATCAAAATATAATTACGATAAACCACTACTTAATAAAGGTACATATACAACGTTAAAAGTAGAGTATGAAGAATTAGTTCCTTACTTTGAGGGAACATATTAGTTCCATTTCAGGAGAAAAAAAGGCGTAGCCTTTTCTCCTGAAGAAAACAAAAAATAAAAAAATTTTTTGTTGATATATAAGGTCAAAAAGGGGTTTTTAGATAATTATTTATTCATTTTAAAAAAAAGTGTGATATAATCACGCGCACACGCGCGTTTACTTGATAATATTAGAAACAACTCGTCTTTTGTTGAAAAATAAGGTATTAAAAGTAACATTTTTGAAAGATAATTTATTGAGTAAAAATATTACCTTTTTTCGTTGAAAAATAAGAGTAAAATTGAGATTTAGGAGGAAATTATGGGAAATTTAGATATTAGTTATATACTTTTAGGAGGAATTTTATTCACTTTTATTAATTTTATTTATAGTTTAGGAAGTATAATTTTAGATTTTAAATCTGATTATGTTAGATATATATATTTGGTATGTACTAAAAAAAATAAAGATATTATTTATTTAACAGGTTATAAGAGAGAGATAATAAAAAATTGTAAAGATTATGATTTTAATGAATTAGAGATAATTGTATATAACGATAACAAGATAAAGAAAATATTTACAGGAACAAATGCATTGAATGATTTTAAGATGTCATTTAATAGATTTAGACAATTTATAGAATATCTAAAAAATAGTATGTTTAGAAAATAGAAATTGATTATCTTAAAATTGGTATATATATTTAGGGAGGTATTATATGAATTTTGAACCTTTTATAGTTGATAATGATTATTTATTAGACGTTCATAATAATACTAAATATAATGAGGTTATAGTAGACTATTTTAAAAAATATAGTGAAGAAGTAGAACAACATAGAAAAGATACTTTTGGAAATATAATTAAAAGTATAGATTGTTGTAATAAGTTTTTTGAAATAGACAAGTATTCATTCAATATGATTAAAGATTTTAAAAGAACTAACTTGTGTAAGAATAAGTTTTGTAATAATTGTAAGAAAGTTAAACAAGCTAGTAGAATGAGTAGATATATTCCAGAGATAGAGCAGTATAAAGATAAAATTTATCATGTAACATTTACAGTACCTAATTGCAAAGGAAAAGATTTAAAAAAGACATTGAAAAAAATGATTGTTAGTTTTTCTAAACTTACTAGATTTATAAATGGTACAGTAAAGAGTAGTGTTTATAATTTTAAATCATTAGGTTATCTAGGATGTATAAGATCATTGGAGATAACATTTACAGGAGATAATTACCATCCACATTTCCATTGTTGTTTTGCGTTTGATAATTTAGATCTAAATAAAATACATGAAAATTGTTATTCATATGATAAATTTAGAAAAAAGGATAAAAAGTTATTTAGTGATTTTGAGATAGTTATACAAAAAATGTGGTATATGTTAATAAATGATATAAGATTAACAAAAGAAAATTTTGATTTAACAGAGGTAGGATATAGTTGTAATTGTGATAAATTTAAAGAGGGAGATTATGCAGAACTTTTTAAGTACATGACAAAAGAAACAGACGAAAAGAACAATGTACTTACTTATGATAATTTTAAGATTTTATATGAATCTACTTACGCATTAAAGCAAATACAAGGTTATGGTTGTTTTTATAAAATAAATGATGAGAATTTAGACGAAGAAGTAGAAAAAGAATATGTAAAAATGCAATTGTTTTTACAATCATTTGAAACACCAATAAATGTATTAGAACGACCTATAGATTTAATGCAAGATAATAAATACACATTAATATCACGAAAAAAGATATTTCAGTATATGAGAGAAGAAAAGCCAAGCATAATAGAAAGTAATTATAAAAAAATGATAGCAGAGTATGGAGATATAGTAGAGGAGCAAGTAAAATGAGGATATATTTAAAACCAGAGATAAGTATAAAAGCATTAGAAGATTACGGATTTCATAAATCGAAGTTATTTACACAGTATAGTTATATAAACACATTAAATTATAATAGCATGATAGTATATGATCCAAAATTTAGATTAATAGAAATAAAAGGAAATGAAGATTATGATTTTGTTAGTTTATTTGTAGTACTAAATAAAATGTACAATGACAATGTTATATTAATAAAATAGCAATAAAAAAATGTCAATAGAACATGGAATAAATGCCGTAGGCTTTTATGCCGTGAAAGTCTATTGATATTTTTGTTTGCTCCATAATGTCGTTTGTAAAAACAAAGAAAGTGATACTTCACTTTTTTTGTTTTTGCTGCCTCGACCGGCGAGGTTGAAAAGAAGTTTTGCGCACTTTTTCTAAAAGTGCAATATTATTTTTACTTTTATTTTTTAAAACTATTTTATTTTTTGTTATTTTTTGTTATGCTATTTTTTAAGAAAGGAAGTGAATTTGACAAAAAGGAAAAACTATTTATAATACTTTAACTCGTAAGGAGGTAAAGTATGTATTTAAATTTTGAAGAAGCTTATAAAAAATATTTGATTTATATTGATAATAAGCTGAAACAACAAACAAAGAGAGTTTTAAAAGGTAGATTTGAAAATCAAATTATTCCATATTGGCGGGAATTTAACGTTTTTTGTGTTAACGAGTTTGATTATTTGAAATGGCAAAATGAAATTGAATTAAATAGTTATAGTAATAATTATAAAAAAAATTTACATTATTTAATGACTAATTTTTTTGATTTTCTTATTAAATATTTTAATGTTGAGAAAAATATACCTAGATTAGTTGGTAATTTTAAATTAAAAAATGAAATAAAAAAATATAATATTTATAGTTGTAGTGAATTCAATAGATTTATTAAATGCGTGGATAATGAAATATATAAACAATTTTTTAATTTGTTATTTTTTACTGGTTTGAGACCTGGTGAAGCTATGGCATTAAAATTTACTGATTTAGATAAACGTATATTGTTTATTAATAAAACTATTGATGAACACGGTAATAGAGAAATTGGCACTCCTAAAACCGTATCTTCCATAAGAGAAATCGAAATTGATAGAAAATTGAATCGGGATATTTTAAAATTGAAAAAGATTTATTGTTCTAAATATAATGAATTTTCCAATAATTATTTTATATTTGGCGGTATTAAACCTTTGTCACCAACAACAATAAATCGTTATAAAATAAAAGCTTGTCAAAAAGCTAATATAAAACCTATTAAATTACACGAATTTAGGCATTCTCATGCAACAATGTTAGTTGAGAAAAAATTAATGATAAAAGAAGTTTCACGTCGATTAGGTCATTCAGATTCTAATATAACTTTAAATGTATATACTCATGCTACAAAAGTGCATGAAAAAAAGGTTATAAAAACCTTGAATTTCATACGGTTGTTTCATTGACAAAAAGAACAACACAGAGAGTTTATATAAAAACATCCTCAATTTTGGCTTTTTTAGGCTGTTTTTACCATAAATGGAGCAAGTGACGAGAATCGGACTCGCGTCTCAACCTTGGCAAGGTCGCATTCTACCATTGAACCACACCTGCAACTGTATTAAATTATACACAATAAATATTTTTTTGTAAATACTAAAATCATTATTTAGAATAAAAAATTTATTTCTACATATTTTTTATTAGAGGTGGATTAATGAAAAGGATTTTTGCTGTTTTAATATTATTATGTTCAATATTTCCATATTATGCTAAAGCTGAAGAATTAAAACTAGCTGAAAGTGCACAATCAGCAATTTTGATAGAAGCTAGTACAGGAGAAGTTTTATTTGAGAAAAATGTACATGAAAAAAAATTTCCTGCGTCTATGACTAAAATGATGAGTATGTTAATAATACTTGAAAGTATAGATAAAGGAATTATAAAATGGGATGAGATGGTTACCGTTTCTGCTAATGCTTCATCCATGGGTGGAAGTCAAATTTTGTTAGAAACAAATGAACAAATGAGTGTTTCTGATTTATTTAAAGGTATTGCTGTTGCAAGTGGTAATGACGCAGTGGTTGCTCTTGCAGAAAAAATAGCTGGTACTGAAGACATGTTTGTTGATATGATGAATAAAAGAGCACAAGAACTAGGACTTACTAATACAAATTTTAAAAATTGTCATGGGTTACACGATGCAAATCATTATTCAAGTGCATATGACATATCTATAATTGCGCGTGAATTAGTAAAACATGAAAAATTGTTTGAATATACATCAATTTATGAAGACTATTTAAGACAAAATACTGATAGAAAAATTTGGCTTGTTAATACTAATAAACTTGTAAGATTTTATAGTGGTGTTGATGGACTTAAGACCGGTTATACAAAAGAAGCTGGGTATTGTTTAACTGCAACAGCTAAGAAAAATGGCATGAGAATAATTGCAGTTGTAATGGGAGAACCAGACAGTAAAACTAGAAATAAAGAAGTAACCGAAATGTTGGATTATTCATTCGCACAATATGAAACGGAAGAAATATTATCTAATGATAGAATACTTGATAAAGTAAAAATACTAAAAGGTAAAAAAGAATATATAGAAGTAGTCCCTAAAGAAAGCGTAACATTTTTAAATAAAAAAACAGAACCTAAAAAAAATGCAACGTTTGAATTAAAATTAGATACTTTATCCGCACCTATAAAAGTTGGAGATAAAGTAGGTATACTAAAAATAAAAGAAGATAATAATGTAAGAGAAGTAGAAGTAACAGTAAAAGAAGATGTAGAAAAAGCAAATGTATTTGAATTTTATTTAAGAAGTATAAAAGATATTTTTACAGGAAATATTTAGTAGATAAGAATTTTAGTAGATAAAAATCTACTTTTTTTATTAAAATATTGAATTGTAAAATAAATGAAATAAAATTGTAAACAAAACAAATATATGTTAAAATGTAGTTTAGTAGTGAGGTGGAACTATGGAAAAATATATTCCAGATATGTATCAAAAAAGTATATATGCTATTGATTATGATAAACTTATAAAAAGGGGAATAAAATGTCTTTTATTTGATTTAGATAATACAATAACACCTGTAAAAATGAAAACACCAAGTAAGAAAACAAAGAAGTTTTTTAGCGATTTAAAAGAAAAAGGATTTAAAGTTATAATATTTTCAAATAGTCCTAAAAAAAGAGTTAAACCTTTTAAAGATGCATTAGATGTAGATTGTGCTGCTTCTGCACGTAAACCTCATCCTAAAAAGTTTTTACAAGTATTAAAAGAATATGATTATTCAATAAGTGAAATTGCAATCATAGGAGATCAAATACTTACAGATATAGTAGGTGGTAATAACATAGGAATAACAACAATACTTGTTAATCCTATAAGTCCAATAGATTTTATTTGGACTAAATTTAATAGATTTAGAGAGAAAAAAATAATAAAAAAATTAGAACAAAAAGAATTATTTATAAGAGGAAGATATTATGAATAAGTGCACAGGCTGTGGAGTTACTCTTCAAAATACTAATTCAAAAGAATTAGGGTTTACAAAAAATATTACATCTAGTTTATGTGAAAGATGTTTTAAAATAATAAACTATAATGAATATAAAGAAGTAATAAAACAAAATAGTGAATTTATTCAAATATTAAAAAAAATAGATTCAACAAAAGACTTAGTGTTATTAGTAATAGATTTGTTAAATATAAATGAATATGAAAAAATAATCAAAAATATTACAAATGATAAAATAGTAATATTAACAAAAAGAGATTTGCTACCAAAATCAGTTAAAGATGAAAAATTA
>ERZ826242.2801-NODE-2801-length-14021-cov-5.430546_pt1 | contig 14021 bp, 19 predicted proteins | sample MGYA00519871_ERZ826242 | MGnify/ENA primary metagenome ERZ826242 (study PRJEB31778, sample SAMEA3449226) | human gut metagenome | biome: human gut; feature: human-associated habitat; material: faeces | place: United Kingdom | collected 2010/2012 ...
GAGCTGGAGCTGTGGTACAGCATCCGGGTGGACGAGAAGCCGACCAGGCAGCCGATCGACACGACCTCGAACTCGAGCGGCAGCGTCTGTGCGATCGTCACGCCGGAGATGACCTGCACGCTTGAGGCGCTTGCGGGCATGGGCATCGAAACGCCCGCGGCCGCGCGCGGCTTCTGACGCATGGCTGCACGAAAAAAGCGCAGCCGCGTCTGGCTGGAGCGGGCGGTCATCGCCGTACTCGTCCTCTGCATCGGCGCGGAGCTGGTCTACTGGTTCCGCCACCGCGCCGTTCCCGGCGCGGACGTGTCCGCGCCGGAATGGGTGGAGCAGGACATCCTGCCGCTCAACCCATACTCCCGCCCCGGCACGCCGCTCGAGACGATCGACGGCGTGGTCGTCCACTACGTCGGAAACCCCGGCACCTCGGCGGCGGCAAACCGCAGCTTCTTCGCCAATCTCGCCGTCACGCATGAGACTTACGCCAGTGCGCACTTCGTCGTGGGGCTGGAGGGCGAGGTCATTCAATGCGTCCCGCTCTCGGAGGTCGCCTACTGCTCCTCGCAGGCGAACGATCATACCGTTTCCATCGAGGTCTGCCACGCGGACGAGACAGGCGAGTTCTCCGCCGAGACGATGGCGAGCCTCCTGCGGCTGACGGCGTGGCTGTGCGATCTGTACGGCCTGGACGCCAGGGAGGGCGTCATCCGCCACTACGACGTGACCGGCAAGCAGTGCCCTATGTACTTCGTGCAGAACGCCGCGGAGTGGACGCAGTTCCAGTCCGACGTGGCTAAGGCTATGAAATAGCAAAAATAACAAAAGAGGCGGCCAAGCCGCCTCTTTTGGGTTATGTATCAGTCCTCATACTCCGGGGCCTTGCCCTGGTAGATGTTCTGCATCTCGCGGTCCACCTCGTAGATGGCGTCGCTGCACAGCCGCAGGCGGTTGCTCTCCTCCGGGCCCCAGTGCCGGTCGGACTTATACCGCAGCTCGTGCTCCAGGCTGGCCCACATGTCCATGGCGATGGTGCGCAGCTGGATCTCCACCGGCAGCTTCAGCGTCCCCTCGGAGATGACGATGGGCACCTCCACGATCAGGTGCAGGCTGCGATAGCCGGTCTCCTTGGGCTCCTTGATGTAGTCAGCCTCCCGGATGACGCGGAAGGACTCCGTCCGGGTCAGCAGGCCCCGCAGATAGTAGATGTCGTCCAGGTAGTTGCAGATGACCCGCACGCCCGCCATGTCCTGGATGTGGGCGTAGATGTTGTCGATGGTCAGGTCATAGCCCCGGCGCTTCAGCTTTTTGGCGGCGCTCTCCAGTGTCTTGATGCGGTGCTCGATGTGGTGAATGGGGGAGTGGTCGTACAGGCTGGCGAATTCCTCGTCCAGGATCTCCATCTGGGTCACGGCGATCTTCAGCGCGCTGCGGTACAGGTGCTTCACCCGCACCATCCCGGCGGCCATCTCCTTCATTTCCGGCGTCAGCTCCTCGGCGATGGAAATATCCCGCAGCTCGATGCTGCCGCTTTTTTCGATCATCATAGGCGCACTCCTTCTATCCTCATTGTTAAATATTATACTATGTGCAGTCGGGGAACGCAAGTCAATAAAAATTGCCGCTTTTTTCTGTTTTGCACTATTGACAAATGGCGAAAGTTTGATATAATAAATGATGCTGTGCTTCGCAGCGAATTGAATATGCAGTGGTATCGAAGAGGTCATAACGAGCACGACTGGAAATCGTGTTGTCGTCAAAAGCGGCACGAGGGTTCGAATCCCTCCCACTGCGCCAATGAAAAACCCTGTAACCATGCCGGTTACAGGGTTTTCTTCTGCGTCAAAATGGGGATTTGACCATGATTTTGACCACAAACGTGGTTACTGACCCTGTTTTTCCTCGCCTTTGGCGAGTCCTCTAAGATGCTCCTGCATACCATCTACCACCTCGCGTTGCCGCTTGCTCGAAGGATGGGCGTACACGTCAAGCGTCATCGTTGCCGTGGTGTGGCCCAGCATGTCCTGCAGGGATTTCACGTCCGAGCCGCTGGCGATCGCAACAGTGGCCAAGGTGTGCCGCAGGTCGTGGGGGCGCAAATCCGGACGGCCAATTTTTTCGGCAATTCTTTTGAAGTGCTTGTAAAATGTCATCGGGACTATATACCGGCCAAGGTCGTTTGTGAAAACCAAGTTCCACTCGTTGTCCCACAATTCGCCAGCCAGCTTCGCGTTTTCTTCCTGCCGCTTTTTCTCGTCTTCCAAGCAGGCCACCGCATCTTCCATCAACTGAACGATGCGCTGTGTTTTCGTTTTTGTTGCATCCTTGATGAAGTATGTACCGCTCTTTTGGCGGTCTTTCTGGAGCTGCTGCTCAACGGTAATGCACTTGCCTTTGAAGTCCACCTTGTCCCATGTGAGTCCAAGACATTCGCCCTCGCGTATGCCAGTGTAAAGACAAAAAGCGTACGCATTTTTGAATTCTGGGTCCGCTTCGATGGCCTTCAGAAATGCCGGGATTTCACCGTCGAGCAACGGAGTAATTTTATGTTTTTTGCACTTTTCAATGTCTAAATTTTCGCAGGGATTTTTGACAATGATACCCTTCTTAATGGCATAAGCTAAAGCCGTATGGAGCACCGTGATGACGTTCTTGACGGTCTTCGGGGAGAGTTTTTTCTTTGACAGCGTTTCTGCCATATCTTCGATGTCTCCCGGCTGCAAGCTCTGCACACGAATCCCGCCCAAATTAGGGTTGATATGATTTTTGATAATCCCGATATAACTCGCAACGGTCAGCGGTTCCCGCTTCGTTTTGATTCTTTTCTCGAACCACTCATTTACGCACTCCGCAACCGTTGTTGTGCTATTATCGCAGTAGGAGCCCTGTTTGACTTCGTAGAGGAAGGCGATGGCTTTGTCCATCGCCTCCTTTTTTGTTGCACCATAGAAACTCTTGTATTTCCTTTTGCCATCGCTGCCGAACCGCCGCGTATCAAGGGCGCGAGCCTCATAACGACCGTCTTTCCGCTTGAAAGCGCTAATACCGTCTCTGTCAGAACACTTTTTGTTCATAGTCCTTCATCCTTTCCAAAAAAATGTATTCAAACATAACGGCATCGCAGCCAAGGTGCTAAGGGGAAAATCAATATTGGAAAGGGTTGTTTTTTAATTAAAAGATAATTTTAGGATGAAGGATACAGTAATTATTTATTTCCAGTATTCGTTGCCGTTGTCATCCACTCGCGTATAAGAAGCGATTTTTCTTTCTGCTTCTGCAAAGAACAGCGGAAGTCCCGACCTCGGCTCAATGGTCACAAACGGAGAAACCACGTCGCAGCCTGTAGCTGTAACGCACAACATTTCAATATATGCCAAAGCCTCACAAATTCTGTTCTCCAAATACTGTTTTTCAAATTTAATTCGTAACGAGTGTGGTTCTTTGGCGTCTTTTCCAGCAGCTCCCTCTGTGTTTGGCATCACTTTTTGTACTTGAGATATTGCGCTCTCGATATCTCTAAATTTACCCAAGATACTTTCAAGGTTTTCGCCACTGAGGAAATTATAGAAACTCATTGAACCATCTTGGCTCTCTTTTCGCGCAGAGCTGCAAATACGATGCAATGCCCTAACTGCGCTGAGGCTCAGTCCTGTGTATTTAGAAACTTCATCATCGGATATACGGCGGGTAGGTGTATCTATCACTCCAAGCAAATAATCCGCCGATACATGATACGTTTCTACAATCCTCTTAATGTACTCTCCGCTCGGAATAGACTTTCCTTGTCGCCACTTGGTGATTACTGCGGGAGAAACTTCAAGTCGAGTTGCTGCTGTTACCGCCGTTTCCTGATTATGTATGAGTAACTCGTTAAACCTTCCCGCAAAATCATCGGTCTCACGAATAAATACAGGCCCCACCATGTATTTTACCTCCATTTCATCTATGGCTTAATTGTACCACAAATACAGAAAATGTCAACAAGTAAAAATATGTTTATGTTTGCAAAACTCCTATTGACAAAATAAACGTATTGCAATATCATATAATCGTAAAATTCAATGGCAAAAAATTTACGCATGGAGGTTTCTATGAAAAAACTAACGCTTTCTATTCAAGAGGTTGCCAACGTTCTTGGCGTTTCTCGCCCCACGGTTTATAAACTCGCCCAGATGTCCGATTTTCCTGCGTTTCATTTGCGCGGGCGCGTCGTCATCTCCGCTGATGGGCTCGAAAGATGGGTCGAGGTGATGAGTCGGAAAGGGGTTGGTGCCGTTAAATAAAGGCAACCTTATCCGAGCCAGACGCGGATATTTGATCCGCGTCTGGCTTCCCCTCACTAACAGAGGGGTAATGTGTACAAAGAAACAATTAAAACAATAAGGAGCTGATTTCATGAGCACTAACAACACAATCACTATCGACTATGTAACGTTTGTATGGGACACCAAGACGGTGTCAGAGGCAATTCATGCACTCGGCCTCTCGGCCTCTACTTGGACTACGAAGGCAGGGCATTACCCGTACGCGCACATCCAGCGGGCAGGGAACATCTCTATCGCATACGACAATTACGATGAGCGCGGAGTATTTGTTACTTTGACCTCTCAGGGCTGCCGGGAATTTGAAAACAACTCTTCTATTGGCTGGACCGACCTCTTTGGGATTATCCGGGGCGGAGAAGGCCATATGACGCGGCTGGACATCGCTTTTGACGACCGCACCGGCCTCCTTGATATGCAGCAGATGAAGCACGACCGTAATGCGGCCAATTATCGTTCTCTCCTCTCCTATACTGCGGAGCATCGCTCCCACAAGGAGAATATCATGGGAATGTCCCTTTATTTTGGAGCGAAAGGCTCCAATACGAATATTCGCATCTACGACAAGGATGCCGAGCAGGGTGGTTTGGGGACGCATTGGATTCGCGTGGAGCTGCAGCTCAGGGACGCTTATGCTGATACCGTTGTGAAGTCCGGTTTATCCATCCCGTGCATTTTTTCCTCCGTCCTCAAAAAGTACCTCGTGTTTCTGCAGCCTAACCCTACAGACAGCAACAAGTGCCGCTGGCCGGTTGCGCCTTATTGGAACACCCTCCTTGAAGGCGCACAGACGCTCACTCTGTCGTGTCACAAGGACACACGCAGCGATGGGCAGAGCCGCATCACCAACCTGCAGAACGTACTGAGGAGCTTCGCCCGCGACAACGGCTGGGTAAGTACGGCGGACATCGTCTGCAAAACGGCTCACAATGACGGCTATCCCCTGCGTATGGTGCGGAGCGAACATGGAGCATCCGCTTAACCCGCATAAGTCCTACGCATATTCCCCCCCAGCCCCGCTGTGCCGCACCGCAACGGGTTCAGGCAGGGCAGCACATTTCGCGCTTACCACGCCCTACCCGAGCCCCCTGTGCGGACGCACCCCCGCACGCCGCTGATCACCGGCGCAGGCGAAGTGCTTCGCGTGCCTGAGGCTTCATCTAATCTGAACAGCTTTTTGCGGTGAGGTCGATAGCGAAATCTATAAATGAAAATAGAAGGCAAAAACAGGAAGGAGTTCCACTCCTTCCTGTTTTTGTCTGAGAGTTTTCTGCAAAGCATCAACTGTCCCTTAGAGCTTTTCTGAGCCATACTGCGAGGGCCAGTAGGACAAGGAGCATACGGGTAGCCCACGCTTATCCACCCGTCTGAGCCCCTGTACGGGCGCAAAGCGTGTACCTCGTGAATAGGTGCTACTTGCAGCAGTCATCGCAAAGAGCACGAATGTCACTTATCACATCATCCCAAACAATACCTGCTGCATAGTTGTTTTTTCCTTGGTATCTTTCCCATTGTTCCCGCATCAGGGGGCTTATTCGGATTTCATCAAGCGTTCGCTCATATAGTGCCAGTGCCTGCTCACTGCCTCGTTTGCGGGCAGTCGCAGTAAGGGCTGCCGCAAGGGTGGCTTTGTCAATCTCCAGTCCTGTATCCTGCAGAACATACAAATCGTAAAAATCGCGCAGCCGCGTATTCAGAACCGAGCGCGACAATACCGTTTCTATCTTTTCCGCCAGCACCGTTTCAAGGTTATACGCCCAAAGAGTGATATACCTCTCTTCGAACATCAACTTGTATTGATAGTTGACAGCGGCTGGCGTAATCGCGTCTCCCGTGGATATATCGATTTTCAGCGGTATTCGAGTTGCGTCTAAAAACGCATTGAGGGAAATACGGACACCGCTATACTCCGCATCATCCATAATCGTCCCAAAATCATTGATTTCAAAGCAGATATTGTCATCAACAGGCACAGCAATGATTTCTTCAACCATTGCTTTTGCGGCTATCGTATCCAGCGGCATATTGCGAATACTCGTATCAATATCCATAGTGGCGCGGTTTTCAAGGCCCACCATGGCAGATACAAGCATCCCACCCTTTAAGATGAAATTATCCCTATGCTCCGACAGAGATACTCGCTCTAAGAATCGTTCCATACCATAATTGCGTATCAGTAATTGTGCCTTGGCACTATCTCCTCGTGCCATGTTTCGGACTTTGTCCTTAAGCTGCCGTGAAGTCTTAATCATCAGAACAACACCCCCATCACCTCGTTCACTTGTTTTTCCATTCGCATGACCGATGCATAATGGCTTAAGTTGACAAGATTTTTGTCTTTCTTTTTCATATATTCCCTTATTGCATAGTTGAATGCTGCGCTGTCCATGTCTGACCGCTTGCGGATTATATCGCAAATCGTCCGCTCCATATCATAAGCATGGACAAAATGGCCGCCATTTGAAGAAATCAGACAGATACCCATGGCATACCAGTCCGCTTTTGTATAATAGACCTTTACACCCTTTTCCACCAATCCTCTGCTGTTGTAATTTGCCGCAACAGTAACAGAAAACGGCAGCGGCTCCTTCTCGGCGAGGTTGTGCAGATATAGCGCCGCTTCATGTGAGAAGACTGCTTTTGGGAACTGCGCTTGCAGCAGGTACATCTCATCCGGGAACACATCGGGAGACACATAAACACCGTGTGCGACCTTTTCCAGCCCTCTTTCCTTTATATACCGATAGAAAGCGTCTTTCGTGACACCGGCAGCCAAAACATCGGAGGTTTTCAGAACGCCTTGGTTTTCAAGAGACAGTTTTTCGATTACATAGTTTTTCAAGCCTATCACCAACTTTCACGCTGATATTATACGGCAAAACCAGCGTGAAAGTCAACTGCATAATGCTTTTTTGCATCGGGAGTTTATTCACAACGCACCGGCTATGCTTTGAGATGCTTCTTGCGCCCTCGGCACAGTCGGAAGGCGCATACCTTAGCTTGCCACGCCCCAACTGAGTCCCCATGCGGATGCATCTCCGCACGCTGCTGATCTCCGTGCAGCAGCGGAGGGTTTCGCGTGCCTGAGGCTTAACCAACATCTCGCTTCGCATAGCAAAAGAGCCACCTGCTTCTCCGGCAGGTGGCTCTACTTTTCACTTGATACCTCCACAGGGTCAGAAACACTTTCGATAACGACCGAATTGCTGCCGCCATCCGCATCCGCTGCATACACGGACGTCGGGAGCAATCCAACCACCATCACCAGCGTCAGCAACATAGCTACTACGCCACGCAGCTTCTTGTGTTTCATGGTTTTTGAAATCTCCTTTCAAAAATTTTTGAAGATTAACCGGCCTTCCTACCTTTACATGAATATGATATTTTGCCAAGTTCGAGATGCAAAAAAGGCAGGAGACCGACGCTCTCCATAATCCCATAGTAGCATATTCGATTATATTGTCAACACATCTGAATCTGCAAATTTTTTGATGTTTTATAAAGAGTTCAAAGCAAAAAAAGCAGCGGCATCGCCGCTGCTTTTCTAAATTTAATTGAAACTTGTTACGCTGCGTAGTAAACGAAAATCTCGTGGTATCCAGCAGAGGCATTCCAACGAACCACGCAGTTGACGGCGGAAGCGCAACCCTCAGGGACTTCATCAACAGGACTCCAACGCCCAAGGCGGATGGCAGTTTCCTTAACATAATCCACCTTCTGCTTAATTGCAGACTCAACCCATTCCTGATTCCAACAAGACTCAGGACAATCGCGCTCCAAGTAAATGGGAGGGAAATAGCTTCTGCTGCCATCCCAAATCTCAAAACCTACGCTTTCCGCGTAAGCATTTCCAGCAGCCATAGCTGCGGAACAGTCGATATCAGCCTTGGTGGGCTTGGTGGGCTCGGTGGGAGTAGTAGAACCACCACCAGTGGAACCGCTGTTGTCGTCAGAGGGCTTGCTGGGAGTGGTGCTGCCACCGTTGCCGCCGGAGGGCTTGTCAGGCGTGGTAGTCTGCTTGTTGTTCTGGTAGTAGGCCCAAGCCTCGTCAGCGGTACGACCGCCGGCTGCCTTCTTGGAACCCGCACCCCACTGACCGTCCGCGCCGACGCCGTACCAACGCTGGAGCTCCTTCACCTGTGCGGTGGTCAGAGAACCGTTATCGTAGCTGGGTGCTGCGGGCTTCTGGGGCTCCGGCTTAACCTCAGGCTTCGTTTCGGGCTTGGTCTCAGGCTTCGCGGTGTCCTGCTTGTTGTCGGCGGGCTTCTGAGTCTCCTGCTTGGCGTCGTCCTTCTTGGTCTCGTCCTTCTTGGTCTCGTCCTTCTTGGACTCGTCCTTCTTGGACTCGTCAACCTTGGTCTCGGTCTTCTTGTCGTCGGCCTTGACCTCATCCTTGGCATCGGTCTTATCCTCGGTCTTCTGAGCATCATCGACCTTGGGTTCCTCCGCCTTCTCATCTGTCACGTTTCCGGACTGCTCGACATAAGCGGTGATATCCTCCGCCTTGACGACCACATTGCCATCCGCATCCAGCACATTGCCGTCCGCATCCAGCGTGAAGTCGGTCACTGCCTTGCCGTCCTTGTCCACCAGAACCTTTTCGCCGGTCTCAGTCGTCTGCACGTAGCATCCGATTTCCTCGCCGGTCTTGGTTTCCTCGCTGGCCTTGTTGCCACAGGCCACCAAACTCATGGTCATCACCAGAGCCAGCAGCAGGGCCATAAAATTCTTCATCTTTTTCATTGTCATAGTTCCTTTCTCCGCAGTGTATTCAAGAAGCTGCTTGGTCCGCAGATAAATCTACCAATTCACTGACACCGGCAAGATAATACTGGTCATTCGTACCGTCATAAAGGATGGAAACGCGGATAATCCCCATTTCTTTGTGTGTTCCGTTTTCATACAGCTCCAAAATGAACTCGTCATTTCGGTAGGCGTCGAAACCTCTCTTTAGGGACAGCTCTTCCGAATAGAAGAAATTGTGCGTCCATGCCGCGCCATACTTGTATGTACCCTTATAACTCATGTCCAGCCCGACCATACCTTCATTGCCGGCATAATCATTTTCATATCGCTCAAAGATGTTTTGGATGCCCTCATCCACAATTTCCGCATAGGTGGTCTCGGTCGTTTTTCTCTCCGCCTCATAATCGAATTCGACCCTGCCGGTCATGCTGCTGTTCGTCTTGTGGTTGTACTTACTCCAAAGGTAGGTGGTTCCCTTTGGGTTGTCCGTGGTGGGGTTCAGGTAGATGGCGCCGGTTCCGACGCTGGCATCGCCCATGCCCAGCGTGACGGTGTACCCGGATGCCAGCTTGCAGGAGACCGTAACGTCGTTGCGGTAGTTCTTGGTGTGCGCCACGCCATCTGCGGCGTCCCCCATTCTCTCCCCATTTGCATCATAGTAAATGCCGTCTGCTGTCTCCAACGAATAGTTGTGTAGGTTGTACTTGTCCCCCTCCAGTTCTGCAGGAATCGAATCGTCATACTGCCGCTTGCTGCCGCCGCTTTTGGGGGTATCCGTACCATCGCCGCAGGCGATCAGCACCAGCGGCAGCGACAGGGCAAGCAGAAACCCAATGATTTGCTTCGCAATTTTCATCTTTCTTTCGTCCTTTCCCTGTGCGCGGCATTTGCCGCGCATTATTCGTGCTATCGTTTTTATTCCGCCAAATCAACGCACCGGTCGGGTTTGTAACCAGCATTATAGCACTTGCGGTGGTGCAAATCAAACATAATTGAAAATATAGCGGTTACAATATATCGTTGAGGTGGTATGGATGAACTGTTACGGATATGACAACGCCCTGCGGAAGCGGCTGGCCCAACTCCGAGTTCAAAAAGGGGTGTCGGCGCGTGAAATGAGCCTCGCTCTCGGACAGAACACCGGCTACATCAGCAACATCGAAAGCGGGAAGACGCTGCCCTCCATGACTGGGTTTTTCTATATCTGCGAGTACCTCGACATCTCTCCCTGCGATTTCTTCGACTTCGACACGCAGGCACCGAAAGAGGCCTCCGAAATGATGTCCCGCCTGAAACGCCTGAACGCCGTGCAGCTCAACCATGTGGCGGCTATCGTAGAAGACATACTGGAGTAATACAGCAGATCGCGGCATCGCCGCGATCTGCTGCTCTGCTTTCACGAAAAGAACAGCGTGTCGGAGGGTTCTTCCAGCTCGACAACACTCAGGTCGATAAAGTCATCCAGTGATGGTGCAGACCGCCGCAGGTAATCGTGACCGCCGTCCACAGCGCAGGTGCCGCACGAGCAGGTCTTGAAGTCGTGAGGGGAAACGGACTCAATGACCTCCCCGCATTTCCTGCATTTGATAGCGTTTCTGATAATCATATATTTCTCCTGTAAAAGTGTGCAATCATTGCACACTTTTCCCTTCGCGCCTTACGCGCCTCACGCGCTCTGCTGGACGACAATACCCTCTTCATCCCAAGTTGCCAAACGGAAATTATAGGGGCGTCCGTCAGGCGCGGCGAGACCGTTCAGGATGTCCCGCAGCTCCCGCACCTCCGCAGGGTGGCTCTTGGCAATCAGCACCGCCTCATCCACGGGCTTGTTGTCCAACGCGCAACCGTCTACGTACATACGGAGCTGGTAGAGGTCGAGGGCCTTCGTCCTGCCGGACTTTGCCTCGTAGATGGTAACACCGTTGACAAAGCCCACGAACAGGTCCACCTTGGCCTTCAGTCCGATTTTCTGGAATACCGGCTCCTCGCGGCTCACCCGCAGGGCGTTGGGGTCGCTCTCCCGCTTGGCGGTCAGCTCGCGGATGTACCGCGCTTCAAGGGTGTCCACGTCCTTGGCCGGGGCAGGTACATAGGAGGCAATCCAACTCAACAGATTCTTCAGGCGCGGGTCGGCCTCACAGAAGGACGTCTTGGTGTTCTTCGTGGCAGGCAGCGCGGCGGGATTGTCTGTAATCATGTCTACCTGCACCAAGAAACGGTTCTGACTGGGGTGTACTGCTTCACCCCAAACCCTATCGAAAAGGCCGTGTTCGATGGCGCGACCGTTGATACGCAATTCCACGCCGCTGGAGCTCATGTTGCATTTATAGTAAACGGCATTGGCCTTGGTGGGCAGGATGTTACCGTACTTGCAGCGGATGGTCAGCGGGCCGCCGCCGAGGTCGCAGGGAACATCGCCGTAATCCGTCACCGTACCGTCCTCCCACGCCGGCAGCAGCGGCGTCAGAACATGGTGCTTCTCCACGCCGTCGCTGATCTCCACCACCTCCATGGTGATGCCGGTGTCTGCCAGCACGCCGGCGTAGACGTACCGCAGCTCCTCAATAACATACCGTACGAGGCTGTGGAAGTCGGAGGATGCGGCCTTTCGGTCGGGCTTGACCGTGCGGAACTTCACCATGGGGCAGCGGACGGAGATGGCCGTTCCGGTCCGGTGAGGCAGCCCGCCCGTACCTGAGTAAAAGCGAACCTTCATGGGCTTGTCGTTCTCGGAGGTTCCCATAGAGTAGGGCGCCGTGACCTCCCGGTAGCGGTTCTTCTGCGCGTCCTTCTTCGTGCGGGTACGGATGACCCACTCCTGCGTTGGGCCGCTGTCGCAGGAGGCCAGAGCGTGCTTCAGGCCAAAGCCGTGTTCATTCAGCGGGGTCTGCACTCCATCCCGACAAGCGATGGTCAGGGCACTGTTCAGGTCGGAGATGCCCGTGCCGCCGTCTACCACACCGATTCTCACAGCGTCACCCAAATTCTCAAACGACAGCACCACCGTCATGGATAGGTCTGGGTCGCTGCAGTTGGCGCGAAGGTTGGAAATGGCGTCGTCCGCCAGCTCACAAATGACCTGCCCCATACTATTGAAATTGTCACCGATGCCGGCAAACAGGCCGTAGCCAGTGGGGTTATTCCGGATGATTACCTCCCCGATAGGAGTCTTCTTTTCGTTGTTCATAGTTCTATGTCCTTTCGTATTTTTCAGGTAGGTGGAGCTGTTCTCACAGCTCACGGATGTCGTCAAGCATCCCATCGTACTTCTCCTCCAGTGCGGCGGCGATGATTCGCAGCAGGGCCTGCTGGCGAATGACTTCCTTGCAGAACGCCGTTGCCAGCGCGTCCGGCGACATATGCAAATCAATGCACATGTGAAGGAGTTCTTTCCACTCGTAATCGGTCACGTCAATCGTCACCTTGTACTTGTCATCTTCGTACATCTCGCGTGCTCCTTTCGTCGTATTCAAAGCAAAACACCGTGCAGGGTAATCCCTACACGGTGCGTCGAGAAACGACAAGGAGACGGAGCATCCGTCCGCAGGGAAGGCTTGCAAATCCCTTGAAAATAGGATATACTACTCCCTGCGGTGCGGATTTTTCCGTTGTGTAGGTGGTTGTGTCACCTGCTCAGGTTGAGAGGAGCGCCAACTCCTCTCAACTGCCGCTGTTTTATTTTGTGCATTCATTGTAACATATTTGGGTAGATATATCAACTGGCATAATCGCTAAATATATCTGTGTAAATATGTGCAATTTGTATATTTACGCAGATATTCATTTGTGCTACCATGATATGCAGCAGCAATAGGAGGTTGTACTATGTCCCCAGCAAGCAAGGCCCAGCAAAAGGCCGTAAATAAATACATGAAGAACAACTACGACCGCATCAATCTTGTAATGCCTAAGGGCAAAAAAGAGGTCATTCAGGCTCACGCGGCCCAGCAGGGCGAATCCGTAAACGCCTACATCAACCGGGCCATCGACAAGGCTATGAGTGAAGATGACTCCTCTACCTGAGCAGACAAGGCAGGTGATCTGCGCCACCGCGCAGATCACCTGCTTCTTTAAGAGCCTCTTTCCCGCAGCGCCTTACGCATGGTATAATAACGGTACAGGAGGTGGCGATGCGGATGAAGACAACAATAACCTTTGAATTGGAAAGTGGCATCAGGGAACAACTGGCGGCCATCTGCGACCGATATAATCTGTCGCTTGAAGAGGCATTTACTCTTTTTGCGGCGACTGTCGTCCAAGCGGGAAGATTTCCATACGACATGGAAGTGCCTAACGCGGTGACTCAGGCAGCGATGGCTGCCGCCGAGAAGGGCGAGAACCTGTCCGGCTCGTTTGACTCCGTGCCTGAGTTGATGGCCGCCTTGGGCTATACACGGGGCGACTCGAAGCGCCACACGCTCGAAGAACTGGACAATGAAGAAGATGACGCTGAGATGGACCGCCGCATTTCGTCCGTGGCTTTTGAAGCCTATCAGCGGGCCAAGATGAAGGGCATCCCCGTGGCACGCTACGACGCAGAGAAAAAGGCAACCTATTTGCTATATCCCGATGGACACAGGGAGTATGTTGATGACAATAAATAAGTGCAGCTTTAGGAAACAAGCCGGTGATCTGCGCGACTGCGCGGATCACCGGCTTGTGCTTTTGCAGAGGACTCTCATAAAAAGTAACTGCTACAGTTCCCTCTCTGTAACTATCCACTAATGTTGGTTTTTGTGCAGCCACAAGTAAAACTCGCTCATGAAATGTGACGGCGCTTAAAAAACTCGCCCATTTTTTGTGATTTCGATTGATTTCGCGGTTTGCACCCGCCATAATAGGGGGCCATGTAGCGATGCCCGTGTCCTTCTTTGTCAGAACGGCAGGGCGGCTCTCATAAAAAACATCTGCGGCGGAGTCCTCCCCGCCGCAGTTATAGCTATTATATTCCCTTTGCTG
>ERZ826242.2802-NODE-2802-length-14017-cov-18.463114_pt1 | contig 14017 bp, 13 predicted proteins | sample MGYA00519871_ERZ826242 | MGnify/ENA primary metagenome ERZ826242 (study PRJEB31778, sample SAMEA3449226) | human gut metagenome | biome: human gut; feature: human-associated habitat; material: faeces | place: United Kingdom | collected 2010/2012 ...
GATATACGTTTAGTGGATGGTATAGTGATTCATCTTTTACAAACAAAGTAGGAGATGGTGGATCAAGCTATACTCCAATTTCTTCTTTGACTTTATATGCTAAATGGACAATTAATAGTTATAATGTAACATATAACTATAGTCAAAATGGAGGAACAAGTGCAACAAAAACAACAGCTACAGTTAATTATGGAAGTTCTATAGACTTAAGTCCAACAGCCACAAAAGCAGGATGGACATTTGTCGGCTGGAATACCAATAAAGATGCAACTACAGGATTAACATCATTAAACATGAGTACAAGTAATGTAACGTTGTATGCAATCTATAGAAAAGAAGCAGTAACCTTAACAGCTAAGTTTAATGGTAATGGAGCTACATTATCAAGTACATCAAATCTAACATGTACAATACCAGCAGTATATAATAATGCAAGTCAACAGGCAAGTTGTAATGTAAGTGCACCAAGTATAACAAGAAGTGGATACAATATAATAGGATATAATACAGCAACAGGAAGTACTACGAATAATAGTAGTTACAATGCAAGTAGTAAAGTTCTTACCTTAACAAGTTCAAACAATAATTCAACATGGTATGCGATAACAAGTAAGACAATAACAATAACATTTAATAAAAATGGAGCTTCAACACAAACCAATGGATCAGGAACAGCAGTAAGTGATACAACAGTAACAAGAACCTGCAGTATGTATAACACAAATACAACATGTAATGTAACATCACCAATAGTAGTAGGAGCAAGTGGCTTTTCAGTAGTAGGATATAATACATCCTCTTCATCAACAACTTCAGCCTGGAATCATAATACATCTAAAGCTGTAAGTGCGAATGCTACATATTATGCAGTAACAAGTAAAGCAGCTAAGACAATAACAATAAGTTTTAATGCTAATGGAGCAAGTGCAATAGGAAGTACAAGTCAAAGTTGTACAATACCAGCTGTATATAATGGAGCAAGCCAAGCAACAAGTTGTAATATAACTTCGCCAAGTATAACAGCTTCAAGTAATACCCCAACAGTAGTTGGGTGGTCAACGGCGTCAGCTACCCATAGTAATCAATGGAGTGTAAATACAGCTAAAGCCGTAAGTGCAAATGCTACATATTATGCCCAAACAACAAAAGCAGCTAAGACAATAACAATAACATTTAATAAGAATGGAGCTTCAACTCAAACCAATGGATCAGGAACAGCCGTAAGTGATACTACAGTAACAAGAGCATGTACAATAGCTGCCACATATAATGGAACAGCGCAGGCAACAACATGTAATGTAACATCACCAATAGTAGTAGGAGCAAGTGGCTTTTCAGTAGTAGGATATAATACATCCTCTTCATCAACAACTTCAGCCTGGAATCATAATACAGCTAAAGCCGTAAGTGCGAATACTACTTATTATGCAGTAACTAAAAGTACATCAGCTTATACAGCCACCTTTAATACTAACGGAGCGACAAGCGTGGGATCAAGTTCATTAAGCTGTTATAGATATAATGGATCTTCATCATGTACAGTAATTGCTCCAAGTATAACAAGAAGTGGGTTTACGATAACAGGATGGAATACAACAGCTTCAGCAACAACTTCATCATTAAATGTTGGAGCAACATTAAGTTTAACAAATAATCCTACATATTATGCCATAACTAAAAAGGTAGTAATTGTAACCTTTAATAAAGGTGCTAATGTAAGTGCAGTAGGAGCAGCAAGTGGGACGTGTACAATACAAAATACAGCAACTAACTGTTCAATGGTCACGCCGAGTATAACGCCAAATACTGGATACACATCAGTAGGTTGGAATACAACAAATGGAGCTACAACAGGAACAGTAGCTGGAAGTAATATAACTGGCTTAACAGCCAATACAACTTATTACGCAAATGCATTAGATAAAACTTCACCAACAATAAGTTTAAATCCAAATACGCAGACTACATATGTAAGTGGAGGTAAAGCAGTAACCGTAACATTAGCTGACTCAGGAAGTGGATTAAAAGCAAGTCAGCCGATATACTATGCTTGGTCAACATCAAATGCAACAGTACCTAGTTCATGGTCAAGTGTAACAAGTACAAATACAGCTGGAGCAAAGAGTGCAACTGTAACAGTACCTGCGACATCATCAGCTTCATTAACAGGAACATATTATTTATGGATAAAAGCAGGGACATTATCAGATGTAAGTGGAAATACATCGAATCAAGTAATAAGTGCTTTATTTAAGTTTGATAATATAAAACCTACAGGGACCATCATATTTAATGGACAAAAAGGGGATAGTTCAGCATCTGGTGCATATATAGTTGGACCAACATTTAATAGTGCTCCATATGCTTCATCTATAACAAACGATGAACACTCTAACATAAAAAGTTCATCATTATCTTGTAGCAGTTCCAATCACACTATAGCTGTACCTAACATTATAAATCAAAATAAAGTGGATATAAATATACAGCAAACAAAGGGTTCAGAAGATCCGGATTATCATTATTTACAAGAAGATACTATAGTTACTTGTACACTTGATATTACCGATAATGCAGGTAACACAACTACAGTAAGTAATAGTGAAAAATTTGGGAATGGATGGTTTTCAAATAATTCTACCACTTGCTCTAATGGAAATAGTATTAAAACATGGAATTTTATTAGCGGAATGAAAAAAATTACTGGATGGGTATATACATATTGGACATGGACAAACGCTAATATATATTACTATTTTGATAGTGAGGGTACTATGCTTCGTGGCTGGCAAAAAATTAATGGAACGTGGTATTTCTTCTATGGTGGATGTGACCTAAGTTATACAATTGGTTCCGGATATTATTATCCTGATGGGGGGATGCTTTGGAACGATTCAATAACTGATGCCAATGGAAATAAATGGACATTTGGATCTAATGGGGCCTGCACATCGGGAAGTGGTTGTTAAAAAGGAGGTAATTCAATGAAAAATAAAATAATTTTAATTGTAATCATTTTAACAACAGTTTTGATAACAATGATATTTTGTATAATAAATAAGAAAGAAGTAGAGCCACCTTTACAAAGCAAAACTGAAATAATTAAAAATCTAAAAATTGAAAATGAAAATATATTAAAATCAGATGAAGCAGTTATTATCAAAGCTAATATTAAAAATAATAATAAAGAAACAGTTACAATTAAACGATTGCATATAACATTAATAGACGAAAATGGAACGGATATAATATCAGAGACTATTAAATTAAATAAAACAATTATGGCTAATAAAAAGGAAAGCTTTTCAATAAAGATCGAAGTTACTAATTCATTTAGAATTTTTGCAAAATATAAATTTGAAATAGACTGATTGTTAATTAAACAAATATAAAAAAATTAATGGAATCATCATTAGTTTTTTCTTTTATTTTAACGTTTTTTTGACATTTTCATTTGCTTTATCTCGCTTTTTTTGATAAAATCAAATATGGTGATAAAACATGGTAAAATATGATGAAAGCTCAATAAAAATACTAGAAGGATTAGAAGCCGTAAGAAAAAGACCAGGAATGTATATTGGTTCAACTGATAAACGTGGGCTTCATCATTTAGTTTGTGAAATTGTTGACAATAGTATTGATGAAGTTATCAATGGTTATGGTGATCGTATTAAAATAATCATTCACAATGATGGAAGTGTTAGCGTTGAAGATTTCGGTAGAGGTGTCCCTGTCGGTACCCATACAAGTGGGAAATCTACGCCAGAAGTAATTTATACTGTTCTTCATGCCGGTGGTAAGTTTGAAACTTCAGGCTATAAAGTATCTGGTGGACTGCACGGTGTTGGTGGTAGTGTTGTAAACGCTTTATCAAAATGGATGGAAGTTACCATTAAACGTGATGGCAGCGAACATTATATTCGTTTTGAAAATGGTGGACACACAGCTATTCCACTAAAAAAACTAGGAACGACAAATCGTACAGGAACCAAAGTCCATTTTATGCCAGATGATACTATTTTTTCGACAACAGCTTTTTCATTTACCAATATTTGTGAAAGAATGCAAGAAAGCGCATTCTTATTAAAAAACTTAACAATTGAAGTTCATGATGAAGCCGATGATAAACATGAAATCTATCATTATGAAAATGGTTTGAATTCATTTGTAGAATATTTAGATGAAGATAAAAAAGCCCTTCATAAAGTCGTTGATTTTGATGGTATGAAAGAGGGCATTAATGTTGAAGTAGCCTTTCAATATACGGAAACATATTCCGAAAATATAATTTCATTTGTTAATAACGTCAAAACAACTGATGGTGGAACGCATGAAGTCGGTTTAAAAACTGCATTTACTAGAGTCTTTAATGATTATGCTAGAAATAACGGTTATTTAAAACCAAAAGACAAAAATTTAGAGGGTAGTGACACTAGAGAAGGACTAACCGCTATTATTAGTTTGCAAATACCTGAAAAGCTTCTTCAATTTGAAGGTCAAACAAAAGGCAAATTAGGAACACCCGTTGCTAGAACTGTAGTAGATAGTGTTGTTTCGGAAAAGCTTACCTTCTTCTTAGAAGAAAATAAGGAATCAGCTACTAAAATATTAGATAAAATGGTTAAATCTAAGCAAGTAAGAGAAGCAGCTAGAAAAGCTAGAGATGAAGCTAGAAATGGTAAGGGCAAAGGCAAAAAAGAAAAATCAATTAGTGATAAATTTACTCCAGCCCAAACTAAAAACCCTAAAAAGAATGAACTTTTTTTAGTCGAGGGAGATTCAGCAGGGGGCTCTGCTAAACAAGGTAGGGACCGAAAGTTCCAAGCCATTTTACCATTAAGAGGTAAAGTTATTAATACCGAGAAAGCCAGTTTAACTGATGTTCTTGCTAATAACGAAATCAATACCATGATCCACACTATTGGTGCTGGAATTGGTAGTGACTTTAATATTGAAGATTGTAATTATGATAAAGTTATCATTATGACCGATGCCGATGATGATGGCGCACATATTCAAATTTTATTATTAACTTTCTTCTATCGTTACATGAAACCATTAATCGAACATGGACATTTATATATTGCGATGCCTCCACTGTATGCTTTAAAAAATGGTAACAAAATTTATGGTTATGCTTGGGATGATGAAGACGCTGACGAAATAAGAAAAAATAATAAAGTAAAATTAGAAAAACAACGTTATAAAGGTTTAGGTGAAATGGATGCTGAACAATTATGGGAAACAACTATGAATCCAGATATGCGTAATTTAATTAAAGTTAGCTTAAATGATGCTTCCCTTGCCGAAAAACGCGTTAGTGTTTTAATGGGTGATAATGTTGAACCCCGTAAACAATGGATTGAAGAAAACGTTGAATTCACTTTAGATGATGGTTACGTTAAATAAAACATTTTGATTAAATCATAAGCTAGGAGGACAAACATGTCAGAAGTAATAAAAAAAATATATGATTATTCTTTAGAAGACATCATGGGTGAAAGCTTTGGTAGATATGCCAAAACAATCATTCAAGACCGTGCGTTGCCAGATGTTAGAGATGGTTTAAAACCTGTCCAAAGAAGAATACTATATGCAATGTATAAAGATGGAAACACTTATGATAAACCTACAAAAAAATCAGCTAAAGCTGTTGGAAATATCATGGGTTTTTACCATCCTCATGGAGACTCTAGTATTTATGATGCTTTAGTCAGAATGAGCCAGTGGTGGAAAAATAATCTTTGTTATGTTGAAATGCAAGGAAATAATGGTTCTATGGATGGTGATAGTGCCGCTGCTATGCGTTATACTGAAGCCAGATTATCCAAAATTGCTGGTGAACTTTTAAAAGATATTAACAAAGACACTGTTCTAATGAGTTGGAATTATGATGACACATTATTAGAGCCAACAGTGCTTCCAGCTAAGTATCCTAACCTTTTAGTTAATGGCGCAACTGGAATAAGTGCTGGATACGCTACCAATATTCCGCCTCATAATTTAGGCGAAGTAATTGATGCTACTATTAAAAGAATTGATAATCCAAATTGCCGCTTAGATACTATTTTGGATATTATTAAAGGTCCAGATTTCCCAACTGGTGGAGTAGCTGAAGGTCTAAACGGAATTAAAGAAGCTTTTACAACCGGTAGAGGAAAAGTCAATGTTAGATGTAAGTATGAAATTGTAGGACCAAAAAACAAAAGACAAATTATTATTTCAGAAATTCCTTATGAAGTTAATAAAGCCTTATTAGTTAAGAAAATAGATGACATTAGAATCGATAAAAAAGTTGAAGGGATTGCCGAAGCAAGAGATGAATCTGATCGTAATGGACTTCAAATCGCTATCGATTTAAAGAAAGACGCTAACGAAGAATTAATTATAAATTATTTACTTAAAAATACTGACATGATGGTTTCTTATAGCTATAATATGGTTGCCATCGTTAATAGAAGACCAATGGTATTAGGCGTTTTAGAAATACTTGATGCTTATATAAATCATCAAAAAGATGTTATTACTAAAAGAACTGAGTTTGATTTAAAACATGCAAGAGCTAGAATGCATATTGTTGAAGGTTTAATAAAAGCCTTATCAATCTTAGATGAGGTTATTAGAGTAATTAGAGGATCTAAAAACAAGTCTAACGCGATTGAAAACCTGCAAACAGAATTTGACTTTACTAAACTTCAAGCAGAGGCTATCGTTAATTTACAATTATATAAATTAACTAATACTGATGTCACTGAATTAGAAGAAGAAATGAAAAAACTTCAAAGTGAAATTGAAATTTGGGTTCAAATACTTGAAAATGAAGAAGCTCTGAAACACGTTATGAAAACCGAGTTAAAACTAATTAAAAAAGAATATGCCACACCGAGAAAAACTGAAATTAAAGAAGAAGTAACTGAAATAAAAATAGATACAACCTCATTAATACCAAAAGAAGATTGTATGGTAATCGTTACTAGTGAAGGTTATGTCAAACGTGTATCAATGCGTAGTTTTGCCGCCAGTGATGAAGAAACAGGACTAAAAGAAAAGGACTATGTTCTTGGATTATATGAAGCTAACACCATGGACACATTATTATTATTTACTGATTTAGGTAATTTCCTATATATTCCAGTTTATGAACTTCCAGATTTAAAATGGAAAGATTTAGGTAAACATATTAGTAATATTATTAAAATAAGTTCAGATGAGAATATTATCTCCTCATACCTAACTAGTGACTTTAGTGATAAAATAAATTTCTTATCATTTACTAAAAATGGTATGATTAAACAAACAAACTTAGCCGATTTAAAAGTTCAAAGATATTCTAAACCAATCACCTTAATTAAATTAAAAGGTGATGATAAGGTTGTAAACACTGAAGTTTCTAACAAAGAAATCTTTATTACCACTGAAAATGGATATGGTTTAAGATATAAGACTGATGAGGTTCCAACTACTGGATTACGAGGTAGTGGTGTTAAAGCTATTAACCTAAAAAATGATATTGTAGTTTCTGGAAAAAGCTTTAATGATGCTCATTATGTAGCAATTATTACTGATAAAAACACCGCAAAAAGAATTAAAATTGAAGAATTTGAGTTAACATCAAGAGCTAGAAAAGGTATTCAATTAGTTAGAGACGTTAAAACTAATCCATACCATATCATAAATAGCTTCATTATTAAAAACAAAGTTGACCTAGGAATAATTACTGATGAAATTAAATATTTAAAAATAACAGAATTACCAATCTGTGATCGTTATCAGACTGGAACAACCATTTCCAAAGATGATATTGAAAAAACATTTATTAAAACAGGTGTTCAAGAAAATGAAGAACCAGAAATTGATGTGTCTTTAGATAAAGTGGATGAACAGATAATGACAATCGATGATTTTCTAGGTGATTTTAAGATAGATTAATTTCTATCTTTTTTTGACTTTTTTGTAAAATATGCTATAATCATTTAGTATTATTACTTGAAGGGGGAATAAAATGGATCCATTATTAATGAGCGACATAATAGAAATAATAGAAGAAGACCCTGAGGCCGCGCAAAGATTTATTTTAGAATATTATGCTATAACAAATGCAGAAAAGCATGATACACCTTATTTTCTTCAGGGAAGATTAACACATCAAAAAGATATGTCATATCTTTTAGCATGGTTTAAAAATATAGAGTTTAGTCAAGCAAACAGAAAATTTATTAGAAGGTTAGCTAATTCTAATGCCTTTTTAAGGAAAGACATTGCCAAACATCCAGACAAGTGGCTTCCATTTATTCGTGAAATAAGCTTTTGCGAAAAACCAGAGCTTGATAGGCTTTCCATGAACTTATGGATTATGAAATCAGAATTTGAAATTGATGAAGTAGAATTTTCAAACCCAATAAATCCATTAGAAACATCAATTATTTTTGATAAAAACTCTAGGCCAAGATACTGGGATAAAATCTATTCTGATGGAGTTATTAGAGACATAAAAGGTACAGTTTCAGCAGCTACTGAAGAAACAAGCTACGCATGTCAATTATCTTTAGATAGAGCTTCATACGCATTTTGTACAAGACATAGTAATGATAGTGTTGCTGTTGTTCGAGATAAACGCTTCTTGTATTTAACCGGCTTTGAGTTTAATCCAAGTGATTTTGATATACACGCAAACAGCAACCCAGAATTTGAATTTGTTGATGATATTAAAGGCGCTTTAGATGAACATATCAGCGAGACTGAACGAGGAAAAGTAAAAAGTTTTTCTCTTTCGACTATATTACCAAGCATTAATGGGCAAAATCCATCATATTTATATAAATCTTAATAAAAAAATATATTTCCAACACCCACCCAACTTTAGTTAGAATAATAACTAAAGTTTTTCTTTTGGACTGTTTTCCTATTTTTTGTTATCGTTTAAAGTCTAGTTGAATATATTAATATAGGTGATAAAAATGGATACAAAAGAAAAGTTTAAAGATTTTGTAAAAAAGAATCCTGTATTATTAAAGCATGTCAAAGACGGAAAAATGACATGGCAAAATTTCTATGAAATATACGATATATATGGTGAAGATGAAAATGCTTGGAAAGATTATTTAACCCCAGTAACTACTGCTGCCGCTGCCGGAGCTACCGCTGCTACAAGCTCATTTGACCTTATGAGTTTTCTTAAAAACCTTGATTTAGATAGTATTCAAGAAGGTGTAAATAGTATGCAAAGAGTTTTAGGTTTACTGCAAGATATGTCTCCAGGGAAAACACCTGCAGCTGAAACTCGTAAACCAAGGCCATTATATAAGCATTTTGAGGACTAATGAGTTTAGATCTCCAATTTAAAATTAAAGAAAATAAATACTATTTAAGATATTTAAGGGAGAACTCTGAATGGTATAAGCTTTTAAATCGTAATCCTGCTAACTTTAAAGCCTTTGAAGAAGAGGTAAAAAGTGTATACAAATTAACCAAAGCTGATAGAATTTCTAAAACTTTAGATACCATTGAAATGGTTGAAAAAGTACTATCAACTTTAAGATAAATATGTTAAAATATAAATGGTGAAGAAAGTGCGAATTATTAGTGGAAAATACCGAGGAAAAAAATTACAAGGTTTTGATATCGATGGTACAAGACCAACTATGGACCGAGTAAAAGAATCATTATTTGCTATGATTCAAACAGAACTTGAAGATAGTAAATGTCTAGATCTTTTTGCTGGAAGTGGCGCTTTAGGATTAGAAGCTTTATCTATGGGGGCTAAAAGTTGTGACTTTATCGATCATAATCAAATAGCTATTAAAACAATTAAAAAAAATACTGAAAATATTGAAGAAAATTTTAAGATAATTAATTTGGATTATAAAAAATATTTAAAAGAAACCAGGGAGAAATATGATATTATATTTTTGGACCCACCTTATAAAAATAACTTATTAAATAAGGCCCTAAAATATATTGAGGAATATGAACTTCTTAATGAGGGTGGCATAGTTGTTTGTGAATATGAATATGAAGATCCTATAACTAATTTAAAATTAAAAAAAGAAAGAAATTACGGTTCGAAAAAAATAAAAATTTTCGAAAAGTAATTTTTTTTTGGAAAAAAGAAGGAAATAGAACTTTGACCTCGTATGATAATATACAAGGAGGTGATAGAAGTTAAAAAAATATCCATTTATTAAACAGGAGGGTTTAAAAGACTGCGCCGCTGCTTCTGTTTGGATGATAGTTAAATACTACAATGGTTTAATAAATATTACAAAACTAAGAGAAATGCTTAAAACTACTAGAGATGGGACCACTGCTTATCATATAGTTGAAACACTAAAAGAATTGGGCTTTACAGCTAACGGTATAAAGTTAAATAAAATAAAAAATACAAACGTTCCTTTTATTGCGAACGTTATCATAGAAAACTCCTACAAACATTATATAGTTGTCTATGAAGCTAACCAAAAACATTTAAAAGTAGCTGATCCGGCTAGCGGAATAAGAAAAATGACTTACGAAGAATTTTATCGAATATGGACAGGCGTAAATATAATAATGTATCCCAAACAAATTATAGCTAAAGAAAAATCCAAGTCATGCACAAAATTTATTATAAAATTAATTACCCCCTATAAATTAGAAATTTTAAAAATTGGATTTTTATCTTTAATTATTACAATACTATCCATAATCGGTTCTTTCTTTTTTCAAACTTTAATTGATAATATAAATCACAATTTACAAAACATTATTCTATTTTTTATATTAATATTATTTACTAACATTTTTCTTATTTATATGCGCTCAAGGTTTTTAATAAAATTAACCAGCAAACTAGATAAGTATTTAACTGAAGACGTTTTTGAAAAAATTCTAAAACTTCCTTACCGTTACTACCATAATCATACATCGGGTGAAGTTATTAGTCGCATCAATGATTTAAATTATCTAAAAAACATAATTAGTAAAATAATTTTGACTGTTTTTATTGATCTTCCACTAACTATTTTTTCTGGAATTGTTCTCGCTTATTTAAATATATTTTTATTTCTTATTGTTTTAATAATTCTCACGCTCTACGTTCTTATTTTATTTATTTATAATAAAAAAATAAACTTCCAAATAGATAAAGTTCTGAAAACTAAAGCTGAGGTCAATTCATTCATGGTTGAAAGTATTAGTGGATTTGAAACAGTTAAAGGATTAAGCATTGAAAATAAAATGAAAGAAGAGTTCAACTATAAGTATGACCATTTTATTAAGTCAAATAAAATACTAAATAATTTAACTAACAATCAAATATTTCTAAAAGATTTTATTAATTTAAGTGGACAAGCTTCACTTATAATTTTTGGAGTTATTTTAATTAAAAGTAATTTGCTAACTTTAAGTGAGCTAATAACTTATAATGTCCTAGTATCCTTTTTTCTAAATCCAATTAGAAACATTATTGATTTAGATTTTGAAATAAAAGAAGCCATAAATTCATTAAAAAGAGTCCTTAGTTTAACAGAATTTAAAAAGGAAAAAACAAAGCCAAATTTAAATGGCGATATTGTATTTCAAAATTTTAGCATCACACTCGATGATGTAAGCTATATACTTAGTAATATTAATCTAACAATTAGAGAAAAAAGTAAAGTTTTAATAACCGGTGAAAGTGGAAGCGGCAAGAGCACCTTATTAAAAATAATAAAGGGCTACTATCAAAAGTATGAAGGAAAATTTCAAATTGATTCAAAAAATATTTATGATTCCTCAAATATTATCTATATAGCCCAAAAAGAAATATTGTTTACAGGAACCATTAATTATAATTTAACATTAAAAGGTAGTAACGATTTAAGCAGTATAATTAATATTTGTCATGTAAAAGAAATTATTAATGATAATGAACTTGGCTATAACGCCTTATTAGAAGAAGATGGGTTTAATATTTCTGGTGGTCAGCGGCAACGAATTGCTCTTGCTAGAGCTCTTCACGATTTTGACATTTTGTTAATTGACGAAGGGTTAAATGGATTAGATACTAATCTAGAACGAAAAATCTTAAAGAAACTTTTTAATAAATATGAAGAAAAAACAGTTATTATAGTATCACATCGTTTAGATAATCTTGATTTATTTGATCATCTCATTAAATTAGACAAAGGTCAAATAGCCATTGATAGCTCATTACCTAGAAAGGAGGAATGATGTTTAAATTTTGGATAAGATTATTAAGGCATATTCTAAATAGATTACCAATATAGAAAGGGGAAGGCAAATGGAATTAACAAAAAATGAATTATTAAATGTAACTGGCGGAGCTATTAATCTAGGATTGTTAACAGCAATTGGTGCTGCAATAACCTTCTTTGCAGGGATTATTGATGGATTTTTAAGACCCATAAAGTGTAATAAATGATATTAAATAAAGAACAGTTACTAAAAGTAACAGGAGGGGCAATTACTGCTTCTTTTATCACTGCTTTAGCACGAGGAATAACTACACTTTTAGAATTGGGTCGAAGTATTGGCAGTGCCATTAGACGAGTTAGTTCTGGCAAAATATGTTCATTTTAAAGTAAAAACGAGATATTTTTATCTCGTTTTTTACTTAAATAATTGATTTTCTGTTGAAATATAACAAAATAAATGCTATAATTTATTTAGCCAAGGAAGGGAGGGATTTTTATGACAAAGGTAGTAGTACGTAATGGTAACGTTGAAAGTGCCCTTAGAAACTTAAAAGTTGATAAAGATGGCTCCCGCGCTAAACTAAAAGAGAGAATACAAGGTTATCAGAAACCCGGAGTAAAAAAGAGAAATGCCAAAAAAGAAGGCATTAAAAATGCTCATAAAAGGGAAAGAAAAGCCAGAAGAGAAAATTAAAAGCCCAAGGCTTTTTTTTAAAATAATTTAAAGGAGGAATTATAATGCGTAACCAAATTTTAGAAGATTTAAAAACTGCTATGAAAAATCAAGATAAAGAAACGCTATCAGTAATTAGAATGATTAAAGGTGCTATTCAAATGGAAGAATTAAATACTAAAAGAGAATTAACTGATGATGAGGTTATAGGAATTGTTTCAAAGCAGATAAAAACAAGAAAAGAATCTATTGCTGAATTTGAAAAAGGAAATAGAAATGATCTAATCGAACAAACGGAAAGCGAAATAAAAATTTTAGAAAAGTATCTCCCTGAACAATTATCAGAAGATGAAATGTTGAAAATAATTGACCAAGCATTTAACGAAGTACAACCTGAAAGCATGAAAGATATGGGTAAACTTATGGGTATAATTACGCCCAAAGTTAAAGGACGTTACGATATGGGCGAAATTAGTAAAATTATTAAAAATAAAATAAACGGGAATTAATTATCTCGTTTTTATTGAAAAAAAGTTAAAATTTGGTTATAATGATATTAACAATAATAAAGAGGGAGATATAATGAAAAAGAAGTTAAATGAATTTAAAAAATTTATCATGAACCATAAAAAAGCAGCTATTGCTATTGCTGCAGTATTATTAATAGCTATTGTTGCTGTAGCTCTTTTGCTAGTCAATAATAGCAAAGATAACAAGTCAAATAAAAAGGAAGAAGACAAGCTCATTGCTAATACAAATGCCGGGATTATTAAAGAAGAGGAATATAAAGGCTTAAAATTTTCTAATGTTACACTAATAAAAGGAAAAGGGACAGATGTTTATACATTATCTATGGATGTAACAAATACGACTAATGAAACGAGCAATATTACTCAAGTAGATATTCCGATAAAAAATAAAGAGGGCGAAGTTGAAGTAACATTATTAGGTTATATCGGCGAAGATTTGAAACCTAATGAAACTAGAACAATTACTGCCTCTGCAAGTATTGATTTAAGCAAATCTGCTTCAAAAGATATAAAAGAACATACGCCACAAAATTCATAAGAAACGATTATTTCGTTTCTTTTTTTGACCCGCCCACCCAACTTTAGTTAGAATAATAACTAAAGTTTTTTTGACAAAAAAGATTGAAATAGTTGACAATAGG
>ERZ826242.2805-NODE-2805-length-14011-cov-2.793852_pt1 | contig 14011 bp, 10 predicted proteins | sample MGYA00519871_ERZ826242 | MGnify/ENA primary metagenome ERZ826242 (study PRJEB31778, sample SAMEA3449226) | human gut metagenome | biome: human gut; feature: human-associated habitat; material: faeces | place: United Kingdom | collected 2010/2012 ...
CACATATTTCAAATTTCCGCAGGAGGTTCGCCGACTGATCTATACAACCAATGCCATTGAAGGCTTTAACCGTCAGCTCTGCAAGGTCACCAAAGCCAAGGCCGTTTTTCCTACAGATGACAGCTTGCTGAAAATGCTGTATCTCGCTATGATAGACATTACAAAGAAATGGACTGGACGTCGGCAGGACTGGAGCGTCATCCACGCCCAGCTGGCAATCTATTACGCCGATCGGATACCCGGATAACAGAAATCCCTTGCCCGTCAAGGGTATATGAACAGCGGCTATGCCGCTGCCCTTGACAGGCTGCGGAATTTCTGTTGCATGGCAGTGAAGGCGGCGAACAGGGTTCCCTGCCCGCCGCCTCTATCCACTTTGGTTTTTACACCGGCTTTTAGCGTTTACACAAAATTAGGGACAGATCCTGATACTCGTTCAGATTCAATCTGCGCTTCGGGTGCCCCGATGTGATAGAGCCACTCCATGCTGATTTCTTTGCCTGTGCAGTCCTTCATCAGTTTCCCTTTTCTGCGTCCTTCCTCTAATAAAGCGATATTTGGCGGATATTTCAAGCAGGGTTTCGCTCCTTGGGATCTAGCGAGAGTGTGTTCGGTGGGTTTGGTTGACAGCGGCAAATTGAAAAGGAGCTCCTCCCCAAGCCCTACCATACGCCCATGCAAGCAGAAACGGAAGGTGCAGGTACCCTCTGGGTGATTTCTGTCATCTTTTTTGCAAACAATTGTCCTCCATAACAAAAAAGGAAAATACCCATGCCGCGAGAAATAGATAATCATACTGAGCGAACACTTATGAATGGGGTTGTTTTTGCCATGACGCAAATCGCTTCCTCCACGCACAGAAAGCACCTTGGACTGAAGGGACGCTATAGTCTCATCATCACGCTGTTCATGGGCCTCGGTCTGCTGGTGATCGCCGGAACTGTGCTCTCGCGCATCCTGCATTTGGGAAACGATCAGGTGTATACCCTGCTCAACACCCATATGCAGATGGTGGCAAGCCAGATCGACGGCACGTTTTACGAGGCAGCCGGCCTGGCTCAGCAGATGAGCCCCGAAGGTCCAGTAGGTAAAAAATACTACGAGTACATCACCGCCGAAACTCACTTTGACCGCATTGCCAGGTCACATACGCTGTCGGACGACATGTCCAACATCTTGTTCAGCCACCGCAAGGCGTCGCTGGTGGGCTATCTTGGCCCGGCGGGTTCATCCGGCAGGCGCGTGACCGAGTTCATGACCTTTCCGCTGCACGCCAACGCTCCTGATATCGACACCCTGCCCACCCTGCTCACTGTCAACGGTATGTGCTTTCACGCCATCCACGGCAGTGTGAGCGCGCTCAACGCCAAGCCCAGCATCTCCGTGTCCAAAGAGGCGCATTTTCCGGGCCGCAAGCGCAAAGCGTATGTGGAGTTCTATCTGGATGTGTCCGATTCGCTGCGTATCGATTCGATAGGCCGCGAGTACACCTGCATCCTCGCCATGCTGGACCCGGCGGGAAACACTGTGTATGCCACCTCGCCTGATGTGGCGCTGGGCGAGCCGCTCGCCGGCCAGCCGGTGCTTGATGACGTGTATCATGTGTCCCAAAAGAGTGCCTTCGGCTTTTCCTATGCGCTGATGGTGATGCGCTCCACCTACTGGCAATATGTGCTCGCATGGATGCGCGACCTGATTGTCGTGCTGGCGCTCACAGCAGCCATCGTGGCTGGCACGGTCACGCTGCTCTACCGGCTTATCTACAAGCCCATCCGTCTTTTTGCCGAGGAGGTGGAAACCATCTGTGACGGCGACCTGACGCCCTCCTCTCAGTCCTTTGGTATACGCGAGTTCGACGAACTATTCACCAAGATCGAGGAGATGAAGCGCGCTATCACGCTGCTGATGGACAACGCGCGCTACGCCGAGAAGGAGAAGCGCCACCTTCAGCTGGACAACCTGTATTACCAGATCAATCCGCACTTTCTGCTCAACGCCCTCAACTCCCTACACTGGCTGGCCATGATGAGCAACCAGCAGGATATCGTGCAGTATGTCCACCAGCTCAACAGCATCCTCAGCTACAGCCTGGGCAAGACCACAGGCATCATCACGCTGCGTACAGAGCTGCGCGTGGCCGACGACTATGTGAAGCTGCAGCAGATGCGATACGATTTCAACTTTTCTATGGATGTGGAGGAAGGCGCGTATCTGGATACCCCCTGCGCACGCCTCATCCTGCAGCCCGTGCTCGAAAACGCCATCTGCCACAACATGAATGAGTTCGGCAGCCTGCTCCTCGAAGTTCATCCGCACGATGACGGGCATGTATGCATCCGCATTCGCGACGACGGCGCAGGCATGAAGACCCTGCCTTCCGAGGGCCTCCTCCTGCGCGATGTCAGCGACAGCGGCATCGGCTTTAAGTATCTGCAGGGGACGCTGGACGCCTATTACGGACAGGCGGCAAACGTGCTCATCCGCCCCGGCAGCGAAGGCGGCGTCTGCGTGGAAATGCTGCTGCCGCTGCTGTGAACACCATTGTGCCGCAAGAAAGGAGACCTGGCATGTATTCGGTTTTGATCGTCGACGATGACAAGCTGGCTCGCAAAGGCCTGATCGCCATTACGGACTGGGCCAAATGTGGCATGCAGGTGGTGGGCGATGTGGCCAACGGCAAGCTGGCCATGGATTTTCTGGCGGAGCATCAGGTGGATCTGGCCGTGGTGGATATGGTGATGCCTGTGATGAATGGGCTTGAGTTCATCCAGGAAAGCTCGCGCCTGTATCCGCAGCTGCAATATGTCATGCTCAGCTTTCACGAGGATTTTGAGTACGTCAAGAGTGCCCTGCGCCTCGGCGCGCTGGATTACATCTCCAAACTGCGCATCGAAGAAGACTGCACCCAGTCCTTTATGTCCATCAGCGACATGCTGGGACGCAAGCTGCGGCACCTGCCGGTGGAGCCCACACGCAGCGGCATCTCCGCCAGCGCCTACGAAGAACTGTGCACACGCTGGCGCAAGCTGTATTGGGTGTATAACCACTATACCTTCACCCGCATGATGGAGCAGCTCGAATCAGCCGGGCTGGATGCGCCGCAGACCGGCCGCTTGATCGTGCTCATTGAGAATGACCTGCGCAGCGCCTTCGGTTACGCGCCCGATGCGCCCTTTACCGGCGGCGCGCAGGAGGCGCGGCACTTCCTGACTGCCCTGCGCGACGGGTTGTGCGCGCGCGTGCTGCAAAGCCCGGATTTCCACCTGATGCCCCACTGCATCCTCTTTGCCGCGCTGTATATACAGCAGAACATGGGCAGCCGCCTCAAGGAACAGCAGGTCGCCCAGCTGGTGGGCATGAGCCGCAGCTATTTCTCGCAAAATTTCAGCGCCATGGCAGGCGATACGTTTAGCAGCTTCCTGCGCGGCGTGCGCATGGACCACGCCAAGAAACTGCTGGCGTCGGGCTGCTCCGTGGCCGACACAGCTTCGGCTGTGGGTTATGACGACGTGAAATACTTCCAACAGAGCTTTCGCAGCGTGACGGGCGAAAGCTGTTCTCAATTCTTGAAACAAAATTCCCAAGCGAGTGACGGCGGTGCGCAATAACAGCCCCAAACGCCGTTTTTGTTTTCTGCTCCTCTGGGTGTTGTGCTGGATTTACGCAACGTGATTCGGTTGATATGCACAAATATTAACCGTATAATAGATCGCAGCAAGGGGTGAATTCCTCCCCCAGAAAAACAGAAAGGAAGAAACAGCACATGACAAAAATGCGCAAATTGGTTACCCTGCTGATGGCCGCGCTCATGCTGCTGCCCAGCGCAGCCGCTATCGCGGAAGAACCCCCGGATCCCTTCATGAAATTTGACGACGTGGTCGAGGTACACATTGGCCAGATGGCCTACCCCACCCAAGCGTTACCGGACGGCGATACCAACGAGGACAACGTCTTCACCCGCTATCTGCTTGAGAACTTCAACATTAAGGTGGTTGTGGATTGGTCCGCCGCCGTGGGCGACGACTACAACCAGAAGGTGAACCTGTGCATCGCCAGCAACACCTTGCCCGACGGCCTGCAGTGCGACCGCAAGGCCATGCTGGCCGCAGCCAACGCGGACATGCTCTACGACTTCACCGAGATTTTCGATCAGTACGCTTCCCCGCAGGTCAAGGAGATCATGAGTGCGGGCGGCGGCATGGCCTTTGAGTATTCCAAGGTAAACGGCAAGCAGGTCTGCACCGTGGGCGTAGACGTGGCCACCTCCGGTCGTTCCGTGCTCAACATCCGCAAGGACTGGCTGGACATGTACGGCCTGGAGGAGCCCAAGACGCTTGACGACATCGAGCACATCGCGCAGGTGTTCCTTGAAAAGCAGCCCGGCGGCGAGGGCACCATTCCGATCGCGGCGGGCGGCAGCGCCTACAACAACTTCCTCGCCGGCGGTGCGGCGGGCCCAGGCTTTGAGCCCGTGTTCGCGGCCTACGACGCCTATCCTGGCTACTGGCATGTGGGCGAGGACGGCAACGTTGTCTATGGCACGCTGACCGAAGGCAGCCGCAAGGCGCTCGAACGTCTGGCTAAGTGGTACCAGATGGGCCTGCTCGATCCTGAAATGGGCGTTCGCGACGATCCTGACGAACCCATTAACTCCGGCAAGGTCGGCATGTACTTCAGTCCATGGTGGAAGATCGGCTACGGCACACCCGACGCCTACCGCAACGATCCCACCGCTAACTGGAAGAGCTACATCGTCTTCACCGACGAAGGCAAGTGGTATACCCGTGAGCAGTCGCCCGTCGCTTCCCACTGCATCTTCAACAAGAACATCTCCGAGGATGTGGCCAAGGCCGTCATCATCATGAACAACGTGTGGGTGCGAGATGAGAGCTTACTGACCACCGGCATGGGCCAGAATACCCCGATCTACTGGTATCCGCTGCGTAACTCGCTGGCGGCGCTGGATGAGTGCGAGGTCACCTATCACGCGCTGATGGATGTGCTCAACGGCGAAAAGACTGCCGAGGATTTCAACGAGCCGGACAGCGCGATGAAACTGCTTTACAACGATTGCCTGTCGCTGGCAAACGGCATCAAGGACTATGTGCCCGGCAGCAACGAGCTCAACATCGAGAATTTCAACATCTCCGATCCCAATTTCCCGCGTCTGTATTCCATCCTCATCGGCTGCAAGCCCACCGCCGAGCATACGCCCGACAAGAGTGTGTACAGCATCACGTACAGTCCGACCCAGAGCATGGAGATGATGTGGACCAACCTGGAGACCGCCGAGAGCGAGATGGTCATGCGCGTGATCACCGGCAAGGATGACATCTCTGCCTTTGACCGCTTCGTGGAGCGCTGGTATGCCGAGGGCGGCCAGATCATCACCGAGGAAGTGCAGGCCCTCTACGACGCTTCTCAGGCTTCCGAGCAATAACCGGCTTTCCCAGCGGGGTCAGCAGCGGTCATCCGCGTGCGGCGCGGCCGTTGCTGGCCCCATTTTTGACAAAAAGCAGCCGGCTTCATCGTTTCCATTCAGGGAGGAGGAATTCTCGTGCAGCGTAGCCACCGTCTTTCCGTACAAAAGCATTATTATCTGATGTGCGTGCCGGGCGTTTTGTGGATGATCTTTTTCAACATTGTTCCCATGTTCGGCATCGTGATGGCGTTTCAAAAATTCAATCCCAGCAAGGGTCTGTTCGGCTCGCCGTGGGTGGGACTAAAAAACTTTCAATACCTGTTTATGATGAGCGATTCCACGCGCGTGATCGCCAACACGTTGCTCATCGCCACCTCCAAGGTGGTTCTAAACCTCATCATCCCGCTCATCTTTGCCCTCATGCTCAACGAGGTGCGCAGCTTGCGCTATAAAAAGGCCATTCAAACGGCGGTCTATCTGCCGCATTTTCTGAGCTGGATCATCCTGTCCAGCGTGGTTCTCAATCTGTTTTCCTTAAACGGCGTGGTCAATAAGGTGCTGGGCGTGCTCAACGTGGAGCCGGTCATCTGGTTTGGCGAATCGGCCTATTTTCGCCAGCTCGTAGTGTTTACCGATGTGTGGAAGGAGTTCGGCTTCAACGCAGTCATCTTCATGGCAGCGCTCGCCAGCGTCGATCCTACCTACTACGAGGCTGCGGCCATCGACGGCTGCTCCAAGTGGCGCTCAATCTTTAAGATCACGCTGCCGTGTATCGCATCCACGGTGGTGGTGGTCGGCGTGCTTGGCCTGAGCAACGTGCTCAATGCCGGTTTTGACCAGGTATATAACCTTTATAACCCTATGGTGTATGCCACAGGCGATATTCTTGACACTTGGGTCTACCGCATGGGCCTTGTGAATCTGCAATTCTCGCTGGCCACCACGGCAGGCTTGCTTAAATCGGTGGTCAGCTTCGTGCTGATCGTCACCTCCTACGCGCTGGCTTACAAGCTGGCTGACTACCGCGTTTTTTAAGGAGGGTTCGTCATGGTTGAAAGCAAAACCTTTACCACAAAGCTGCTGCGCACGGTCAACTACGCCTTGCTGTCCATCCTGGCGCTTTCCTGCCTGTATCCGCTGTGGTACACGCTGTGCTTATCCTTATCGGATAAGACGGCGGCCAACTCCGGCATGGTGACGCTCTGGCCCATCAACTTCACCACCATCTCCTACCGCGAGATCATGAAGGAGAGCAAATTCTTTCATTCCTTCTTCATATCGGTTCAGCGCACGGTGCTGGGCACAGCCTTCACCACACTGGTGCTGGTGCTCTTTGCCTATCCGCTTAGCAAGACGCGCAGGGAGTTTTCCGGCGTGAACGTATTCAAGTGGTCGGCCATTTTCTGCATGGTTTTTAACGGCGGCACTGTTCCATGGTACATTACCATGGTGAATTATGGTATGATAGACAGTATGATCGGCCTGATCCTGTGCGGCGGCCTGCCCGTGTTCAATCTGATCCTGATCATCAACTTCTTCCGCTCACTGCCGGATTCGCTGGAAGAGGCCGCGGTTGTCGACGGCGCAGGGCCGTGGCGGATTCTTTTCAGCATCGTGGTGCCGTGCTCGGTGCCCGTGCTCGCCACCATCATTCTGTTCACAGGCGTCGGCTACTGGAACGAGTTCTTCCAGGGCATGGTGCTCTCCAGCAGTGACAGCAACTATCCCTTGCAGGCGTATATCCAGCAGATGGTCGTCACCACCCAGATCGACCACATGAGTCCGGACCAGCTCAAGCTGTACAGTCAGATGAGCAACAAATCGCTCAACGCGGCCAAGGTATTCATCGCCATGGTACCCATGATGTGCGTGTATCCCTTCCTGCAGCGCTATTTCGTGACTGGCGTACTACTGGGCGCGGTCAAGGGCTGACAAACCGACAAACATCCACGAAAGGAATGATACCATGCTCACGAAGATGGAAAACCGCATCCTCTATCGCTTTGACAACGAGCAGGTGATGATTGAGCCGTGGGGTCTGGACGCGCTGCGCGTGCGCGCCACCTGCGCCGCCTCTTTTACAGACGGCGAGGATCACGCCCTGCTGCCTGCTGCGTCTGTGCCCGTACAGATCAGCATTGACGAGAAGGGCGCGAGCATCATAAACGGTCATATCCGCTGCGACATCGATCGCTTTGGCGTGATGACCTTCCTGCGCGACGGGAAGCCCATCCTGCGCGAATATGAGCGCAACCGCTACGCGCCAACCGACCGGCCCCTGTGCTCCGCGCTGGAAATCCGCCCGCGCATGTACGCGCCGCACACCGGCACGGGCTGCAGCCGCTTCACCGTGCGCTTTGAGGCCAACGACGGCGAAAAGCTCTACGGCATGGGCCAATATCAGCAAAAGCAGCTCAATTTGAAGGGCTGCACATTGGAGCTGGCACACCGCAATTCTCAGGCCAGCGTGCCGTTCGTGGTGTCAAACCTCGGCTACGGCATGCTCTGGAATAATCCGGCCATAGGCCGCGTCACATTCGCCAGTAACGTAACTGAATGGGAGGCCGAGTCCACCATCCAGATGGATTACTGGATCTGCTGCGGCGATACGCCCGCGCGCCTTGAGAAGCTCTATTCCGCCGCCACGGGCCGCGTGCCCATGATGCCGGATTTCGCCCTCGGCTTCTGGCAGAGCAAGCTTCGCTATCAGACGCAGGAAGAGCTGCTGAACGTGGCGCGCGAGTATCACCGCCGCGGTGTGCCAGTGGGCGTGATGGTCGCGGACTTCTTCCACTGGCCGCATCAGGGCGACTGGCGCTTTGACGCCGAGTATTGGCCGGACGTGAAGGCCATGTGCGACGAGCTGCACGCCATGGGTATGAAGCTGATGGTGTCGGTGTGGCCCACCGTGCAGGAGGACAGCGAGAATTACTGTGAGCTGCTGGAAAAAGGCTACCTCGTGCGTTCGGACCGCGGCAGCCGCCTGCGCCATTTGGGCAACGCCTGCTATCTTGACGTGACCAACCCCGATGCCCGGCGCTATCTGTGGGATAAGCTCTGCCAAAATTACTGCAGTCAGGGGGTGGATCTGTTCTGGCTGGACGAGGCCGAGCCGGAATACACCGGTTATCCGTATAGCAACATTCGTTACAGCATCGGTTCAGATCTGGAAAAGGGCAACCTCTATCCTCTCTGCTATGCTCGCATGGCGTGGGACGGCTTTAGTGACGCGGGCCAGGATGAGACCGTCAGCCTCATCCGCTGCGCGTGGGCGGGCAGCCAGCGCTACGGCGCGCTCGTGTGGAGCGGCGATATTGAATCTACATTCGACTGCATGCGCACCCAGCTTGTCGCAGGCCTCAATATGGGCCTGGCCGGCATCCCATGGTGGACGATGGACATCGGCGGCTTCCACTTCGGCGACACGCGCGACCCCGGCTTTGCCGAACTGCTCATCCGCTGGTTCCAGCTGGGCACGTTCTGCCCCGTGATGCGCCTGCACGGCGACCGTGAGCCGCACAAAGCGCCCCTGTCCGATCACGGCGGCGGCGCGCTGCCCACCGGCGCGGAGAACGAGATTTGGAGCTACGGCGAGGAGGCATGTGCCATTATGACCCGCATGATTGGCCTGCGCGAGCGCATGCGCGATTACCTACGCAACGCCATGCGTCAGGCCCACGAGGACGGCCAGCCCGTGATGCGCACGCTGTTCTACAACCAGCCGGATGACGAAACCGCGTGGGAGATCGACGACGAGTTCTTCCTGGGCGACGACGTGCTGGTGTGCCCCGTGCTCGAACGCGGAGCCGTCAGCCGCCGCGTATACCTGCCCAGGGGACGCTGGCGCGGCCTGTGGGATCATCAGATTTACGAAGGCGGACGGTGGATGCAGGCGGACGCGCCGATTGACGTCATTCCCGTGTATATCCGCGACGGCAAGCTCCCCGAGCTTTGAGATACCTGATAAGGAGGAGATCGCCATGCCATACAGGCCGTTCGCAAGCGGCACCAACCCCATCATTCCTATGGATTTTCCCGACCCGGACATCCTGCGCGTGGGCGACGCCTATTACATGGTGAGCACCACGATGTACTTCATGCCCGGATGTGTTATCCTGCGCTCGCACGACCTGATCCACTGGGAATTTTACACCCATGTGTACGATATGCTGGAGAACACGCCTGCCCAGCGGCTTGAAGGCAACGCGAATGCCTACGGCAAGGGCATGTGGGCCGCAAGCCTGCGCAGGCGCGGCGATACATTCTACATCAGCTTTGTGGCCTATGATACGCAAAAGACGTATCTGTATTCCGCCAGCGATATGAAAGGCCCATGGAAACGGAACGAGATCGAAGGCTTCTACCACGACAGCTCGCTGTTTTTTGATGATGACGGGCGTGCGTATATTGTGTACGGCGGCACACAAATCCGCATCACGGAGCTCACTGACGACCTGACCAGTCCGCGTCCCGGAGGCCTTGACCGCATCATCGCCGACAGCGGCACGTCCGACTATTTAGGCTTTGAAGGTTCGCATTTTTACAAGATCAACGGACGCTACTACCTGTTCGTCATCCATTCCCGCAAGGACCGCTGGAAGCGCGTGGAATCCTGCTACACCAGCACCACGCTCGTGGGAGAATTCACCGGCGGCGTGGTGTTCGAGGACGATTTGGGCTTCCTCGATCAGGGCGTGGCACAGGGTGGCGTCGTGGATACGCCAGACGGGCGCTGGTTCTGCTACCTGTTTCAGGACCGCGGCGCAGCTGGGCGCATGCCTGTGCTCATCCCGATGACGTGGGAAGATGGCATGCCTGTGATTGGTGAAAACGGCAAGGTCCCGGCCATGGTCACAAACCGCTGCGAGAGGCCCGGATGGGTGTGCGCACCGCTTTACGGCAGCGACGATTTCCGCGGCGAAATGAAGCCTTTCTGGGAGTGGAACCACATCCCCGACCGCAGCCTGCTTAGCTACGGCAGCGGCCGCTACACCATCCGCTTTGGCAAGACCTGCGAAAGCCTGACGCAGGCCGCGAACACGCTCACGCAGCGCACGCTATATCCCGGCTGCTTTGCGGCCGTTACGCTGGATGGCTCGCAGTTGCGCGACGGCGACATTGCCGGTCTTTGTGCCCTGCAGGACCGCTGGGCCTTTGCGGGCCTTGCGTGTGAGGCAGGCGAGCTCTTTGTCACGCTGCGCGCCCGAAACGAAAACGGCCCCGCTGATGGGGTCGAGGTGGAGCGCATCTCTGTGCCGGGCGATCGCGTGCGCCTGGGCGTATGGTTCGATTTTGAGTGTATGAAGGATAAAGCGACGTTCTATCTGCAGCAGAACGGCGCATGGCGCGAGCTGGGTCAGGGATACCGCCATCAGATGACATACCTGCTTACACACTTCACTGGCTACCGCATCGCGCTGTTCGGCTTTGCGAGAGAGGGCGCGGGCGGAAGCGCCGCGTTTGAAGACTTCGTATACGAAACGGAGAAGCCGGCTTGTTATATCTAACATGAAGGGTCTCTTGCACAAGGGGATGATCGTCAACCTATTTGACTATTGGGTGTATGGGCAGTTCGATGTGCCTATCAATCATGACCACCGGCTTAGCCGGTGCCAGGAGCCATGCAAAGCAGGATGTACAGCATTATCCCCTCAACCAATTGGAGGGATCGGCTAAGCGCATGGGCACAGTTTGAAAAAACATGAGCAAAGCCTTGATGGCTAAGGGCAGGGATTGGGATATGGAGAGAGCGCTGCTGATCCATCAGGGCGATCAAATGGACATATCTTTGTTTCGGACGAAGTCCGCGATGTACCCGATATCGCGGCGGATGAACTGCAGCTGCTGCCTGATGCACTTCCGAATGGCCTTGGCAGAACGTTTTTTGCTCTTGGACAGGTTCAGGAAAGACTTTCGTGCAATCTTTGAGTACATCCGGGGTGTCTTCCAGCCATTGGCCATGCAGGTCTCCCGGACAATGTCTTCCAGCAGTTCCCGGGCGTGATTCAGGAGTTGGAAATCCTGCGGAAAGGCGATATCAACCGGGCAGCAGGTCGCATCCATGAGCAGTGTTCCGCTGTTTGACGGTGTCTCCGGCTCAGACTGCGCTGCTTTCTGTCCGCTGCTCCCGTCTGGCTTTCCCTGGTCGTCATGATCCTGACGGGGTTTCTTTGGGATGCTGGCCTCCAGAATCGTCGCAATGGCCTCCGGCAGAAAACGCTTGCGGAACTCCACCATGGTGGATGCCCCAAAGGGAGCCTTTGAGCTGTACGCCTTCATTCCGAGAAAGAACTGGAGATAGGGGTTCTCGCTCACATGGCGTACCGTCCACTCGTCGCTGCATCTCAGCCGCTGTTTGATGATGAGTGCCCCAGCGCGATTCGCGCCGAATGCGCCGGATACCCGTTATCCACAAACTGCTCCGCGTACGCTCGCTCCACCGTGTTCCAGGGAATCAGACCCGCCAGTTTGACCCATTCGTTTTCCGAATCCAGTTCCCCGAACGGAAAAACAAAGTCCTCGAATGCCAGCTGAGTCTCCTTCTTGTACATCCGCCCTCACTCCTGTGCAAGCTTTTTGTGGTTTTTTCACGCTTTTCCTTGCACTTGTATAATACCATACGGGCTGTTCACATGTTGGTTTTCTTATGTTTTGGTGGTTGCGGAGCGGACTCTAGGTATACGTAAATTTTATGTACTCACCGGCTGTTCCACGACACTTTTCCAGCATTTGTGCTTCCGCATTCTGATAAAATCCTAGCATTCGTTCCCTTGCTTCCTCGGCAGCCGTCTCCGCTTCCTTGGTTGTTACGGCAAAATAAATCTGGTCGGGGCCTTGAGTGCCTTCTTCCCGCCGAAAAAGAAAATCAGTTTCATTGGAATCAGCCAAAAACGATTCAGTTTCTCTCTTATATCCGGGAATTGGTCGTACTTTTCCATAAGAAAAATACCTCGGATGGGCACTCGTTCCCTGATTATGGATTAGTTCCGTTTCATCTGCAATGACTTTTCCATTTTTCATTGGAAGGCTTCCATCCAAATGGAGCAATGAGACGATCGTCTTTATGCTTACATTCACCAAAACATAGGCAACAAACGTAATTAAAACCCACATCAAAATTTAAGAAAGGTTTCGTAAGCCCTATCAAACTTAGACTTTTTCTGTTTTTTGGCCATTGTTTTTCCTCCCTAGCCTGCCATTCGAAAATGCCGGTCTATCTTTTAGCGAATAAAGCCGGTATCGCCCTTCGTGATTGAAAAGGCGATACCGGCTTTTAGACTTTTACTTGCTGTTCCAGCGGTCATAGGCGGCCTGACGGGTAGATACCAGCGTCTCCAGATCCATACTGATAAGGTAAGATACGAACAGAGGAACGGGGGCTACTCAAGTCCCTTAAAGAAACATAGTTTCGGAAACTGTGCCATTGCTCTCCTCATCCATTCCAAAGTCTCAATAGTTTGCCATGAATTGTAAAAGCATTATTAAATCACGCAGTTTTCATCATAAATACATAATGATTTGCCATTCTCACATTATTACTTGTGATAAATGTCAATTTGACGATTGATTATGGAGCTGCATCCAATCTCCAGCTGCAGCTCCATTTTGTTGTGAGAATTATAATATCTACAATCTAGCAAAAAAATAATTTGTCGCTGTTTTGTCTGTATTCTGTCACTTTCATCTTGTCTTATATTGTTTTACAATATTAATGTCACTTAAAAATAGACTGGATAGGAGATGCACATCATCCAAGACATCAGGCAAGCATGGAACTCACAAAATAACTCGTACCTTTCTGGTACCGTCTGTCTAAGACAGAAAAAATGAAAATTTAGCAATATGCCACCGGTCCGTGTGTTTTACCTGCTTCTTGATGTCTCGTAATCTCCCCCCTATAAGTCCATGGTGACAGAAAACGGTATTTCTGCGGCTCCGTTTTTATCGAAATTGATTCCGGTTGCCGTGCCGGAAAAGGATTCTTATGAAAAGCACAACTATCAAAACAGTTACTGCTATTGTTGCTGGAGCTCTCTCGACGTTAATTGGCGGCTGGGATATGATACTGGAAATCTTGCTAATTGTTATGACCCTTGATTACATTACTGGTGTAGTGAGTGCTTTCAAGCAAAAAACCGTAAGCTCCAATAAAGGCTACATGGGTCTAGTAAAAAAAGGCGGTATCTTTGTTATCATCATTCTTGCTGCTCAAATGGATAGAATGACGGGCAATGACAATCATATCTTTCGTAACTGCACAGCACTTTTCTTTGTTGCAAATGATGCATTATCCGTTCTAGAAAATGTTGGTGAACTAGGTATTGAGCTACCAGCGTTTCTCCGTTCTGCCTTAATCAAACTGCGTGAAGTTCATGAAAATCCACCCGAATTAAGTGGGCATGATATAACGCCACAGCATAGCCCTGAAGATATCGAAGATAATGCAGACAGTCTCCCAGATGATAAACGTTGATTGAACAGCAATAAGAGAGGGCAACACGTCCAACTGGAAACACCTAGTGTTGGAAAATCCAACATCCAACTAAATCTATCTAACATAAACCCATAGATTATCTTCGGAATTGTCGG
>ERZ826242.2811-NODE-2811-length-13974-cov-2.403693_pt1 | contig 13974 bp, 6 predicted proteins | sample MGYA00519871_ERZ826242 | MGnify/ENA primary metagenome ERZ826242 (study PRJEB31778, sample SAMEA3449226) | human gut metagenome | biome: human gut; feature: human-associated habitat; material: faeces | place: United Kingdom | collected 2010/2012 ...
CTCTCTGGGCAACACCACCGCCGCCACCGGCAAGGGCTTCGCCATCGGCTCCGCCTCCCTCACCGCCCTGGCCCTGCTGGTGTCCTATGTGAGCATCGTCCAGGAGAAGACCCCGGAGACCCTGGACCTGTCCCTCACCAATCCCTTGATGCTGGTGGGGCTGTTCATCGGCGCCATGCTCACCTTCGTCTTCTCCGCCTACACCATGAGCGCGGTGCAGACCGCCGCCCAGTCCATCGTGCTGGAGGTCCGCCGCCAGTTCCGGGAGATCGCCGGCATCATGGAGTACAAGGCAGACCCCGACTACGCCTCCTGCGTGGCCCTGTGCACCAAGGGCGCTCTGCGGGAGATGGTGAAGCCCGCCCTGCTGGCCATCATCGTCCCCATCCTCACCGGCCTGATCCTGGGCCCCGTCGGTGTGGCGGGCCTGCTGGGCGGCGTCTCCGTCACCGGCTTTGCCATGGCCGTGTTCATGTCCAACGCCGGCGGTGCCTGGGACAACGCCAAGAAGTACATCGAATCCGGCCATCACGGGGGCAAGGGCTCCGAGTGCCACAAGGCCGCCGTGGTGGGAGACACCGTGGGCGATCCCTTCAAGGACACCTCCGGCCCCTCCCTGAACATCCTCATCAAGCTGTGTTCCACCGTGTCCATCGTTTTCTCCGGTCTCATCGTGGCCTTCCATCTGCTGGGTTAAACCCCAACGCAAAAACAGTCCGTAATTCTTCTGAGAAGAATTACGGACTGTTTTTATTTTCAGAAAAAAGCGGGGCTGATCCTCTGGACTCCCCTCTGCTCAGGCGGCCTCCCGTTCTCCTGCTGGAGGGGCGATCTCCTTGTGATACACATGTCTCAGGAACACCGTACACAGGACTACCGCCACCAGCTCCGCGATGGGGAAGGCCCACCAGACCCAGTCCAGCCCGCCGACCCTGGAGAGCAGGAAAGCCACTGGAAGCAGTACGAAAAGCTGCCGGACAACAGAGACCACCAGACTGAGCACGCCGTGCCCCAGTGCCTGGAATACGGCAGTGGCCACGATACAGTAGCCTGCAAACAAAAAGCTGTAAGAAATGATACGCAGTGCCGGCACTCCGATGCGCAGCAGATCGCCGGAGGCACTCTCCCCGGACTGGAAGAGCCGCAGCAGCGCAGGGGAGGCAAACTGGAAGATGAGCAACCCCACCAGCATGATGCCCACTGCGTAGCAGACGCTGAGCCTGATGGTCTTCATGATCCGGGCGGGCTTCCGCGCGCCGTAGTTATAGGCCACGATGGGCACCATCCCGTTGTTCAATCCGAAGACGGGCATGAAGATGAAGGACTGGAGCTTGAAGTACACGCCAAAGACGGCGGTGGCCGTCTGGGTGAAGGCGATCAGGATCTGGTTCATCCCAAAGACCATCACCGAGCCGATGGACTGCATGACGATGGAGGGAATGCCCACGCTGTAAATACCTCCGATGATGGTGCGGCTGGGCCGGAAGCCCCGCACCGACAGATGGAGGTCCGGATTCTTCTTTAAATTGAAGAACAGGCCCAGGATCGCCGCCACGATCTGTCCGGTAACAGTAGCCAGCGCCGCTCCGGCCACCTCCATCCTGGGGAAGCCGAACAGGCCGAAGATCATGATGGGGTCCAGGATGATGTTGATGATGGCGCCGGTGGCCTGGGTGAACATGGTATAGAGTGTACGGCCGGTGGCCTGGAGGGTCCGCTCCAGTGTGATCTGGAAGAACACGCCGAAAGAGCACACACAGCAGATCATCATGTAGCTCTCGCCGTAGTCCACGATCCGCTGGATGTCCGTCTGGATGGTGAAGTACAGGCGGGAACAGGTCAGGCCGATGACTGCGAACACCAGAAAACTGAGGGCACTGAGGAACAGTCCATTCATCGCGGTGCGGTCCGCCTTGGCCTGGTTGCCCTCGCCCAGGCTCTTGGACAGCAGGGCGTTGATGCCCACACCGGTGCCCACCGCCACGGCGATCATCAGATTCTGCACCGGAAAGGCCAGCGACACGGCGTTCAGCGCGTCCTCGCTCAGCTGTGCCACAAAGACGCTGTCCACCACATTGTAAAGCGCCTGGACCAGCATGGATATGACAATGGGGATCGCCATGGTCAGCAGCAGCCGGTTTTCCGGCATGACCCCCATTTTGTTTTCCTGCGCCTGGTTTTCTGTACTCAACCCGACTGCCTCCTTTATGATCCGATTCGAGTGTTTTCGTCCAAATGCGAAACATATTTATTATATAGATGCATCCCCCGCTTGTCAAGATTTCCATTCTCTGTTTTGCTGCGGCCGCACAAGGAAGATGTTTTTGCAGTGCAGACAGCAATAATCCTCCTCTGTCAAGGTAAACTAAGGAAAGACCTTTAGACACAGGAGGAATCATATGGAACCACGGAAGATCACAGAGGAGACGCTGGCGGCCTTTGCCCGACAGCTGGGAGAGGAGGAGCGCAGCCCCGCCACCCTGGAAAAATACCTGCGGGAGGTCCGCCAGTTCGCCGCCTTCCTGGGCGGCCGTGAGGTGACCCGGGAGCTGGCCGCCGCCTGGAGGGAGGAGCTGGCCGCCCGCCAGTCCCCCGCCACGGTCAACGGCAAGCTGACTGCCCTGGACCGCCTGCTGGCTTTTCTGGGCTGGGAGGACTGCCGGGTGAAGCACCTGCGGGTGCAGCGGCAGCTGTTCCGGGACTCCGCCCGGGAGCTCAGCCGGGAGGAGTACGCCCGGCTGGTGGAGACGGCCCGCCGCCTGGGGCGGGGTCGGCTGTCCCTGCTGATGGAGACCATCTGTGCCACCGGCATCCGGGTCAGCGAGGTGCGCTATATCACGGCGGAGGCAGTGCGGGAGGGCCGGACGGAGATCGCCCTGAAGGGGAAGATCCGCACCATCCTTCTGCCGGGGAAGCTGTGCCGGAAGCTGGAGAAGTACGCCCGGCAAAAAAAAATCACCTCCGGCGAGCTGTTCCTCACCAGAAGCGGCAGGCCCATGTCCCGGAAGCAGATCTGGGCAGAGATGAAGGGGGTGTGCCGGGCGGCCGGGGTCGCTCCGTCCAAGGTCTTTCCCCACAACCTGCGCCACCTGTTTGCCCGGTGTTTCTACCGGGTGAGCCGGGATGTGGCAAAGCTGGCTGACGTGCTGGGCCACTCCAGCATCGAGACCACCCGCATCTACCTCATCTCCACCGGCGCCGAGCATGCCCGGACCCTGGATCAGCTGCGGCTGATCTCCTAGCTTATGACAAAATCGTTCTTCTGTCATTAAAATTGCTCCAAAATTTCAAAATACATAATTGGAGTAGTTTATATTTTACCATTTTCTGAAATAGAAATCAATCTTTTTTCCAGATTCAGGCATGACAAATCAGGCCAAAAAACATTTTGTCTTTTTGGCCTGATTTGTCGTGCCTTTTTTCAGAAAATCCTGATGTTTTAGACACTTTTTTCATCTGCCTGGAAAGGAGGAAACTGTCAACGCCGCTCTATCCCGCATATTTTTGATGACGGAAGAACGATTCTGTCTATAAATGGGAGGGGGTCGTATGGGGTAACGAAAGAGAGCCGCATCTCCCAAGGGGAGAACGCATTGCAGGAGCCCCAGACACAGGGGATCACGGTCACCCGGGAGCAGATCGGCTCCTATCTGTCCAGCCTGGGGGAACGAGGGCGGAACCCCAGCACAGTATCCTCCTACCGAAAGAAGCTGGAGCTGCTGTATGCCGCCCTGCCCGGCGGCCGCATCGGCCGGGGCACCCTGCGCCAGTGGCGGGAGCAGCTGCTGGACCAGGGATACTCCCCCAGCACGGTCAACACCAGCGTGTCCGCGGCCAACAGCTTCCTGGAGTGGCTGGGCTGTAGGGAGTTCCAGCTGACGGGGCGGCTCTCCTGCGGCAGGGATGCCCAGCTCGAGCTGACCCGGAGCGAATACCTGCGCCTGCTGTCCACCGCCCGGGCTCTGAGACAGGAGCGGGTCTATCTGCTGATCAAGCTGTTCACCTCCACCGGATTGCCGGTCCACGAGCTGGAACAGGTGACGGTGGAGGCGGCGGGCGAGGGGGTCCTGCTCCTCCCGGGGGAGGCGATGCCCCAGCGCCTGCCCGACTGCCTCCGGAGGGAGCTGCTGGACTACGCCCGGAGGCGGGGGATCTCCTCCGGCCCCATCTTTGTCACCCGCACCGGCCGCCCCTGCGGCCGGGCCGGGGTCTCTGTCAGCATCCGCCGGCTCTGCCGGGATGCCCAGGTCCCCCCGGAAAAGGGCAACCCGCGCTGCCTGCGGAAGCTGTATTACACCACCCGAGCGGAGATCGAGGCCACTGTGGCCCAGCTGGTGGAGCAGACCCATGAGCGCCTGCTGGAGGCGGAACAGGCCGCCGTCGGCTGGGGCGGCTGTCAGGAGGTGAGGGGCGCCTGAACACACCGCCCGCCCTGGGCGGGCTGACTACACTCTGTTCGAGATGAGAAAAGGAGAAATGCGACATGCGAAAACTGAGAAAGCCGCTGAGCTGGCTGCTGGCGGTCTGTATGCTGTTCAGCCTGCTGCCCGGCACGGCCCTGGCGGCGGACCCGGACCCGGCTCCGGTCGCGGACACGACCACCTACACCGACTGGGAGGACCTGTTCGGTGTGGGCGGAAGCGCCTACCTGACCACCAAGGACATCGGACGCATCTGGACGGACAAGTCCGTGTCCACCCAGGATATCACATTGCCCGGCCCCGTTATAACGGGGCTGACGAACAACACGGTGGAGAAAGAGGCTGTCGCCGACTTTCTGGTGGCCCTGTCCGGCCTGGGCTCGGCGGCCACCATTGTGGACAGGGTCAGCGTGCCCATCGACACCGTGCTGATCCTGGATATGTCGCCAAAAATGGGAGACCCGGATGCAAAAGCGGAAGCCATGCTGACCGCGACAGAATCCGCTATCCGCACCCTGATGGCCGCAAATCCCAACAACCGGGTCGCGGTGATCGGATATTCCGATTACGCCTCTGTGCTGCTGCCTCTGGATCACTATCAGAACGGGGCGCAAGCTGACTATTTTAATTATAATCCCAACACCATAGGAACTGGCGGCAAAGTAACCGCTTATGGGATCAACAGCAGTACAAATCCCGTTGAAAATACATTTGATATCGATCGGCAGAGTTCCGGCACCGATAAATACACCCAGTCCGGTATTTATCTGGGCGCACAGCAGCTTCTCAATGCCGGCACCACCGTTAGGGTGGGCGGGGCCCAGGTCGACCGGGCGCCCCAGATCATCCTGCTCTCTGAGGGCGAGCCGAAGGACGGCGATACCAACATCACCGCTCCCCCAACAACTAACAGTAATAATATCCAAAAATTTGTAGTTGGAGATGGTGCGGGCAGTGATGAATCCCGCCACGCCCAGTCCTTCGCCATGATGATGACCGCTGCCTATGTAAAGGGACAGGTCGCCGATCACTACGCCCACGACGGGGCATTTATTACCATCGGCGTAAATCCGGGCAGCGCAGACGCCCCCAACCTGGCCCGTCTCTGCCTGAACCCCAAGGGGGAGCTCTCCTCCAATACGCACGCCAATGATTTTAATAATTATTTCAACGAGTATAAAACAAACACCAGCGTTGATATCATGAGATATGGCGGAGGTGCAAGTCGTACTGACCGCGTTACATTTAATAACTTCCCGGCCTCCGTCACCAGCCTCGCCTACAACGACGCGTACTACGAGGTAACAGATGTCGACAACGCAGAGGCATGGAAAGAGATCTTTGATGAGATCGCAAACGACATTGCCACTCAGGCGCCCACCTCCCCCACTGAGACCCCTGAGGGCGCACCGGGCACCGGCGGGGAGAGCGGCTTCATCACCTTTACCGATGAGCTGGGCCCCTATATGAAGGTGGTGGGCGCTCCCACCGTGCTCTATGGAGACCACGCGGTCAAGGCCACAACAAGCGACAACGGCGCTACTTACACTTTTACCGGCACCGTGGAGGGCAACGAGATCTATGGAGCGGCCGACCTGTCTGATCTGGAGCTGACCGTCACACCAGGCGGGGACACCCAGACCCTCACCTGGAAGGTCCCGGCCAGCCTGATCCCCCTGCGCACCGTCACCGCCGAGAGCGCCACCAACGCCCTGGGTGAGACCACCCACACCATCCAGCAGAACCAGGAGGCCTACCCCATCCGCCTGTTCTACTCGGTGGACCGGGATGAGACCGTCACATTCGATCAGGACGACAATGACTACCTGATCGCCCACTCCAAAGACGGCACCACCAGCTTCTACAGCAACGCCTGGGATGCCGCCGCCAAGGATGACGCTCAGTACGGCACCGCCACCGCCGTCTTTACCCCCGCTGCCTCCAACGCCTTCTACCACTACACCGAGGACACCCCCCTGTATGTGCTGGTGGACAATGTTGCAGGCGGCAGCCAGAAGCTGCTGACGCACCAGGAGGCCCTGGAACACCTGCTCCAGTCCACTGTTATTCCCGAGCGAGGGACCGTTGTGATCGATGGAACGACCTATAATATCGTGCGCGCTCAGGAGGCGCATAAAGGCAAAGGCGCCGCCTTCTTCTATGAGCACCGGTATTATCAGGCGCAAGACACAGGGGACACGGGCGAGCTTGATGCCGACCTGCTCACCGACTACCATCTGGTGCTCAACCCCAGGGCGCTCCAAGGTCATGTAGTGGATGACGCCGGCGGCCTGTCTATCAAAGAAGGCTCCGCCAAGCTGAGCCGGGTGTCCGACGGCAACGCCGCCAAGACCGGCAACACGACCGGCACCGCTGTCCACTACCGCCATCCGGTCTATAATGTGGACGACACCAAAGTCACCGTCCATCTGGGCAACAACGGCCTGCGCACCGAAAAGACCCCCACCGGGACGCTGACGGTGAAGGTAAATACGACCACTGGCAGCAGTGCTCCCAGTTCTGAGCCCACATTCACCTACACGCTGGAGCTTTACAACGTGTCGCCGGAGGGAACTGTAAATGGGAAGCTGGATACCCAGAAGGCCCCTGTCACAGTCAAGATCGGGGATGGCTCAGAGACTCCGCTGAACTCCGATGGGACCTTCCAGCTCCAGCCCGGCCAGACCGCGACCGTTTCCGGTATCCCAGCGGGAACCGCCTATCAGCTGACTGAGACGGCAATTGCGGGCTACGAAGATACTTACCAAAATTCTTATCCCGGATATACAACCACCCCACAGGGCCGGGTCGTGTATGACTCGACTGGCGATATAGCCGCGTCTGTTACCGTCAGCCACGCTTATGACCCCTCTCAGCGAAGCTTTACCCTCACTTACAACGGCAACGCAGTTCAAGGCAGTGTGACCAATGTCCCGTCTGCCCAGCCCAACATCACAGGCGGCACTCAGGTAACCCTGGCCGGCGGCCCCACACACAGCGCCGTGGGCAGCGTCGCAGTGGCCTTCATCGGCTGGACGGATGCAACTAACAAGACCACTACGATCCTGTCCGCCAACGATACCGCCCCCACCACCGTGCTCAGCCCCTACACTGTCAACGCCGACACCACCCTGTATGCCGCCTGGGGCTACGACACCGACAACGATGGGACAGCGGATGTCAATGAGACCAAGTACACCGTGACCTATAACGCCAACGGCGGCACGTTCGGCAGTGATGAGACCAAAACCGAGACGGTCCCGGCGCAGGACCGCTACAGGCTGAACACCACCGCCGAGTTCAAGCCCACCCATGCGAATGATAACAGTACAAAGGTGGCCTTTGTGGGCTGGTCTCTGACCGATAATGACACCATTTACGGCCTGAATGACAACTATGATCCCAGCATCCTCGCCGCCACGGTGGATGTCTCTTCGGAGGATAAGACCGTCTACGCCGTATGGGGCTATGACACCAACGGCGACGGCAAACCCGACGTGCAGGATGAGTCCTATACCATCACCGCTTCCGCCGGGGCCAACGGCTCCATCACGCCCCCGACCCGCTATGTGATCGCCGGGACGGATGCCGAATTTACCATCACTCCCGATACAAACTACGCCCTGGACACCGTCACCATTGTGAAGCAGGATGTCGGTGGTTCCACAGTGGAAACTAAGACCTACCCCAACGACGGGGAGCACAACATCCCCGGCTATACCAGCGGAACCCTCACCTTGAGTGATGTCCGGTCCGACTACGCCATCACCGTCACCTTTGCTAGTGATAATGACGGAGACGGCACTCCGGACAAATATGACCGCACCCTGACCTATGACGCCAACGGCGGATATTTCGGCAGTGAGGGCACGACCGAAAAGACGGAGACCGGCCTGAACGACGGGGACAGACACACTCTGAAATCCACAGACGAGTATCAGCCCACCCACGCCGGGCAGGATAACCATCAGGTGCTGTTCATCGGCTGGACAACAGATACTTCCGCACAGAATGAAGTCTATGAGCGCGGCGATGCTCTGCCCCAAACCTCCACGCGCCTGACCATCAGCGGCGATATGACGGTCTACGCAGTGTGGGGCCTGGACGGGGACGATGACGGCAAGCCGGATGTCACCGAAGATGACCACCACATCACCGCCACCGCCGGGGACAACGGCTCCATCAATCCCAAAGAAGCCTATGTGTCCGATGGAGGAAGCGTCACCTTCACCATCGCCCCCGCCAGCGGCTACGCCGTGGACACCATTACCATTGATGCGGACGAAGCAGGTGAACAGGTCCTCACCAATAACGGCGGCTCCCTCCCCACTGGTGTGGCCGAAAAGTGGGCCTCCTACACCTTCTCCAATGTGACGGAGGATCACACGATTTCTGTCACCTTCGGTCTGGACGAGGACGACAACGGTGTGCCTGACGCCAACGAGCCGGAGGCCGCCTATACCCTGACCTACCACGCCAACGGCGGCGCGTTCGACGGTCAAACTGATCCATATGTGGTAAACGATGTGGCGGCAGGCCCGCATACTCTGAGCGACATCGCTGCTCCCACCCACGACGCTGTGGAGTACAACGGACAGCAGGATGTCCCCGTCCTCTTCATCGGCTGGATGACTGAGGGCGACCACGAAACCATTTACAGCGTCGAGGACACCGCCCCCGACACCGTGACCTCTGTCGCTATGGATGAGGACAAGGCGGTCTGGGCCGCCTGGGGCTATGACGAGGACGGCAACGGCGAGCCCGATGTCACTGAGACCCAGTACACCGTCACCGCCCGCGTGGAGGGCGAGGGCGGCTCCATTGATCCGACCAGCAAGACCGTAAACGCCGGAGAGGACGTGGAGTTCACCATCGACGCCAAGGACGGCTATGCCCTGGACACCATCCAGGTGAACAGTAAAACTGAGTACACCAACGACGATATAACCGCTCCTTTTGAGGGCACCTGGACGCTGGAAAATGTTCAGGAAGCGGCCGAAGTTGTGGTCACCTTCGGCGAGGACGAGAATGACAACGGCGTGCCCGACGACAAGGAGGAGCCGGAGGAGGAGCAGTACACCGTCACCGCCTCCTCGGACAACGAGGAGCAGGGCTCCATCGATCCCACCGAGGCGACCGTAGACGCCGGAGATGATCTGCCCTTCACCATCCACGCCGAGGACGGCTGTGCCCTGGACTACATCACCGTCAACGGCGATGTGGTCTACTCCAACAACGACCCGGAGAACGCCTTTACCGGCAGCTGGACCCTGGAGGATATCCGGGAGGACAGCGAAGTGGTGGCCTACTTCGGTGCAGATGAGGACGAAGACGGCGTGCCCGACGAGCCCTCCTACTGGACCATCGAAGCCTCCGCCGGAAGCGGCGGCGGCATCGACCCGGAGGGGGATGTGTTCGTCCCGGACGGCGGGGACCAGCGCTTTGACTTTGACCCCGACCGCGGCTATGAGATCGACCGTGTCCGGGTGGACGGAGACAGTGAGCGTGTCCGCAGCTCCTACACCTTTGAGGAGGTGACGGAGAACCACACCATCCGCGTCACCTTTACGGAGACCGACGAGGGCGGTGACGATGATGACGACGACGATGACGACGGCGGCATCACCTATCTGACCATCACCGCCACGGCCGGCGAGGGCGGCTCCATCAGCCCGGACGGCCGGGTGCAGGTGGCCTATGACCGGAACAAGAGCTTCATCATCCAGGCGGACGAGGGCTATGAGCTGGCGGACGTGCTGGTGGACGGCAGGAGCGTGGGAGCCGTGGGCCGCTACACCTTCGAGAAGGTGCATAAGAACCACACCATCACCGCTGTCTTTACCGCCAGCCAGAAGCTGAACGGCGTGGACCGCTGGCTGAATACCCGGGACCACATCGCCTACCTCAGCGGCTATCCCGACGGCACCTTCGGCCCTGACCGAAACATGACCCGGGCCGAGGTGGCTCAGATGTTCTACGCCCTTCTGAATGACCAGAATGTGCCCGCCACGGTCTCCTTCTCCGATGTGCCCGACGGCGCCTGGTACGCTGACGCGGTGGAGACGCTGGCCTCCCTGGGCATGTTCACCGGCTATCCTGACGGCACCTTCCACCCCAACAGCACCATCACCCGGGCTGAGTTCGCGGCGGCGGCCCTCTCCTTCGCCGATATGGCTCCCAGTGCCCGGTGCAGCTTCCCCGATGTGTCCGCGCAGGACTGGTTCTACCCCTACGTGGCCAGCGCCGCAGAGTACGGCTGGATCGGCGGCTACCCCGACGGCACCTTCCGCCCCAGCGGCTCCATCACCCGGGCCGAGGTGGCCGTGATCGTCAACCACATGCTGGGCCGGACCCCGGACCAGAGCTTCGTGGACCGCAGCCTGGACCGGCTGGTCAGTTTCTCTGACCTGAACAGCAGCCACTGGGCCTTCTACCCCATCATGGAGGCTTCAAACAGCCACGGCCACATCAAGGCCGGCGGCTCCGAGCAGTGGACCGGCATCAACAACTGATCCCGGCTTCCCTCTGTCCTATAGAAAAAGGGCCCGTGGGCACGACAAGTCGTGCTCACGGGCCTTCGTTTTTCTATACTTTTTTCTTGTCGTCCGTGCTTTCTGCCATCTCAATGCAGTTCTACTGATAAACTCCCGTGCCGATGGACAAACCGCAGCTGCAAATTCAGGCCATTTTCAGGTATCCACCACTCTAAATATCTATGCCTATCCAAGGCAGCGGCCAGTCAGGCGGTAGGGGACTTCTTGATCTCACGACTAAAAGAAAGATGCGCAATCATGCCCAAGACGCCTTTTACAGAAATAGTAAAACCCCGAAAGTCTTGCACTCAAAGGACTTTCGGGGTTTTCTGGTGGTGCGGCTGACGGGAGTCGAACCCGTACGCCCATAGGACACAAGCACCTCAAGCTTGCCAGTCTACCAATTCCAGCACAGCCGCAAATCAGCGGCTCTTTCAGAACCGCTTGATTATTATACAATTTTTACAGGGGTTTGTCAATGGATTTTTACTGGGTTTCCTGACCGCCCCGCATCGCCTCGTGCTCCCGGCGCAGCTCCTGCCAGAGCTGGCGGGAATCCCACGTCCGGTTGGTGGGAGTCAGCACTGCCTTCAGGAGCACAGGCGGAAACTCCGTCCTGCGCATGGTGTTCAGCAGCTGGTCCAGCCTGCCGGGCCCCAGGTCACAGAAGACCATCATCGCTTCCGGGATATCCGCCTGCTGTTTCGGGTCCTCTTCGCCTTTTCCGGCGGCCACCTGCTCCAGGGGCAGGTGGTACCGGGAAGGCTCCACCATGCGGACCCGGACCCGGAGCATCATGAGCAGCGCCCGCAGCGTCTTAAATTCATCGCCCCCGCAGTTGTATAGCAAAACTGTTTCCTTTGCCATGACAGTCCCTCCTTCTGGTCCCGCCGGAGCCGGAAGATCCGGCTCCGGCAGTTTTCCCATCCTTCGGCATTCAGGGTCCAGCTGGGACGCCTGTCACACCCCGGCCAGCGCCTGCTCCAGGTCCGCGATGATGTCCTTCACATCCTCAATGCCCACTGAGAAGCGAACCAGGTCGGGGGCTACCCCAGCCGCGGCCAGCTCCTCGTCGTTCATCTGGCGGTGGGTGGAGGAGGCGGGGTGGAGGACGCAGGTCTTGGCATCGGCCACGTGAGTGGCGATGGAAGCCAGCTTCAGACCGGCCATGAAGGTCTCCGCTGCGCTCCGGCCTCCCTTGACCCCGAAGGAGACCACGCCGCAGCTGCCGTTGGGCAGGTACTTCCGGGCGCGCTCATAATACTTGTTGCCCGGCAGGCCGGCGTAGTTGACCCACGCCACCTTGGGGTGCTTCTCCAGGTACTCCGCCACCGCCTGGGCGTTGGCGCAGTGCTTGGCCATGCGCAGGGGAAGGGTCTCCAGACCGATGTTCAGCAGGAAGCAGTTCTGGGGGGAGGGGATGGAGCCCAGGTCCCGCATGAGCTGGACGGTGGCCTTGGTGATATAGGCGCCGCCCAGGCCGAACCGCTCGGTGTAGGTCACGCCGTGGTAGCTCTCGTCCGGGGTGCACAGGCCGGGGAACTTGTCTGGATAGCGGGTCCAGTCAAAGTTGCCCGAATCCACGATGGCCCCCCCCACCTGGAGAGCATGTCCGTCCATATACTTGGTGGTGGAGTGGGTCACGATGTCGGCCCCCCACTCGAAGGGTCGGCAGTTCACCGGGGTAGCAAAGGTGTTGTCGATAATCAGGGGGACCCCATGGCTGTGGGCCGCATCGGCAAACTTTTCGATGTCCAGCACAGTCAGGGCCGGGTTGGCAATGGTCTCCCCAAAAACGGCTTTGGTATTGGGCCGAAAGGCCGCATTGAGCTCCTCGGCGGTGCAGTCCGGGTCCACGAAGGTGAACTCGATGCCCATCCGCTTCATCGTATGCGCGAACAGGTTGTACGTGCCACCGTAGATTGACGTCGAGCAGACCACGTGGTCTCCGCAGCCCGCGATGTTGAAGACCGCATAGAAATTTGCCGCCTGTCCCGAGGACGTGAGCATCGCCGCTGACCCACCCTCGAGTTCGCAGATCTTCGCGGCTACGCAATCGTTGGTGGGATTCTGGAGACGCGTGTAGAAGTAGCCCTCCTCCTCAAGATCGAAGAGCCTTCCCATGAACTCGCTCGAATCGTACTTCCACGTCGTGTTCTGGTAGATGGGAATCTGACGCGGTTCACCGTTTCCGGGATGGTAGCCACCCTGAACGCATGTGGTGCCGATTTCCGAGGTCATGGGCTCTCCTTGTTCAAAACGAAATGAACGACCGGCCTCATGGTATCACCAGCGAGGCCCTGATATCATGGAGCGCCTACGGAAGGATTTGACCATGCCAATCAGAATTCCGGATGCGCTTCCGGCCACCAGCATACTCGAGGGCGAGAACATCTTCGTGATGACGGAGCACCGTGCAATCCACCAGGACATACGTCCGCTTCGCGTTCTCATCTTGAACCTTATGCCAACGAAAATCGAGACGGAGACGCAGCTTCTGCGCAAACTCTCGAACACGCCCCTTCAAGTCGAGGTCGAATTGCTCCAAACGGTGAGCCATCGTGCCGAGCACGTGGCCGCAGAGCATCTCGGGTCCTTCTACGTCAGCCTCGACGACATCCGCCACAGGCGCTACGACGGCATGATCATCACGGGCGCGCCCGTGGAGCTTCTTGACTTCAAGACGGTCGACTACTGGCCCGAGCTCTGCGAGATCTTCGAGTGGGCAAAAACTCACGTCTTTTCGACGCTCTACATCTGCTGGGGCGCCCAGGCGGGCATCTACTATCACTACGGCGTCGAGAAATACGAGCTCGAGGAGAAGATGTCGGGCGTCTTCGCCCATAACATCGTAAAGCCGTCGAGCCCGCTCGTCCGCGGTATCAACGACGTGCTCTATGCACCGCACTCGCGTCACACCGAGGTTCGCCAGGAGGATATCGAGGCGGTCGATGACCTCGAAATCATAGCCGTATCAGACGAGGCGGGCGTATTCATCGCGAAGAGCACGAATAGCAGGC
>ERZ826242.2814-NODE-2814-length-13956-cov-2.583843_pt1 | contig 13956 bp, 9 predicted proteins | sample MGYA00519871_ERZ826242 | MGnify/ENA primary metagenome ERZ826242 (study PRJEB31778, sample SAMEA3449226) | human gut metagenome | biome: human gut; feature: human-associated habitat; material: faeces | place: United Kingdom | collected 2010/2012 ...
TTCTGTATCAGTATAGTCCCCTTCGGACATGCATCCTTTCCCAACAGCACTCACCTCTCTGATATCCTGTGAGAAATGCACATACAGGAAGTTACATACAGAAGTCCGATATCCCACATGCTTACGGGTAGGATCTAACAAAATACAGTCATTCTCCACCAGATGATACTCCTCTTCTCCCTCCCGCAGATACATCTCCCCCTCCAGAATATAGTAGAAAATATATTCATGATACTGCCTGCTAAAATGAATATAAGGCGGCTTCACCCTCGCAATATCCGTCATGGAAACCACAGGCAGCCTTTCTGCATTTATGTCAAATATAACGCTATTTTCCAAATCTATCTCACTCCCTTATCCATTATGAACATTGCGTTTATCAAAATTCTATATGCAGCTTGCATAGCACCATTAAATAATAGGAAATATTACAACCCTTCACTCCATATGCGTTAAATATGCTTGTTTCCAAGCATATTCTGATGCAATCTTCCACCCTCTGTAATCACAATCTATTATACCTTATAAAGTCGCTAAAGTACAAATCTAAATCACTATTTCTTATTGTTTATCCTCCATAACCAACTACAATATACCTTAGATAGGAAATTACGAAACACCCTATTCCAGTTACAGAATTGCGCTGACTTAACCATGCATAAACAGGCACTTGAAAAACGTCAGCACTTAGGCGCTGTCCTTTAGCGCCTTATGTACTGCTACGTTTTTCACGTAACGAGAGTGGGCATGCGTTGCATTATTCAATCTGCACAATTCGTCCCATGCAAGGAGTATTTTTGCAATTACCGAATAGTTTGTTCATAAAGGGGATTATATATGTCTAAGGTGCCGATTTCCGTGTGCCTCATCGCAAAAGATGAGGAGAAGAATATCGAAGAGTGTTTGAAGAGATTAAAGCCATACGGCTTTGAAATTATTGTTACAGATACAGGTTCTACAGACAGGACAAAGGAGCTTGCGTCCCGGTATGCGGACAAAGTACTGGATTTTGCCTGGATTGATGATTTCAGCGCAGCCAGGAACTTCTGCGCACAGCATGCGTCTAATAACTGGATACTGTCCTTGGACTGTGATGAATATGTAAACAGCATAGACGTGAAGACTATGCGTATCCTGATGCAGAAGTTTCCAAGATATACAGGAGTGATCAGGCTCAAGAATCTTGTTCTGGATGAAGACGGGCAGACAGGATACGGAACAGATGATGTGACCCGCTTCTATAATAAGAACTTTTATACATTTGATTATCCAATCCATGAACAGGTGTGCTCCAAGGATATGGCGAAGAGAGAAGAAATGATGCAGTGCTTCCTGCTTCCTATGGAGGTTGTGCATCATGGTTATGCATTAACACCGGAAGAAATGCAGGATAAGCAGCGCCGCAATCTGGGCTTATTATATAAGAATCTGGAACGTAATCCTGACGATTCCTACACTCTTTTCCAGATTGGCCAGTCAGAATTTATCCTTGGCAACCATGAAAAAGCCGTTACCTTCTATGAAAGAGGACTTGCCGGTGATCCTTCACCGGAATTTATCTATGTGCAGGTTATGATTATTTCTCTTGCCAAAGCTTATGTGAAAGTGGGCAGGGAGAAGGAGGCACTTGCCCTGATGGATCGTTATGCAGGACGATGCAGGACAGCGAAGTTCCAGTTCACCTATGCAGGCGTCTGCCTGGATAATGGTCAGCCGCTTAAAGCATTGCTCTATTATGTGAAAACAACGACCATGGCAGATGCGGATACGCTGGGCGAGAATCTGCTGCACTGCTATGAGCATATTATCGAACTGTATCGTGATATGGGCGATGAGAAAATGGCAGAGGTTTTTCAGGGGAAATATGAAGCATGCATGCGTGAGAAAGAACGTGTAGTAAACAGCTAAGGTGGAGGACGAAAATGACAAAACTTCCTATTTCAGTATGCATCATTGCAAAGAATGAACAAAAATATATTGAGAACTGTCTCAAGGCATTGCGCCGATATTCCTGGGAGATTATTGTAGTGGATACCGGTTCGACAGATGATACCAGACAGATTGCTACCCGCTATGCAGATAAAGTCTATGATTTCGCATGGATTGATGATTTCAGCGCAGCCCGCAATTTTGCTGCAGCGCAGGCGTCCAATAACTGGATTCTGGTGTTGGATTGCGATGAATATCTGACGCAGCTTGATGAAAAGGCTCTGCGTATCTGTATGCAGCAGCACCTTCGCCATGTTGGTATGATGGGGCTGACGAATGTATACACGCAGCCGGATGGAGAACATACCTATAAGGCAGAAGAGGTTCCACGCTTCTATAATCGTAATTTCTTCGAGTACAGATTCCGTATTCATGAGCAGATCACGCCGAAGAACCAGGTGAACTTGGAGGAGGTATGCCTGAGTACTTATCGTCTGCCTGTAGAGGTCGAACACCATGGATATGATATCACACCGGAGGAGATGGAGCGTAAACAGGCGAGAAACCTGACGATGCTTCAGTCTGCACTGGGTGAGACACCTTTTGATGATTATCTGTATTTCCAGATGGGACAGTCCTATTACATATTGAAGAGATATGATGATGCCGCTAAGGCTTATGCAGAGTGCTTCGCCAGAAATGATAATCCGGAAAAAGGCTTTATGAAGGTGGCAGTTCCAGCCTATGCCAGACTTTTACTGGAGTTGGATAAGGGACAGGAAGCCAGGGAGCATCTGATGAAATATGCAGACCGTTTTAAAGGTGCAGAATATGGTTATTTGCTTGGCTGTGCACATCAGGCGTGTGGTGACAACCTGCTGGCGCTGTTGACTTTTGTAAAAGTGACACAGATGTCAGATATTGATGCGCTGGGAGAACAGGCATATGATACCTTCGTAAGGATTATGCTTCTGCATAATCTTGCAGGCAATACAGAGGGTGTGGAGCATTTCAGGCAGCGCCTGGAGGAATACGGAAGAGCTCACGGAAGACAGATTGTATTTGAATAAAGTATAAATTCGTTTATAAACTACGGGGGAATATTTTTTATATATAATAAAAAGCCAGATAGGCTGTGAATCCTTGGATTTGCAAGCATATTTGGCTTTTTTGTTTATGGAAAAAGACGTCAGTTTATGATTTGTTTATGTTTTTATGAATTTTATGTTTGGCAATAACCTTAAAAGAATTATAACATCTATTGCAAATGAGACTAAAGTACTATAACATACCGCCTTGTTACGTGACAAATGTGATTGAATACGGAAGAAGGTGCAGTTCAATGAATGCAATATGGATGAAGAAAGGAATTATGACATTGATGGCGGCGGCTGTGACAATGAGTCCTGAACAGACAGCAAGTGAGCCTGACCACTGGGAATATGAAGCCAGTCAGGATTTTACAGTGACGAGTGACGGCGTCTATCAATTTGAATTATATGGTGCGCAGGGTGGTTCTTATCAGGATAATACAGGTGGGTTAGGCGGCATGGTCAATATGCAGGTCAGCCTTCACCAGAATGATCAGGTAGAGCTTCGGATTGGTGGAAGCGATGGCAGCCAGGGTGGTGGTCAGGGAATTTTGACTTTCGGAGGCGGCGCCACAACGGTGGTAATCAATGGAGTCACGGCAGCAGTTGCCGGAGGTGGAGGTGGAGCTACAGATTCATTAAATGGAGGAAGTGGTGGTGGAAATCGGGGTATCATGCCTGACTCATCAATAGGAGAATCCAGTTCAGAGCCGAATTCAGCCGGTGGCGGCGGTGGTTATCAGGGGGGACAGAGCGGTTATACCAGATACCATGAGCACACAGGCAGTGAAGAATCGGGCGGCGGCTGTTACACAGGAGAAATCAGACATATTCATAACGGCAGCTGTTTTGTACAGTGTGGAACATTTGAGAATTTCAGAGTCAGTGATGATCAGCCGGGCTATATAGAAGCCAGTTGCAGCGTGTGCGGAGAATGGGGAAGCAATGAAGGCGATATGGATTCGGACTTTATTACAGATGGTTCGTGGACACATACCAAGCGGAACTGTGGGAAGGACAATGGAGCTATAGAAGGGTATCGTTTAGTATGTGGAAAGTCTAAAGATGTTATTGAAGAGAACAAACAGGCATATGGAGGAACTAATTATTACAATGCAGAAATGTGTCGAAATGTTTCTACGGCAGCAGGTGTAAGACTAGGAAATGGTAAAATAGTAATTACACAATGTCCGCAAGAACAACTGACTCTTAATTATTTCAATTATGATATGACTTTACTGGGCAGCGTCACCACATCAAAGGGAAGTATGGCTGATTACCCGGTGAAGACAGAACCTGTCAGAAAGGCAGATTCACAGTACAGTTATACTTTTACCGGCTGGGACGATATGGAGACAGGACGTAAAGAGAACCTGACAGGGACGGACACCGTGCATTCCCCCGTTACAGAGAACAAAAACTATATTGCAGTATACCGCAAGATTCCCAAAGAATATACAGTAACTTTGGAAGATGCCTATGGCAATGTGGTAGAGACTATTACAGCGGCATATGGGAAGCAGATGCCCGATATTACGCTCCCGGTCAGGGAAGATGGATTATTTGCAGGCTATTACCTGCAAAAGGGTGGCAGGGAAACCTGCTATTATAGTACGTCAGGTGAAGCAGTGCGAAAATCAGATATTGTTCAGGATGAGACATTCTATGCATACTGGATAAATCCAGTGTCTGTTACAAAACAGCCAGCATCCGTAGAAGTGGAGTCTGATTATGCAGAATGCTATATGGAAGTTGCCTATGCGCAGAGTACGGAACAGGGCTATACCATTACACCACAGTGGTATATGCAGCAGAATGGCAAAAAGACCAAAGTAGAGAATGGAAATACAGTCAAGTGTAAAATTCCTTCCGGCTATAAAGCAGGAAAATACACTTTCTGGTGTGAACTGACAGTAACCAGTGAACAGAATGGGCAGCAGATCAAGGTAAGCTCCAACCAGGCAGCCTTACAGGTTAATCAGGCAGCAGAGCCACCCAAGAAGGAAGATACCAAACCAACTAGCCCAGACCTGGATAAGGATAACACCACAGGCAAACCGGGTGACACCAATAATGGAAGCACACCACCCCCGGATAATTCCGATAATGGATCAACTGGAAAAACAGACGGCGCAGATAATGAAGCCACAAGTAAACCCAATATCCCTAACAATCTGATAAACGGAGCGCTAAGCAAGAATGACATTACCAACATAAATGATGCAGCATTTACATTGGCAGTGAATCCATCACAATTACCAGTGAATGGCAGCAAACAGGAAAATACAGAAAATACAATGCCTGCATTGACAATGGTGCCTGACCCTGTAGCTTTGACAACCATCCCCGATGATACTCCATGGGAGAGTCATGCCAGTACAGCTGACAGCCCATGGATAAACCATACAGGGGCAGATAACACAGATTACAATCAGGCATCACCAGATCAGGATGCCATTTCACCGCAGAGCCATGCCACGTATGAGACAGAGCTGGTGAAAGCCAATTATTCCTTTATTGTAGGCTTAAGCATACTGGGGCTGATAGCAATTCTACTGCTTATCCTTTTTCTGAGCAATAATCATGGAGACCATTGTGCAACGGAATAAGACTGTCATAATAGCTCATAATGCCATCGAAAAATGCATTCAGAAGTGTAATATCGTATTTTCCACTGATTGCTTCATTATGCAGATAATCCAATAACTCAGCCATAAGCATAGGCGTAGAATCAGAAGACGTATGCTGTGTATTTTCCAGATAAGCGCATAAGGAATTGGCAATGGAGACGAGCCTGACATGAGGTGGGATATCCTCTGCCCGGCATCCATTTGGATAGCCTGTTCCATTGAGATATTCGTGATGCATGGATACAATATCCAGAACAACAGGGTCATCCGTATGATGCTTGACCTGTTCGAGACCGGCACTGATATGTTCATCAAAAGCCAGCTGTTCCATATAAGACATAGACTGGGGATTTTTGCCACAGGCAGAGCAACATCCCTTTCCAATATAACCAATATCATGGAGAAAAGCGCCTAACACAAGAGAAATAGGAGAGATACCCTGCTCATTGAGCATTTGACGATTACCAAAGAGTGCCATATGGGCAGCGATAGAGGCGACATTTACGCAATGTATGTATAGATCCATACTGGTTGCTTGCAGCATCTGTCCCATTGTGATGACCCATTGATTATAGGTAAGGGCTTCCAGGACAAGGAGCTGAGGTTCGAGTGCACGAATTTTTTTCATAAGAAGTTCCTCCTTTGCGAGGTGACAGGACTGCGGGCAGCCCATTAACAATTATAGTACGGACATATAATATAACACAAGACAAGTATATCATACATAGGACAAAAATACATTAAATAATAATTATATTCAGACAATATGCTAAAATAGGTTAAAAAGAAAATTAATTTTCAACCAGATATGAGGAAGGAGAACCCATATGAGAAACTTACTGTCAGTATCGGATGATATTTCCGCAAAGGTCCTGTTCATTATTGAAGAAGATGGCAGAGACGCAGGCTACCTGAAAGCCTGTACCATGTGGAATATGGATGCAACCATAGAACACGTGCCTTTTCAGGGATATCGTAAGGCTACACAGGAACAATATGATGTGGTAGTTGTAGATGACTATATGGCAAACAAATCAGGATATACACTGGCAATGGAGATTCTGGATAGAAAAGACGATGTCACAATGTTTATGATGGGCAAGGATATGGACGATATCAGTGTGGTAGGTGCGTATCGTATGGGGATTGCAGACTATATGCCCATTGCAACGCCTCCGGTTCAATTAATGGCAAAATGCATTGCCAGTGTGAATCATCGTCGTAAGAGCGTTAAGCCGGTACAATATCAGGAAGACGGCAGAATTGCAGTTTCAGATGTAATTCTGGATACGAAGAATTCAATCCTGGAAATGGATGGTGAGAAGATTGTGCTTATGAAGATGGAAGCACTGGTATTGCAGGTACTGATGGAGAGCGCAGATGTATTAGTCAGCAGAAAAGATATCTATGAGAAAGCCTGGGGACTGCCTTATGTGAATGTTCGCGAGAATACAGTAGCCATGCATATTTCCAAGCTGCGCAGGAAGATGAAAGATGATGGTGAGATTTCAAGATACATTGAGACGAAATGGGGAGAGGGATACCGCTTCCTGAGTCATCCAAGGAATGGTATCTATCATTAAGAAAATATGTGCAAGCCGCCATTTTGTGCTATAATCTGCTATAAGGTAATTATGCAGACCCACATAGGAAAAAACAAAGCATTGAAGCTGCGATTTTACGCATGGGTTCTGAGTTGGCAGCGGTATAGGATAACAGGAAGGCATGGATATTATGTATACAGAGACAGATATTCGCAAGGATACATCACAACAGGTATTTCAAAGAGGTAAATGGCTGTATCAGAGTGGTAATGTGCAGCATATTCAGATTCAGGATGTATATATAGAAGAAACACCGTGTAAGAAGATCAAAGCATATGTACAGGGAAGCAGCTGGAGATGCTATAACACGGAAGTGGTGGTAGACGAAGAAGCAAAAGAGCTGCATTCTTATCGTTGCGAATGTCCTGCCCATGTAGAATATGCCGGTCTTTGTAAGCATTGTGTAGCGACACTGCTTCGTTATTTTCAGGTGAGAGAGGACATACGGTGTAAGCAGGAAGCCCCGGCGAAGAAGCTCAAGGTAGAATTCCCGGAGAAGATAGCACAGCTGGAAGCAACGCCCGGTATTGTAAAAGGCAGTACCTTATATGGCAAAACACCGGAGCGGGAGCACCTTACCAGACAACGCTCCATGCCGCAGACGGACAGAGGTATGTATCGAATCCTGATGAATCAGGGGCTGGAACAGCAGCTTCCTTTTAAACAGCCTACAGTACGGGGCAAAGTACAGCTTATACCCTGCTGCCATGACTACCATGGTAAGCTTTCTGTGGAATTTCGCATTGGAATTACGAAGCTTTATGTATTAAAAGACATAGGAGAATTCGCAAGACTTATGGCGGATTCTGAGTATAAGTCTTATGGTGCGAAGCTGGCATTTTACCATCATATATCGGCTTTTGACAAGGAAAGTGCACCACTTGCGGCTTTCCTTGTGGATATCATGAAGGATTTTCAGACCCGTGGTGGACAGAATATCTATCAGTATTACACAAGAAATGATGTCAGGAGAGAGATTCCACTGGCAGGAGTGCAGCTGGACAGATTCATGGAGATCATGGAAGAGTCTCAGATGCCTTTTGAAATGGAGACGGTTTTTACAAATCCAGTACAGTACACGGTGCAGGAAGGGGAGCCACCGATTCCTTTGAGTGTTATAGGTGTTCCCTCTGGCATCCGGCTGATTGCGCGTTCCATGCCTATGACAGAAGGTGCGGTATATTCCTATGCCTATGACAGCGATGCGGGTATCATATATCGGACAAGCCTGGATACAATACGCAGAGTTCGGGGTTTTCGCACATATATGAATGAGCAAGGCGGTAACAGCGTATTTATTGCAGAGCGGGAGCTGCCGCTTTTTTGCAGGGATTTATTACCGGAACTTGAGAAACATTATGATGTGCAGATTCAGGAATTTCGCCCGGAGAATTATCTCCCTGACCAGGCGCAGTTTGCCATTTATCTGGATATGCCAGAATATGATGAGATTACATGTAGATTATGTGCGGTTTATGGAGAAGAGAGTTATGATGTCTTTTCCGTAGAGAATGATGCGGCACGTTTTATTGATATGCCGTCCGGTTCTATATCGCAGAAGAGAGATGTGCAGCGGGAGATGGAGATGGATGCCGCAGTCAGTGCCTTTTTCCCGGAATATGATGGCAAAAGCCAACGCAGGGTGCTGCGTGAGGATGTGGATGCGATTTATGAATTTCTGCAAAGCGGCATACATGCACTGGAAGAGCTGGGAGAGGTCTATATATCAGAGAAGATGAAAAATGTGCAGATTCTGAATACGCCTGCCTTTTCCATGGGGATTTCACTAAAAAGCGGTCTGCTGGATCTGACTCTGGATTCCAGCGAGTTGTCAATGGATGAACTGGCTGAAGTGCTAACAAAGTACAATCGGCGCAAGAAATATTATCGTCTTCGTTCAGGTGCATTTCTGAATATGCAGGATACAAGGCTGGAGAATCTGGTAGAGCTGGTGGATGGCCTGCAATTGACGGCAAGACAGATCAGAAGCGGAGAGATACAGATTCCACGGTATCGCGCACTGTTTCTGGATAGTCTGGCTCATGAGGAGGGCGCAGAGTATATCCGCCGGGATACGGATTTCAGGCAGCTGGTCAGAAATATGCGTGTCATGGAAGACAGCGAATATGAAGTCCCAAAAGAGCTTGAGCAGATCATGAGAGAATATCAAAAGAGCGGATTTCGCTGGCTCAAAGCTTTACAGGCAAATGGCTTTGGCGGTATTCTGGCGGATGATATGGGACTTGGTAAGACCTTGCAGGTCATTGCTTTTTTGATGACGGAGAGACACAGGACATTGATCGTCTGCCCGGCTTCGCTGGTGTATAACTGGCAAAGTGAGATAGAACGTTTTGCTCCAGGCCTGCACCCTGTCATGGTTACAGGAGATGCAGCTTCCAGAAAAAGACTGGTAGAAGAGAGCACAGACATGGATATTCTGATCACTTCCTATGACCTGCTCAAGAGGGATATTGAGAACTATGAAAATATAGAATTCTTCTGTGAAATACTGGACGAAGCACAGTTCATTAAGAACCAGAGCACGCAGGCTGCCAGGGCGGTGAAGATGATTCATGCGGGAACCAGGTTTGCATTGACAGGTACGCCTATGGAGAACAGATTGAGCGAGTTGTGGAGTATCTTTGACTATCTGATGCCGGGATTTCTCTATGGATATAAGCAGTTTAAAGAAGAGATAGAAGCGCCCATTGTGGAACAGCAGGATCAGGATGCCATGATGCGTCTTCGCAGAATGATTACGCCTTTTATTCTGAGACGCCTTAAAAAAGAGGTGCTGGCAGACTTGCCTGATAAGCTGGAAGAAGCAGTGTATGCCAGAATGGAAGAGGAGCAGCAACAGCTCTATACGGCAAATGTACAGAATCTCAAACGTCTGCTTAATGGTCAGACAGATGCACAGTTTCGTGAGAAAAAGCTGCAATTGCTTGCAGAGCTTACCAGGCTGCGACAGATCTGTTGTAACCCGCTGCTTGTATACGAGAATTATAAGGGTGGTGCGGCGAAGCTGGAAATGTGTATGGAATTACTGCATAACGCCATAGAAGGAGGACATAAGATTCTGGTATTTTCCCAGTTCACTTCCATGCTGGATCTGCTGGCAAAACGCAGTGATGCAGAGCAGATTTCCTATTATAAACTGACCGGTCAGACGCCAAAGGAACAGCGGATTGAAATGGTAGAAGCATTTAACCGGGATGAAGTGTCGGTATTCTTTATATCATTAAAAGCCGGTGGAACAGGACTTAATCTGACGAGTGCAGATATTGTGATACATTTTGATCCGTGGTGGAATCTGGCAGCGCAGAACCAGGCAACGGACAGAACACACAGAATTGGACAGAAGAATGTCGTTACGGTATATAAGCTGATAGCCAAAGATACCATAGAGGAGAAGATTCTGAAGCTCCAGGAGATGAAACAGGAACTGGCGGATCAGGTTCTTGGCGGAGAGAATATGGATAATCCGACATTCTCCAGAGAAGAACTTCTGGAGCTTCTGGGCTGATTATTTATTTGGATATACGTAGAAGATATGGCGTTTCTCTCTTGGAACTTCCTGAATGCGTATATCCATTTCCAGCCTCTCCTGATATTCTGACAACTGACTGGTGATTAACGGATTGCTTGCATCCTCCTTATGAAGTACCAGCTTCATACGTTCACTGATCGCAGCATGAAGAAGATCCATTTTCAGATACAGTGGATGTGAAGTGACCTCGTTGCACAAAGAAGCAATACTGCTAAGCTGTGACACATATTGTTCTTCATCAGCGCTGGCGTTCTCCAACTGCTCGATCAGGCGATCTTTTTTGAGCGTAATTGCCTGTAGAGTGACTGGATTGGGACAAGTCTGCAGGGACAACTCTAATAACATATCATCACACTGGCTTATGTGAGCCAGTAATTGCAGAATTCTCTTGTCATTTTCACAAATCGTCTTTAACAGTATTTCATAAGTCTGTCTGTAATCCATATAAATCCCCTTTTCTTTACACGTATCCCCTGTTACTTTAATACCAACAGATTGTTTTGCACTGGTATTATAAAATCGCTGGTTTTATTTTAACACAAAACTTTACATAATAACAGAAAATAATGAATAATTGTTGAGTAAATTTATTTAATACGGTATAATTATCATACAAAGCAGAAAATAGTCAGACAATTATTGGAATATAGATATAAAGTGATTGGAATAAAGCATGAGCAAGCAGCAGCGCTTAAAGGACATAATGAATCAGGAAAGGCAGGGTTAGAACTATGGAAGATGTAAGATTCAGCTTGTGTATGATTGTTAAGAATGAAGAGGCAGTTCTGAAAGACTGTCTGGATTCTCTACAGGCGTTAATGGATGAAATCATTATTGTGGATACCGGCTCTACAGATCGTACGAAAGAGATAGCTGCGCAGTATACAGATAAAATATATGATTTCCAGTGGTGCAATGATTTCTCAGCAGCCAGAAATTTTGCCTTTTCCAAGGCAACAGGGGATTATATCTATTCTGCGGATGCAGATGAATACATAGATGCAGAGAACAGAAAGAAGTTCCAGCTGCTGAAGCAGGCAATTCTTCCCGAAGTAGAGATTGTGCAGATGATTTATGTTACAGAACAGATTAACCATCCTACGGAGAATTTTGCCAGAGATTTAAGACCCAAGCTTTTTAAAAGACTACGGCAGTTTACGTGGATTGAGCCTATTCATGAGACCATAAATACGAATCCGGTCGTATATGACAGTGAGATTGAAGTACGTCACAGACCACAGGGAGACCACAGCGGCAGAGATTTCGGTGTCTTTTCCAGAATCATAGAGGAAAAGGGCACACTTTCTGACAGATTATTGACTATGTATCTGCGTGAGCTGTATAAAGCGGGAGACGAAGATACGCTGGTCCGGGCAAGAACTTTCCTGGAAAAAATGCTGGAAGAAGTGGCAGCCAGAAACAAAGAACTGTTGACCAGACAGATCATTGCAGTACTTTTAAAGATCTATCGGTTAAGCGATGATGCAGCAGCTATGTTAAAGACCGGGCTTCGCAGTGAGATTACTGTTCCTTCTGCGGAAGTATGCATGGAATTTGGATACTTTTTCCTGAAGAAGGAGGATTATCCGGAGGCGGCGCACTGGTTCTACACAGCGGCTTTTGAAAGTGAAAGTGAGATTGACATTGCCAGCAGCGGTACATCACCTTTGATGGCGCTGGCGTTGAGCTATCGAAGATATGCCAAGTCACCGCATATCAGGGCACTGCCACAGGAAGAGTATGAGCTGGAGAAGCTTCGGCTTACACAGAAGGCAGCAGAATACGAACAGATGGCGCGGGACTGGAAACCACAGGAGAATGGTTTTTGAGTTGACTTAACACGGTAGAGGGATTACACTGAAGTTAACATAACAGAAAGGGAAACTTACCAATGCATTATCAGTATTTAGTAGTAGGCGCAGGGCTATATGGTGCAGTCTTTGCTCATGAGATGGAGAAAAGGGGAAAAGACTGTCTGGTCATTGAGAAGAGAGATCACATAGCCGGTAATATTTATACAAAAGAAGTAAATGGAATTCAGGTTCATGAGTATGGAGCACATATTTTTCATACCTCAGATAAAGAAGTATGGAATTACGTAAATCAGTTTGCGGAGTTTAACCACTATATTAACTGCCCGGTGGCACGATATAAGGATGAGTTGTATAACCTGCCTTTTAATATGAATACCTTTGCCAAGATGTGGAACATCAAGACCCCAAAGGAAGCCAGAGAGCATATTGATGCACAGATTGCAGACCTGCATATCACAGAGCCTAAGAATCTGGAAGAACAGGCATTATCACTGGTCGGAAGAGATATCTATGAGAAACTGGTAAAAGGCTATACGGAGAAGCAGTGGGGCAGAGATTGCAAGGAACTGCCAAGCTTCATTATTAAGAGGCTTCCGGTCCGCTTCGTCTTTGACAATAATTATTTTAATGATCCATATCAGGGAATCCCCAAGGGTGGATATACGCAGATCGTGGAGAAGCTTCTGGAAGGAATTCCAGTGAAGCTTGGAACCGATTATGAGACTTTCTGTCAGCGGAGCACAGATGGCGGATTTATCTCTATGGACGGTGAAGATACTTTTGAAAAAGTACTGTATACAGGTATGATCGACCAATTCTATGAGTATTGTTACGGAGAACTGGCATACCGTTCCCTGCGTTTTGAGACTGAATATCTGGAAGACGAAGACAATTATCAGGGAAATGCTGTAGTAAATTATACAGAAAGAGAAGTACCTTATACCCGTATTATTGAACATAAGCACTTTGAATTCGGCACACAGAAAGGTACTGTCATTACCAGAGAATATCCGAAGGAATGGAGCCGGGGGGATGAACCATATTATCCTGTAAATGATCAACATAACAGTGAATTGTATGAGAAATATGCACAAAGAGCTGCGCAGGAGAAGAATGTACTCTTTGGAGGAAGACTGGGACAGTACAAATATTATGATATGGATAAGGTGGTTCGTGCCGCACTTACCATGGTAGAAGAGCAATTATAAATATTCATTATAATAGGTACAAAAAAGGCATCATTTGAGAAAGAATCAGATGATGCCTTTAACAATATGTATTAAACAGCATGCCGCTGTAGATACTGGTTACATATGGGTTGATATAAGTAGTGGCAGG
>ERZ826242.2835-NODE-2835-length-13829-cov-16.688761_pt1 | contig 13829 bp, 10 predicted proteins | sample MGYA00519871_ERZ826242 | MGnify/ENA primary metagenome ERZ826242 (study PRJEB31778, sample SAMEA3449226) | human gut metagenome | biome: human gut; feature: human-associated habitat; material: faeces | place: United Kingdom | collected 2010/2012 ...
AGAAGTGGGCGCGGGTATCGTTCAGCCTCCGGTTGTGGCGGGAAAGGTTGCAGACCCTTCCGTGGTCGATGCGTATGGTTTCAATAAATAGGCACATATATTTTCTGTATTACTTCGTTGTATTCGCTTTCCCACCGGCTTTTGGCGGTGATGCCGCCTCCTGCCTTGAAGTGGAGCTGGCCGTTTTCCTGCTCGATGAAGCGTATCATGACAGCGCTGTCCAGCTGTCCGTCGGCATAATGCCCCATGATGCCGGTGTAGAAGCCCCGGCGGTAGTCTTCGGCCTGGGCGATGATTTCTACGGTTTTGGGCTTGGGGGCGCCGGTGATGGAGCCGGCAGGAAGCAGGCGGAAGATGATGTCGCCCAGGTGTGCGGTGTAGTCTTCGGGCAGGGTGCCGCATATCTCGGAGCTGGTCTGGAGGATGGGGCCCTTATTGGTTTGCAGGCGGTCTATATATCGGTAGGAGGTCACTTCGACGTGTTCCGAAACCATGCTGAGGTCGTTGCGTATCAGGTCGACGATGGTGGCGTGCTCGGCTGCCTCTTTGGTGTCCTGCATCAAGAGCTGTTCCGCATCGGGCAGGGTAGCGTCGATGGTGCCTTTCATGGGGAAGGACTTTATCTTGCCCTTCTCTATGCGGACAAAGATTTCGGGGGAGAAGCAGACGAACCGGTCTTTCAGCCACAGCTTGTACAAGGCTTCGGAGTGGAGGAATATTTCTTCCAGTGTCAGATTGGTGGTGACGGGTACCCGGCAAGTGAGGTTCGTCAGGTAGCTGTTGCCTGCCAGCAGGTTTTGCTTCACGAGGTCGAACGAATGTCTGTATGCGGCGGGGGAAGGGGGAGTGATGTCCCACTGGATAGGGCCGGCGCATCGGGCGGCTGTGCTTCTGGCAAGGGCTGTTGCAGCCGTCTCCGTGTTGCCTGCCTTCGGGAATTGGAAAAGGCAGGTGGCGGGGTCTATCCGGTCGAGGGGCTCAATGTGCGACTGCTCTTGCGCGTAGTCTACGATGAAGAGGAAGGGCACATTGGCTCCGGCCAGTGCGTTCATGCGGGCGATGGTTTCTGTCCGGCTGTACGTCTTCATGCGTCAATAGACTGCGGAGGCTATCACCTGGATTATCAGAATGAGGAACACCATGGCAATGGGATATACCGTGGCATAGGCCACGCTCGGTATGTTGCTGTCCGTCATGGAGTCGGCGGCGGCAAGGCCGGGCGTACTGGTCATGCCGCCGGTGATGGTGCCCAGCAGGTCGAGAATGTTTATCTTGAACACGAACAGGCCTACGCATACTGCCACCAGCATGGGCACCAGCGTGATGGCGGCGCCTACGCCGAACAAGAGCCAGCCGCTTTCCTGGAACGTGGCCATCAGATTCCGTCCTGCCGATGTCCCTACTTCGGCAAGGAAGAGCAGCAGTCCCAGCTGGCGCAGCAGTTGGTTGGCAGGGCCGGACATGGACCACAGAATGGGGCCGGTCTTTCCGATGGCGCTCAGGAACAAGGCGACCATCAGGATGCCTCCCGTCAGTCCCGGAGAGAACGACAGACTGTCCGAGAAGGAGATGTTGAGCTTGCCGAAGAGCACGCCCAGCACGATGCCCAGGGCGATGGGGAAGAAGTCGGTGTCGGACAGTTGCTTGGTGTCGTTGCCCAGCAGGCGTGCCACTCCCTTGATGCCGTCCTTCTCGCCCACCACCATCAGCTTGTCGCCGAATTTCAGGGCGAGGTCGGGCGAGGGGGAGAGGTCGATGCCGCTTCGGCGGATGCGGGTGACGGTGCAGCCGAAGTTCTTCATCAGGTTGAGGTCGCCCAGCTGCTTGTTTATCATATCCTTCTTGGTGAGCAGCAGGGATTCAATCTCCTGCATGTCTACGAGTGGCAGTTCGCCTTCTTCGCGTTCGCCCACGAGGACGGCGAGCTGGTTTAAGGCCTCTTCGCTACCCACGGCTTGTATGTAGTCTCCCTCGTGCAGGATGGTCTGGGCGGTGGGGATGGCTATCTGCTCGTTGTGCTTGTGGCGTGAGATGACGGCTCCGGTCATGGCGCGCGCATTGATTTGCATCAGGCTCCGGTCGAAGACGGCGGGGTTGGTTACGCGGAACAGACAGGTTGTCAGTTCCGGGAACTGGCTGCGGCGTTCCTTCTCCAACCGGCGCGCCTCCTTGTCGAGGTCGATGCGCATGATACGGGGCAGCAGCTTGACGAAGAGAATCACGCCGATAACGCCGAAAGGATAGGCAATACCGTAAGCGATGGATGCCAGTGGGGAATGGGTGCTGTCAATGGCAACGGCGAGTCCCGGCGTACTGGTCAGGGCACCGGCTATCAGTCCCACGACACTGGGAGTATCGATGTCGAAGGCATATTTCAGTCCTACTGCCGTCAGGGCGGCGGAGCAGATGATGAGCAGGGTGATGATGATAAGCGTCTTGCCCTTGCTCCGGAAGGAGTCGAAAAATCCGGGACCGGCCTGGATGCCGATGGTGAAGATGAAGAGCACCAGTCCGAAGTTTCCTAATTCTTTGGGGATGATGACACCGAAGTGTCCGAACAGCAGGGCAATGAAGATGACGGCGGAGACGTCGAGCGAAAGCCCTTTAATCTTGATTCTTCCCAACATGAAGCCTAAAGCCACAATGAGAAAGAGCGCGAAATAGGAGGAGTTTAACAAGTCAGCAAACATAATCAGTTAAAGAGTTAGGAATTTATGTCACAAAGATAGTGCAAAAAAGTGAGATAGAAAAAGTCTTGCTTCCTTGTGGCATATAAAAAAAGATGATGTGCCATCAACCGTTTTGACACATCATCTTAATATATATATCGGCCTATATGACCGGTATTCCTGCGTGGGGCAGGGCGGTACTTATTTTTCGAGTTCCTTCAGCAGTTCCTCTACGGCAGCTTTCAGCTGTGTGTCTTCTCCCTTCACGATGGTCTCGGGTGAATTGGCTACTTTGATGTCCGGTTCCAGCTGTGAGTTCTCCAGATAGCTGCCGTCCGGTAGGCGGTAGCCCACGACGGGGATGCCGAATACCAATGACGGGTCTTGCAGGCGCTCCCACGACACGCTGGTCATGGTTCCCGGCACGGGCATGCCTACCAGCTTGCCCAGTCCGCGGTGGCTGTAAACCCACGGCGTGCCGTGCGCATTGGAGTAGTTGGCCTCGCACATCACCATGATGGAGGGTTTGTTCCAGCGGCGGCTGGGCATGTCGCACGTCTCGCGACCGCGCACCACTTGGGTGAAGTATTTTTGTCCACTGAAAAGTATTTCTATATCCTCGTGCAAGCGTCCACCGCCATTGAAACGGGTGTCGATGACGATGCCTTCGCGGTTGTTGTATTTTCCCAGGATGTCCGAGTAGACGGAACGGAAACTGTCGTCTCCCATAGACTCGATGTGCACGTAACCCAATCGGCCACCCGACCATCGGTCAACGTCTGCCGCACGCTGTTTCACCCAGCGGCTGTAGAGTAAATCGCTGAACGCACCGTTCGTAATGGGGATAATGACCTCTTCCCAGTGCTCCTTGGTCTGCGGGTCGAAGAGAGAAACAAGTGTTTTCTTCCGTGCCTTGTTGTTGAGCAGCGTGTAATAGTCCGCATCGGGGGTGATTTCCACGCCGTCTATCTTTTCGATGACTGTGCCGGCTTTCACCCGGGTGTTGGCTGTGTCGAAGGGGCCTTTCTCCACTACTTCGGCAATGAGCATGCCCTTGCCCGTGTAGTTCCAGTCGAAGAACAGTCCCAGGCTGGCAGTAGGTTCGGATTGCCCTTTGGGATAGAAACGGCCACCGGTGTGAGATACGTTCAGCTCGCCCAGCCATTCGCTCAGCAGTTCGGCAAAGTCATAATTGTTGTCGATATGGGGCAGGAAGCGGCGATAGGCGGCGGTCATCTTGTCCCAGTCCACTCCGTGCATATTGGTATTGTAGAATCGCTTCTGCTGTTGGCGGTACACGTGGTCGAACATGTATTCGCGCTCCGCAGCCAGGTCCATCTTGGCATCTACCTGGAAGGTGATGGGGGTCAGCGCGTCGGATGAAGTGTCCATTTTCTGCATCTTGTGGCTACCCAGCAGGAAGAGGCTCTTGCCGTCCTTGTCCAGCTGCATGTCCGCCCATCCGGCATCCATCTTGTGTAGCAGGCGGGTCTCTTTCTTGCGCAGATTCATCTTCCAGAGGTCGTAGCCGCCTTCGAAGGCTGCCAGGTAGTAGAGTGTCTCGCCATCCTTGGAGATGATGGTGCTGCCCATGTCGGAAGAATTCGGGGTGAGGCGCACCACACGGTCTTCGATGCCTCGCAGCTCGACGACGATGTCTTTCGGCTGGTCATCTTTTTCGTCAGTATTGCTGTCTTTCTTGTCGTCTTTCTTCTTTTTATCCTTGTTTTTGTCTTGGGGGGTGTCTTTTCCGGCAGACTTTTTCTGTTCCTTCTCCAGCTCCTTGCGCAGTTCGTAGTCTTCCTTGCTCAGGCAGTATTTGTCGTAGGCGTCTTGGTTGAGGAAGACGAGCATGGCGTCGTTCAGCGAGCCCCATGAGGCGTGGGCACGCATGCCGTAGCGTTCGGTGGTGAAGAGGATGGCGTTGCCGTCCAGCGCAAAGCGGGGATAGCCGCTCATGTAGCCGCTATTGGTGAGGTTGATGATGTCTTTGCCTCCCTCTGCGCTGACCAGGCCGATGTCGGAGTAGGGGTCGTGCTTGTTGCCGGTGAACTCAAGTGTAAACCACTTGCCGTCCGGTGACCATGCGTAGTCAAATCCTCCGCCGGTGCTGTACCAGGTGGAGCCGTCCGTAATCTGGCGCACCTTCTTCGTCTCCAGATTGAGCACCATCAGCCGGATGCGGTCTTCGATAAAGGCGAGTTCCTTGCCGTCGGGCGAGAATTGCGGATAGGCACGTTCCACGGTGGTGGAGGGCAGCAGCACTTCTTCTTCAATCAGCGTGGCGTTCGGGAAGTTAGGGTCTTCCTTGCGGGCTATCTTGGCAAGGTAGAGCTGCCAGTTGCCACCTCGCTCGCTGGCGTAGGCCAGGGTGCGGTTGTCCGGCGCAAAAGAGAGGCCCGCTTCGCGTGCCGGTGTGTGCGTCACCTGCTTGGTAGTGGCATAGTCTGCCGAAGTGACAAAAACTTCGCCGCGCAGAGTAAAGGCAATCTGCTTTCCGTCCGGGGACACAACGGCAGAAGTGGCTCCGTCGGAAGACTGCAGGTTGGCGAATTGCGGCTGGTCATCGCGCACAATCTCTATAGCGACTTTCTTCGGGGTGGCATCCGGCTGCTGGGTATAGATTTCGCCGTCGTAACCGTAGCACAACGTCCCGCCGTCACTCATGGAGAGGAAGCGCACGGGATGTGTCTTGAAGCTGGTGATGGGCTTCACCTCTCGGGGCTGTGCCAGCGGGAAGGCATACACGTTGAATGAGCCGCCGTTTCTCTCACTCAGAAAGTAAACCGTTCTTCCATCGGGTGACAACACCGGGTTGCGGTCTTCGCCCGCGCGGTCGGTGAGGTTGGTATGGATACCCGTCTTTGCATCATACAGCCAGATGTCGCGGGTGATGGAGGAGGTGTGGTGCTTTCTCCATTCATCTTCAAATCCCTTGCGGTCTTGGTAGAGGAACTGCTGGCCCGCCTTGTCGAAGCAGACCGCTTCGGCAGGGGTACTCAGCACTTGCTCCGTACGCCCTCCCGTTGCAGGTACTTTGTAAAGCTCGGTCATGGCCGAAGTGGGGAAAAGAGCGCTGCTTGCCGGGTCCTGGATGGAGGCGGAAAACAAGATATACTTTCCGTCCGGAGTGAATGTGGAGGGTATCTCACCGGTGGAGTGGGTAGTGAGCCGTTGGGCGGTTCCGCCGTCTGCCGGCATCACGAATACGTCGAAGTTGCCGTATCTGTCGCTGGCAAAGGCAATCTGTTTGCCGTCCGGTGACCATATGGGGGTACATTCGTAGCTCTCTTGGGTAGTAAGCTGTGTGGCGGTTCCACCTTTGGCGGGCACCTTGTAGATGTCTCCTTTGTAGCAGAATGCGATTTCCGTACCGTCGGGAGAGATTTGCACATCGCGCATCCAGAGCGGCGTGGCGGCATGTCCGGCAATGGCAGTAAGGCCTAGTGCAAGGATTGCAAGGGTTTTCTTCATAAGTGTGTGGGTTGATGTTAATTATAGAATGTTTATAAACGTCATGATGCTGTCCACAAGGCAAGGAGCGAGGTACGTCATTTCATACCTCGTGCCTTGTATATCTGCTCCTTGGCATTGTTGATGCTTTGGAACTTCTCTTCTGCGGCTTTCTTGATGTCTTCGCCCAGTGTTGCCACCCGGTCGGGATGGTGTTTCAAGGCTAGGCGGCGGTAAGCGGCACGCACTTCGTCATTGGTGGCAGTGGGTTCAAGTTCAAGTACTTTGTAGGCCTCGTTCAGTGAGCTACCGCCCAGGTTGAGCATGGATTCCACTTCCTTGACGGATAGTCCCATGTACATGGCCACTTCTTTCAAGGCTTCTATCTCTTCGTTGCAGACGTGTCCGTCGCTTTTGGCAATTTCTACCAAGAATACCAGCAGTTGCAAGCGTTCCTCGTATGTCAGGTTGGCGGCAATCTGCGTTCCGCAGTCACGGATGGTGTTTTTAAATGCCAGTGGGTTTTGTCTGTCCATCTGCTTGCGCTGTTCGAAGAGGTTGAGTAATATCCGTTCTCCCTCGCCCACGGCAGCCTCACCGAATGTGCTTCTCAGAAAGCGGCGGACGAATTCCATTTCACTATGCATGATGCGCCCGTCTGCACGGATAATGTACGAAGCCATCACGAGCATGGAGAAGAGGAAACTGTTCCGTTGCCCGGTATAGGTAGTGCCGTGCGTTGGTTCTTCTCCATAATAACTGCCTGCGTCACTTGAATCGGTGTCGAACAGTGAACCGAATACAAAACCTGCCAAGGCTCCCAGCGGTCCTCCGGCCATGAAGCCGATGATGCCGCCTATCCATTTAGCTGCTCCCATAATTTTTCTTGTTTAAAGTGCAAAAATAGAGATTTCTTACGAGAATCCCAGTAAAAGTGGATGAAGTATTGGGAGATGGGGGAATGTTTTGCTTGTGCTGTGGATATTGCATTGGCAGACGGAGTGCTCGAAGAAGAAAAAGATATTATCAATCAGTCGGCAGATGTATTGAATATTCCCGAACGCACTGCTATTCCGATTCGGTGTAACCATCCTTCTGTACCATTAGCGTTGCCCGGCATGTCGATATCTGCATCATCAGGGCGTCCTGGTGTCGTAATATCCTCCGCATCAAGGTCTTCGGGAAGTGTTTCCGGAATATGTCTTGAAGTGGATGTTACCTTGTAAATTTTCTGCATGGACTCGTTCAGATAGGTAGTAGCCCCGTAGGTAAAGAAAGGAATGATTACCTTGTCTTTCAGGTCGTATGCTTCGAGGAATGTACAGACTACCATTGCGGGTTGATGCCACCAGCAAGGCGAACCGACGAAAATTGTATCATATTTCGCCAATGCCTCTTTATCAAGCAGATTCGCTACTCCGGGGCGCAGGTCATTATAGGCTTCATGCTGAATGCGGTCGCTGTCATCGTAAGGATTTGCAGCATACGGTTCGGCAGCCTCAATGCGATGGATATCTGCGCCTGTAAGTTTCACGATATGTTCGGCAATGGCCTGGGTGTGTCCTTCGGCAGAGAAGTAGAGCACAAGCATATTGCCGTTTCCGGATGGAGTATCGGGAGTGTCGTCGGTGGTAGAGCATGCTGCCATTGTCGTTGGAGAGAGGAGCAAGAGCGGAATAAGAAGTAACTTTTTCATATTCGAGTTGTTTTTAGATATTTATTGATTAGTGTATTCTTCATCGCTTACAGGTTCATACCACTGTGTAGCACCCAAATGAACTTTTGTATTGATAGCTATATGCGTGAATCCGCTGTCGGGAGCCGCTCCGTGCCAATGCACCACATCTGCCGGAATAGCGACTACATCGCCGGGATTCAACACTTGTATGGGCTTCCCCTTTTCCTGATAGTAACCTTTTCCGGCGGTGGCAATTAGAATCTGTCCGCTCGGATGCGAATGCCAGCTGTTTCGGGCTTTCGGCTCGAATATCACGTCGGAGACTACCACATCGAATGTTTCACTGTCGGTCATCAGCCGTTGGAGGTATGCCGTTCCGTTGAAATTGCTGCCCTCGATGGCATCTCCTTGGGGAAAGAGAGAGGCTGATGCTTTTGGGGGTGTTTCAATCTTGTTTTCCGATTTCGGACTGCAAGCACCAAGTGTTGCAGCCAGTAGAAATAAGTAAGTTATCTTTTTCATCTTGAAGAGTTATTTTAAATGTTGTTTAAAGAAAGAGTCCAGTTTGGGAAGCGTGATTTTCAGATATTCCGGCTGGTCGTATAAATCCACGTGCGTAGCTCCGGGTACGACAAACAGTTCTTTCGGTTCGGCGGCTTTCGCGTATGCGTCCTCAGAAAAATATTTCGATACTGCATTTTCTCCCACGATGAAAAGCATAGGACGTGGCGATATAGTCTCGATTTGCGCAAAGGGGAAGAAGTTCATCATCGGTGCGAGGCTCGTGTAGGAGTAATAGCCCGTAGAGTTGGGATGCTGACCGCGTTGTGGATTGTCGTAATAATCGAGGAAGTCGATGGCAAACTTCGGTGTGTTCTCATCCACTTTTTCGGGCAGGGCATGGATATCCTTGCGTACAGCCCCACCATATTCCACCGTACGCTGGCGGCCGATTTCATCAAGGATAGCCATACGCTGTTCGTAAGTCTGCGAGTCGCCTACACCCTGACGGCGGGCGCGGCCCATGTCGTACATACTGATGGTGGCAAGTGCCTTGATGCGATGGTCTATCTGCGTAGCACTGACAGAGTAGCAGCCTCCGCCACAGATGCCGATTACTCCTATCTTATCAGCATAGACAGCCGGATGGTTCGTGAGGAAATCGACTGCCGCACTGAAGTCTTCTACCCGCACTTCGGGCGATTCCATACGACGCGGATAACCGCCACTCTCGCCATAATAGGACGCATCGAAGGCTAATGCCACATAGCCGAGTTCCGCCAACTTACGGGCATGGAGTCCCGAAGTCTGTTCTTTGACGCCACCAAAGGGATGACCGACGATGATGGCGGCATATTTCTTTGTGGCATCATAGTCCGCAGGGAAATAGAGGTCGCCAACTATATCAATCAAAAAACGGTTGTGGAATGTCACTTTCTGTTTCTTCACGTCATTCTCCACTGCTACAATCGGGGTTTCCGGTTTGGTAGTCACCCCTTTGCTTTGCAATAATTCGTTCAATACTTGTTTGCCATTATCGGCTTCGCTACGTCCGATATTCTTTTCAATGATAGCCAGTACACCGCGTAATTCGTCCGGTGTTACGCCTACATTCAGCGCAATATCCATGTGCCCTTTCAGCATCGGTTCCACGCCTTTGCCCGAAGAAGCTATTATGGCAACGGTTGCCAGTTCCCGTTCGGCATAGGTCAGCACGTCCCGCTCGAAAAGCTCGGCAAAGAGATGTTCTTTAAGGAATACTTCGATTTCCGGGGCCAGGACGGCATAGTTGGCTTTCGGCGCATCTGCCGGGGTACCCGAAATCTCTGCAAGAATGTCACGTCCGCGTTCGTACTTGCTGCGGGTATCGGTTATCGGTGACGCTTCGCGCCCCTGGTTGTCTCTGATGCCTTTTGCCTTACGCTCGTCAAGTACCGCAACCAATGTTTGCAGTCCGCGCAGGGCACGCGGAAAACCGCAATAGCGTAGGAATGGACCATTACTTCTTTAAGCTCGCTGACGGTGATACCGCTATTCAGTCCACCGATAAGGACTGTTCTTAATTGGTCGAGGTGTCCCATGCTTGTAAGGGCTGCGACCTCTGCGATGTATTGTCGTTTACTGTTCATGGTTTGTTCTGCTCTCGGTGTTTGCGAAGCTGCGATGCCGCATCCAAAGACAAGTCCGAGTAGCGTTGTTTTAGTTTCATAATCTTTATTATTATGTATCAAGTTTTACTTGCTGCAAAATTAGGCTGGATTTTCCACTTCGACCGGTCATGAATTACGGTTTAAAGGATAATTTTTACTGATTGGAGAGATAACCTGAAGATATTTTCTACATTTGCATAGAAACCACTGAAATGGACTGTTATGGAGAAGGTTATGCAACTGAAAACGATAAAGGAGTACAATGACTATATGGGTGTGGAAACAAGGCATCCTCTGGTCAGTGTCATAGAGGGAAGCCGTATGCCGCACCCCGTACCCCATGCACGCAAGCACGTGGGGATGTATGTGATTTTTCTGAAAGAACTACGATGTACGGACGATTTGACCTACGGTCGTCGCTCTTACGATTTTCAGGAGAACACGCTGGTGTTTATCGCTCCGGGGCAAGTATTCGGGCATGAAGCCGACGGGTCGACTTTTACCGGTTCCGGATGGTGTCTGTTGTTCCATCCCGACCTGCTACGCGGTACGCCGCTCGGTCGGCATATGCAGGATTATACGTTTTTCTCATACGCCGCTAACGAAGCATTGCATCTATCCAAACAAGAGCAACAGACCATCATTGATTGTTTGACAAAGATTGACGAGGAAACATACAACCAGGCAGACCGTCACACTAACCTGATTATCGCTTCTGCCATCGAGCTGCTGCTCAACTATTGCATTCGTTTCTATGATAGACAGTTTACTACCCGTAAAAAGGAGAACAAGGGCATGCTCGGCTCTTTTGAAGCATTGCTGAACGACTATTTCGTATCGGATAAACCCGCTGAGCGGGGTACGCTGACTGTGGCTTATTGTGCAGACCAACTGAACCTGTCTGCAAATTATTTCGGAGACTTGATTAAAAAGGAGACAGGTGTTTCTGCGCAAGAATATATATTAACCAAAATAATGGATAGGGCAAAAGAGTTGCTTACTGACCCCGCTAAATCTGTCGGTGACGTTGCTTATGCCTTAGGATATCAATATCCACAGTATTTCAGCAAGGCTTTCAAAAGAGTTGTAGGATGTTCTCCGAATGAATATCGGACATTGAGTTAATGTAAAAAAATAAGGAGCTAAGTTTTAGACTTAACTCCTCAATGCTCAACAGTCGGGATGACAAGATTCGAACTTGCGACCACACGCCCCCCAGACGCGTACTCTACCGGGCTGAGCTACATCCCGTCTTTCTTTGAATTGCGGTGCAAAGGTACGTATTTATGGGGATTCTGCAAATTTTCTTCCTCTTTTTTTGTATTAATAATGAGTTTTTTTCTTTTGATATGCGTAACTTGTTGTTTTGTAGTTGATTATCAGCTGCTGTGATGTTGATTGTTGTTTGTATTTGTTTATATACAGTCTACTTTAATATTTTAGGAAAGTTTTAGGGAGAAAACGTGGCAGAAATTAGGTATATATTTTCTTCTGTTAATCAGTATTAAATAGGCGATATTTTTATAAACCTATTTTTCTTCTTTTGAGAAATAACCCTATATTTTTGCTGCACTTTAATATTTATAATATGGCAACATTTAAAGTGCTTTTGCATTCCTCTAATAGGAGGAAGGATGGAACCTATCCGGTTTCATTGAGAATCATAAAGAACATGAAAGCCAAGTATATTTCACTGGGGCTTTACTCCAAGAAGGAGGAATGGGACGTTATTGGTGAACGTTTCAGATGTGATAAGCGTGTCTGTCCTAATTATAAGGAATTCAATGCGCGAATAGTTCAACTGCTGGCACGCGCTCAAGAAGTCGAGCGCCATTTTGAGTTTGATAGGATTGATTGGACGCTGAATCAATTCGAGGATGCTTTCCTATATAAGGATAAGAAGGGAAAGTTCTTGGATTTCGCATTGTTGTGTATTAAGGATATGAAAGAAACGGGACATATCGGTAATGCAAAAGTGTGGGAAAAGGTCATCTGTAATATGAAATTGTTCGACAAGAAGCTGTCCACACGTTATTTTCAAGAGATAGACATCAAGTATGTTTCTGCCTATAATTCTTTTATGGAAAAGAAAGGATGGTGCGGCAACACCCGTAAGCACGATATGAAGACGTTAAGGGCAATATTGAATCGTGCTATCGTTGCTAAGGAATGTTCTTCGACTTCTTATCCTTTCGGTAAAGGTGGTTTTTGTATTTCCGCATTGGAAGAAGAGACCCGTAAGCGATATTTGCCTCAAGAATATCTGCTGAGATTGATGAACCGGCAGTTTGAGAACAAGCCCAAGGAAATTGCAAGGCGCTTGTTTCTGTTTTCTTATTTCTGTTATGGGATGAGTTTCATCGATATGGCTAATCTGAGGAAAGGAAATATAAGAGTGGAGGGTACTTCTGTACATATTATATATAAAAGGCATAAGACGGAACACAGTAAGAATGCCAAATTCATTCGAATACCCGTGACTGATGAACTGAATAATCTGCTTCTGTGGTTCAAGTCCAACAGTGTTCTTGTAGGTGATTATCTTCTTCCTCTAGTGTCGAAAGACTATGATGGTGAGAAGCTTTATGACCATTTGCGTCGTAGACTGGCACGCTATAATGAGCGTTTAAAAGAAATCGGCGAGGAGCTTGGATTTACAGAGAAATTGACAAGCTATGTGAGTAGGCATTCCATGGCTATGACCCTACAGACTAACGGTGTTCCTCGTGAAATGATAAGTCAGGTAATGGGACATAAGGACATGGAGACTACCAATACTTATTTGGATAGTTTCGGTGACGCTGAAATAGAGAGAATTACAATAAATTATTTATATAAAAATAAAATGAAATTATGAGTAAGAGAGATTTTAAAGACCAACTTAGTGTATTGAAGTATAGAGTGGATAATAATAAAATGCGCAGCTATATGCGTAAGGAACTTGGAAGTGAGAAACTTGTAGAAAGAGAAATTCAAATTGTTCAATCAATGTTGAATAACCGTTGTAAAAGGCATGGAATAATTACGGAGGAAGATAATATTGTATATTTGAAGACGGGCAATTATTTTGAGTTGATAAAAGGGGTCAAACAGTCGTTAGCTTATCTTCAACAAGAAATAAATAGGTATCGGAAAGGTTTTTCCAGTGATACGACTTTTTGGTACAATGTGGATAAGGATTGGAATAATTTGCCTGCCTTGTTGATGGATTTAAATGAAATCGAAAGTTTCAATTTGCAATGTTATCTCTCTGAATTAGAGATTTGGAAGTCGGAGTTATGTAGTACGCCTATTCTTAAAAAGGTGTTGGTTACAATGAATAGCAAATATGATGAAGCTGCTCTGAAAAAAGTATATGATTATCTGCGCAATACTAAATATTGGGCGGATAATAATATTGGTTCACGTGACTTTATAAGGATATTTAAAACCAGTTCTATCGATGGTCTTAGTAAGAAACTACGTATTCGGAAGATAGGGGGAAGTAAGGCTTTCGTAAGAGCCTTGGTGGATGTTTTGGTAGGAGCCTTTGACGCCAAGATTGTGAATTCGTGTTTTTGTTATGAGGATGGAGGAGCATTGAATATTGGTATCCATAATAGACCGTCCAAAAAGGTAAGTGAGGAGTTGATAAAATTGCTGTCTGATATATAATAAGTTAAATTCTATATATTTTTGCGCAAGCATTTTTTTTGATATAAGGAGCTGATAATAAGTGTTGTTAGCTCCTTATTTTTTTGTGCGTATAGTTGCGCATTTGCTGTTTTTTTATTTGAAACTTGCTTTGTAATTTTGCTGATACATTAAAAAAAAGTTATATGGAAAATCATTAGTGTCCCGTTAAAATGGGACGAGTTAAACAATTAATCAAATAGCCCC
>ERZ826242.2838-NODE-2838-length-13800-cov-6.594252_pt1 | contig 13800 bp, 28 predicted proteins | sample MGYA00519871_ERZ826242 | MGnify/ENA primary metagenome ERZ826242 (study PRJEB31778, sample SAMEA3449226) | human gut metagenome | biome: human gut; feature: human-associated habitat; material: faeces | place: United Kingdom | collected 2010/2012 ...
TCCTCAAATGCTCCGGCATGGCCCAGGACAAAGACATTCAGAACACCAGCGCCACCACCATCGCACTCATGGAACACTTTGAAACCGTGGATGACTTGGCGAATGCCGACCTGGAGGAACTGACTGCCTTTATTACTGAAACAGGCCGTGGCAAATTTGCTGACCCGGATGCTACCGCCAAGGCAGTTCGGGCTGCAGCCAAAGGCTCCTATCGGCTGCCCAAAACAGTAAACGACACTGTAAACCAAGCAATGGCTGTTTCTATTGCCTCCATGCGCGCCTTGAAAGGGCAGGTCAAAGTATTAGATAAGGCCATTGAACAGCAGTTTGAAATCATTCCGAACACTTTGACCTCCATCCCCGGTATTGGCAAGGTCTACTCCGCCGGTATCATTGCTGAGATTGGTGATATCCACCGTTTTGATTCCCAAGCCTCGGTTGCCAAATACGCCGGCCTTGTCTGGAACAGGAGCCAGTCTGGCGACTTCGAGGCCGAACACTCCAGAATGATTAAATCCGGCAACCGCTATCTCCGCTACTACCTGCTGGAAGCCGCCAACTCCGTGAGAAGATGCGACTCCGAGTTCCGGCGTTACTATGACCTCAAATTCAAAGAGGTCAACAAGTACCAGCATAAACGCGCACTCGCTTTAACTGCCAGAAAACTGGTCCGGTTGGTCTTTCGGCTGCTAAAGGACAACCGCCTGTATATCCCGCCGGAGGGCTGAGAGCGCAGCTTGCCACTCTGACTCATAGGCCCTGTTTCAAAATTTCTCAGGGACAGGGCTTTGGTTGGTGTTGCCTTTTTGCTGTCTACACAGTGCTTTTTACTCTGTTTCGCTTAAAATTTTCTTGCATCACCTACTTGACTTCATACCATTGGACTCTCACCACATATCGCAGTCGGCCGGGATGCTGACATAGAACACATCCTTCGTCTCGTCATACCTGACATCGGCGCCGTACCCGCTGTTCCGAATGGACTTGACCACATCCTCGGTCTTTCTTTCCTGGTAGTCATTCCAGACACCGTGCTTATACATCACTTTCTCGGTGCCTTTGATCGCCTCAATAGCTTCATCGAACTGAAGCGAGCAGATGGTTTTCATTCTCGCTAACCTCCTCAATACTCGAAGTGCTTGTGGGTGGGCTTCACAGCGATGATGGACCCGGAGCGGCCAGCCTTCTTCATCCACTTCTTGCCGTCCCGGATGGCCGCCCCTTCGGTGCGGAAAACATCTCCGCTCCTGGTGCGACAGAACGGGTAGCACTCCCCGGTGTTCGGATTTTCCGAGTAACACGGATCGTCGTGGTCCGGCGTGAACAGCCACTCAAACCCCTTCTCGTCGGTGCCAACATAGCCCCAGCCGGTGCTCTTCATGCTGCCTTCAAACATCTCCCACGCCTCCTTAATCTCCGATGCTGAAGTAGTTCGAGTAGACCGTGCCGTCTTCCTCACAGAAGTAGTAGGAGCGGTCCCCATAGGCTTCCTGGTCGCAGAACAGATAGGTCAGCTTCTTGCCAGCCCGCTCTGCTTCGTAGGCCGATGTGGTGCTGTACTCGTGCTGCTTCAGGAACTCCCGGAGGGCTTCCCGGCTGGGAAGCCCTTTCTCAGGGATAGCCACGCTCATGCCGGATCACCTCCCGACGCCATAAGCGGCAGCCATCTTCTCCACAGCCGACCACGCATCCTGATACGGAACGGCAGGCTTAAAGTTCGCCGCCCACCGGAGGCCGGCTCCCTTGTGACGGGAGCCAGGCCGCCGGTCATTCTCCATGACTCTGGCCATCAGGGCCATGTGCAGCTTGCGGAACCTCTTTGCGGTCATATCACTCGCCCTCCTTCTTGACCATCAGGTCGTACAGCTTCGCCTTCAGCTCCATGATGGTCATATTCTGGTAGTGGACTTCCGCCTCCGAGTTGGAGACCTTCTCCTTCAGGTCCAGCACTTTTCCTCTCTCGTCCAGAAGTGCTTTGTGCTCGTCCTTCAGGGTCTTCTTGGTTTCGGTGTGTTCGGCCATCTCGGCCTTCAGCTTGGCCCGGAGCTCCACGATCTCTTCGTGTTCAGGGTTGCTGTGCTGGTTCCAGAAGCGGGTGGCATCCTCCCAGTGCCAAATGCGGAACAGAATAGAATAGAAGGTGTTCTGGGTGGCGGGGCGGTCGCTGCTTACGGTCCCTTTCGGGTCCGTCTCACCGTTCCGGTTGTTTCGGCCGATGTCGTTGGCCAGGAACACCAGCTCTTCAATCGGGGCGTTCCCGAAGATGTCCTGGGCTCGGCAGATGTCTTCCTGAACCAGGCTCAGACCGTTGAGCCGCACTTCCTTCACCAACTCGGCGGCCGTCTTGATGCTGTCATACTTGCTACTCATATTGTCCTCCTCATTCCGAAGTGGTAATTTGTTTTCCGTATCATCATCTTAACTTACCCAACTGGTAAGTCAAACTTAAAATGACGGTTTTCGGAAAAAATTTACCCGGTCATCTGAGGCTTGATTATTACCGCTTCACCGTGCTCTTCTCAGCCAGGAAATCCTCGGCCTCCCTGTCCGTGACGGGCTGGATAGTGACCTTCAAAGTGGGCCAGCAGATGAGCGTCGCAATGTAAGTGTGGCCATACAAATCGTGGTACAGCTCCCGGAGCCCGCCGTTGAACCACTGATGCCCCATGGCCGATGCTGCGGCCTTTTCGTACAGTACGCCGTCCACGGTCTTCTTGAAGTTCGGACAAATCCCTTCGATTCTGGGGCGTTCCTTTGGAATGCAATCCGGGTACGGCGTTACCTGGTAGCCCAGGGCCCGAACCGCAGCGATCCAGTCATTGGCCGGGAATGTGTTCTTCTTCAGACGGCTGTTCAAGAGCTGAGGGCTCCATCCGAGTTTCTCCGCCAGCTTCCGCTGGGAGGTTCCGGTCACCTCCATCAGCCTGGTGAGGATGGCAGCGGCGTTATCGCAGTTCATCATCGGTCACCAGTCCTTCCATTACCGCCAGGGCCACCAGGTCCTTCAGGGCTTTCTCCATGGCTGCTTCACGCTTGTCCGCCGGTTCCTTCAAGGCGGACTGTGCTTTGCTGGCCAGCATGGAGACCGTGCCCCGGATGTTGACCAGCTTGGTGTAGTCCCTTTCGGCACTCGCCGCCATTCTCATAGCGGATGCCAGGTCTTCGGCGTTGCGGCGCTCACGATCATATCTGGTGATGCCGGTCTCCTGGTAGTTCTGGTATGCTCTCGAAGCCTTGGCCTCATACTTCTCGGCCAGGGCCTCCAACTCCGTCTTACTCAACATTGTCTTCATCCTCCTCATATTCTTTGTCCAGCCACGTCTCAAAGTCCATGGGGACCGAGCCATAGCTTTCAGCGGCGGAGTGGTCGTCTGCCCATTCGTTCAGATAGGAAATGTAGGCATCCCACCGTTTTTCCTTCCGGACGGCCTCGTCAGGAGTATCTTCTCTCGCCTCGTCATCCTTCCAAGAGACCAAGAGGCAAGAGCTGAAGTTCAAAACGGGGCGGACGCCATAGGAGTTGTTGGCGACGTTGTTGTAGCCACCGCCGTCGGAGTAGACGTACCACACGCTGCTGGTGTCGTCGGTGAGCGGGGAGCGGAGCCACCGAGTCCAGACCGGTGTGGCCAGCCACCACCAGTCATCCACCTTCGGGATGATTTCCTTGTACTTTCCGTACTGCTCCAGGGTCAGCAGCGCCACGGTGCATTCGTGGTATCCGTAGACTCTGGTGCCATCGGTGGCCTTCAAATCGACCATCTGGGGGAGAACGTCCCCGTCCTTCATGCCGTTGGACTTCAGCAAGTCCAGGTAGTCATCAAGGTCCTCCAGGATGTTGGCCTCGGACAGCCTGCTGTTGCCCATCCGGTCAAAGACCGCATTTTTCCAGATTTCTTTTCGGATGGACAGGACGCCTCCGTCAACATGGTCCAGTACCACATACTCCTCACCGAACACAGTGAAGATCTCGCCACAAGGGACTTTTCTCAGCTCAATAGACTTCATTCCAGTATTCCTTCCTTTCTTCTTCAGTGGGCCAGTCGGGGTCAAGTCCCCGGTCTGTTCTTAATGGTCATCGCCTTCCTTCTGCGGAATAGCAATAAATCGGCAGCACTCCGAAGCGTTGGCCGCCACAAATCGCAGGGCCACCAGGGCGAGCATGGCGTCCTCCATGAACTCCTGGGCGTCCTGCTTTCCCATCCCGTCGTTGTTCAGCAGCTCCAGCCGCCGAGCGAACATCGGAAAGACCTGCTCCAGGTTGTTCGCCGCTTCCACCCATCGCTCCGGCGGGAGCGACCGCCCGAACTTGATGCCGATGATTTCAGACATTCGTACCATCTCCTTTCAAAAACCCTCGGATAACCCACCAGCCTCCGTCAGCCTTCACCAAAACCACATCCCCGGCGCCGTTTTTCAGGTCGGCCCCGCAGTACGGACAAGTCTCGATGTGCTCTCCGCATGGGTTTCCTTCATCGTTTATCACCCAATACTCCGGCGCCTCGATATGATTCAGCCAGATGGACTTCCCATCTGGGAGCCCGGCGCAACGATGCAGGGCTTGTGCCCATCGTGAACAATACCACCGGGCCAGCTCTCCTCTGACCTGTGCCCTCATCGGATCTCCCTCACGGATGAACTTCTCCTTCGGGAGGCCCTGCCACTCTCGGAATATCAGCTTGGCCTCAGTTTCCTTTTCCTGCTCCTCCACAGCAGCGAACAAGTCCATCTGTTCCATACCGACACCTCAAATCTGAGAGGCCATTTCCAGGCACCCGTCTTCGTCCGTGATGATGGGGACACGGTGGTGGACTAAGGGGAACCGGCACTGGCAAGCGTCATTGTAGGCGCAGCCGGTTGTCTCACAGTCCTGGCACAGCGACTCATAGTAGGCCGCCATCGTGGAGCGGCTGACAGCCTCTTCGCCATACAGCAGAAAGGCTACGCCCTTGCTGTGCCGCTCATCAAACCAGTGCCAGATCTCCTCCCGGCTGGTCCCCGGCTCCCAGCCCATGAACTTCTCCTCGATGCACTCGGTTTCCGGGTTCATGGGGACATCGGTGAAGGACGCCCACATCTCCTCCAGCTCTTCGTCCCGTCCCTGCAAGGTCTCGATTTCCTGGAGGCCATCCATGACCGTGCAGTAGGCGTCATACGGGATAGTGCGGTGGAGCTCGTCCATGACTTCGACCGCCATCTGCTTCACATCGTTCATCCGTAGACCACCTCCCCGAACAGCGCATACTGGATGATTTCATCGGCGCACCCAGCGTCAATCTCGCAGCAGTCTACCACGATGCCGCCGCCCGCCTCGCCCTGGACCGCCCCGTACTGGTCTCCACCGGACTCCACCCATAGCTTGAAGCCGTTCAGGAATTTCTCCAGGGTCAGCTCCCAGGTCTGGTCAGGGTCTTCAATGTCGTGGAGGACCAGAGCGCCTCCCCTGGCAATCTGCTCATGGCCCCATTCAGCCACCCGCTTCTCCTCGACAACCTCGGCCTCACCGCACCAGTAGTTGATACCGCCCTCCAGGGCTCCGGTCATGATGTCGTCGATGTCCTGCTGGGTAAGCTGGATCACGAGCTCCGCCCGGACCTCAAACTTCTTGTTTTCCATTCTCATTCAGCTCCTTCATCTTTTTTAACAGGCTTCCGTATGCCTCCATGTTCTCCCGGGTCGCCGGCATATCCTCAAACATGATGAGGGTCTTGCCATCCCGGTTCAGGACCAACTTGGCAACGAACGCCACCCCTTTCTCCCGGATGACATCTCCAGGTTCCAACTCAGACACCCTCTTCATCCGGCCAGGTCCTCCCGGCGGATCACTCCGCTTGTCCACGGGCCGGTTCTGATGCAGATACTCGGCAGCCGCTCCAGCAGACAGATCTTCATGCCGTCCAGATACCGCTGGAAATGCCGACCCTGAAGGCCGGACAGGTGGTTATCGTATGGGTCCTCTTTCTGGATGAGCTCAACAGCCAGCGACCATTCGTTGTCCTCCACCGCAATATAGAACAGGCCGCTCTCCATGATGACCCTACGGCAGGGGTCTCCGTACAGGCCGTTCTTGACCCACTTCTCCTCCGATACCCTGGCAAAGCTGGGGAACATCCGCCCAAAGCTATCTACGAAGCACTCCAGGATGTCGCCCTCCTCTTCCATGGTTCCGTACTCGTCGTAGACCCAGGTGCCGGTGTTGATGTCTGCGCTGCCCAGCTCCTTCATCAGGACGGTCTCCGGTTCATCATCCAGGGGGTTATCCCGGCGGTACACATGAATATCATCGTTGTCGATGTAGTACAGCCCCTCAAACTCGCCAGAGACGCTTACATTTCCTCTTCCCATGATTGCCTCCTATCCGCTGTATGGCGTTCTGTACGCAGCTTTTGCTCTCGTCTATGAAATTAGATGGATGCCGCCCCAAAGCCGCCCCACGGTGGTTTTAATTACCCGGTGGCGGCATTTGAGGTCATTTGATTACCAGACAGGTAACCAACGGTCAGAATTTTTCATGGCTTCCGCCCGCTTCTCCATCTCATCGAAATCGAGCGCCTCTTCCGGTGTCATCGCAACCGGAGGGTCCAGGTCGATAACCTCGACTTCAACCTCGTCGCTCGTTGAGTAGACGGCTTGGACCATGCCGCCTTTTACGATGATTGCCACATCCATGTGCCACTCACTCCTCTCTCTTCAGCCACTGGAGGCAACTTCCCTCGTCCGGGAACTCCTCGGTCCAGGCGTTTCCATCACTGTTGTCGATACCGACGAACTTGTCGTCTTCCTTCAGGTAGAACAGGCCCAGTGGCTGGTATCTGTCCCCGCCCTCGTTGATGCTGTTCAGGATCTCTCTCGCCGTCTCCGGGCTGATCTCAACGATCTTCATCGTCATTGTCCTCCTTCGGATGCCAGTGGTACTCACAGTCCGGGTTCTCGCAGCGGCCGTTCCAGAGGGTCTGACCGCACAACGGGCACGGCTCGGGCTGATACATCCCTCCGCCCAGGAAGCTCATGCCGTCTCCCCCTCTCTGTTTAGATGCCTCTCCAACAGAACGCAGTACCCGGCTACCTGGTCAATGTCCAGGTCTGTCCACTCCCCGCAGGCCACCTGATCTCCGGCCACCGGCTTCAACCGCAGCTTTCCGTGGTCAATGCTCTCCTCGACCCGGATGGTGGTTCCGCCGAAGAAGTAGCAGACCGTCCCGTCATCCTGGGCGGTCTTGTTAAGGCTGGGGATGGCTGCCGCATCCCGCATCTGCTCCAGGATGTAGCAGTCTTCTACCTTCCAACCGCCGGTGTTGCCGTGTGCCTCCATGTACCACTCCAGGCGGACCCCCTGGTCCGTTCCGTCCAGACAGGAGGCGAAGACCGAGTAGCTGCTCATATTCGGCTGATACGCCTTGTTGTTGCTGCTGGTGATGTACGACCGGCTCAGTCTGGGATACCGCCTGTCAAAGCTGTCTTCGGTGAAGACGATGATGGCCGTCAGGTGCTGCTCCGGCCGGGTCTCTTCGTGCTGGTAGAACGCCGCTCTCAACTCCGAATACTTCATACTTACTTACCTCCCCAAAACTTCTCGCCCCAGTCGCCCTCGGTTCCAGGCATGGGGACCAGCTTGTGCTTATCGTCCTTCTTGGCGATCCTCCGCAGGGCCTTGATGGCAAGGGTGGCGTGGCCGCTCTCTATGTCGGCCACATCGTACTTGTCAAGCCCCTCCTTGCTCTCAATCCAGGCAAGCAACTCTTCCGGGGTCTCGCAGAAGTCAGCCAGGCTTGTTAAGGTGCTGAACACCCGCTTTCTCTCCTCGCCGTTTTCGTTGAGGTAGTGACTCACCTCGAACAGCTTCTTGTGCTCTGCGGCTACTGCCGCTTTCCACTCAGCATAATTGGTGACCATCTCTTACTCCTCCTCTTCATCGTCCCAATCGGGAAGGCTGTCCAGATACCGCTGGATAAAGGGAATGTGCGGGAAAACATAGTCGGCAACCAGACCGCCGACGCCGAGGACTGCCAGGAAGCCAGCCATCAAGGCCAGCCCCACTACGGCCTCGCCTATCAGATCATGCGTCATGGCGTCCACCTCAAATCAGGTACGGCAGCTCGTACTTCACGAAGTCTGCCGTCATGCAGGCCAGCTCTTCATCCAGGTCGTTGCACCAGGCGGACAGATAGCAGTCCCGAACTTCCTTGCGTTCCCAGTTCTCACGACCCAGCCCGATGGTATCCAGAATGATGTAGCCGTCACCGTCAATTCCGAAGAGGCTACGTCCGCCGTGGGTCCTCTTCCACTCCTCGTCGGTCTTCACCTCGTCCTCGTCGGCCTCCTGGATGTATTCAACAGTGCAGGTTGTGAAGTTGTAGCGGAACAGCTTGCCGTTCAGCTTATAGGGCTTGCTCTTCATTTCGATTATCCTTTCTTGACTATCTCCTGCCTTCGTGCTACCATAGGTGGCGGAACAGGAGGCAGGTCCCGTCCCGCCTATGGGGTTAGGCTCCCGGTGCTTGCGAGGCTTCTGGGGAGCCTAACTTTTTACTTTTTGGGATTTGCGGGTGCCGGATAACCAGCGATGTACTTGATGCACTCGGTAGCTTCCTCGGCCGTGTGCCCGTGGCTTTCGAGCCACTCAATCAGGCGGGCCGCCTCAGTTGCGGTCATGCTCACATCACCAACTTCCATCTGTGCTACACCTCCTGCCAAGTGTTCGCCTACCGCATTCCGGCGGCAGGCTCGGCAACTTTACCTTTTTGGTAATTTTCTTTGCCTATTATCATTCTAACTTACCCAACTGGTAAGTCAAGCATATTTTTGATATTTTGCAAAATTATTTTCTGGTGTCAACTGTCATGTGACTTCTGGTATCGTTGCCCTCTGGAAAGCCTCTGGAAGCCCTCTGGTTATGCGGTAGGTGCGGCGAATGAATGTATATGGAAATCCACTGAAAGCCAACCGGGAACATTTTGTCAAATATGAGCATCTATTTTTGTGCAAAATAAAAAAGCCCTCCCCGGCAGCATCGGGGAGGGCATCGGTTTTGTTATCTGATTGATTTCAGTGTTTCCAGTTCAGCTTTAGTGTCTTCAGTATCTTCGGCATCATCCCACTCAAACCCTTCGAGGGCATGAACGGCAAACGCTCTATACAGGGCTGGGTCGTCTTTCATCTTCAAGAATAATGCGGCACGGTTTACCGCCATTTTGCACATGGAGCGGATGTCCTCTTGCGAAATGTTATACTTCACATGAGCGTCTTCTATGATTTCTCGAAACAGGAAACTGGCAAGGGCTTTGGGGTAGGCGTCTTTCATAGACCGCGCTGCTTCGAGTAAGCTGTTTTCAAATGTTCCCATTTTCTGACCTCCTTCGGCTGTTTCTTCAATTCTAACCACAGGACACAGTAGATGCAATGGCTTTTCAAAATCATATCAGTTTTTTCAGAAATCATATTCACTTCGTGCGGTGTCCGTAGGATTGTCCGCCGCAATATCAACGGATTTTTTATTTTCTATTGCATATACTGGTTGTGGCGTGGTATAATGACCTTGCCTAAGAAATTGAGTATCTCCAGCATAGCAGAAGCCGGGAGGGGTGCCACCCTCCCGGCTTCTTTGTGCTTAGTCGCCCTTGCTGTGGTCGTCAAGCCACTTGCAGATGTAAGTGCCAATTACACCTGCTGCGACGGCCAGTAAGAAATTGAGTATCGCCTCCAGCATAGTTATCACCTCCTTCCCGATTACCGGGCCGGAGGCAGGGCGACTGGAGTTTATTCTACCAGCCCTCGACATTCTTCGCAATCCCCAGGAAAACAAAAAAACGCCCCCAACCCGGTCATTTATCCGAGCTGGGGGCGTTACTTTAGATTGCAGGGCTATTGACGGAGCCTTCTGGCTCTTTCGGTACGTTGAAGTTTGCCGCCTTGGCGGCCTCGAATGTGATACCGCCCTCACTGTGGTCGCTCTTGCTCATGTTCAGGTAGAAGCTACAAACGACCCCATGAGCGGTCCATGGCAATCCAACCATGGCGCTGATCCACGGCAAAGAGCCGGTGTACCCAACACGGATGCAGTATGCTGCCAGGGCAAGCCCGCCCAGGGTGACAACCCACAGGAGGGCCCGAATGTCCATGACCAACCGCTTGGAGAACTCGGGCTTTGCAGACCTTTCAATTCGCAACTTCATCACGCTTTGTCAATCAGGTCCTTGACGGCCTCCATGATGATGTCGTAGAGCCGCTTGCTGACGACAGCATACTGCTCTCGGGTTACGCCGTCCTCCCACATCATGTTGGGGTCGCCTTCCACGGTGGTGCCGTTGCCTACGAACAGGCCCTTTTCCACGGCCCACTCTCTGGCCTCCTTGGACCACTCACCGCTGTCATTGTCCTGGAGCTCCTTGCGATACCCGGTCATAGCCGTCTTGAACATTTCGTTGAACTTGTTCTGATCCATGTCTTCATCATCCTCCACAATAGAGTAATCGGGGCGGCCATAGCCGCCGATGTAGCTGGCACCGAGAGGGTAGCTCTTGTCCCGGACGCAGCCGCCGTTTTCAACGACTCCGGCCAGGGAGCTGGTGTTCCCCTCGATGGTGTAGACCCTGCCGCCGGAAACCTTCTCCACGACGCCGGTGTGGTACATGGTCTTTCCACCATCTTTCGTGAAAAAAATCTGGTCTCCAGGCTTCGGGTTGCTGGTGTGGAACTGGCTCTTCTGCTTGTAGTAGTTGGCGGAGCCGGAACATCCGGCTCCCACCCCCTTCATCGCCTGGCAGAGCAGTTTCATGCCAACCTCCAGCCCGAAGGTGTGGATGAAGCACCAGTCCACAAAGATGTCACACCAGGAATAGCCGTTCTTTCGGCCATTGTAGACGACGCCCAGGGCATCGAGATCCCGAGCGTACTTATTCCAGTTTTCGTCTCCGGCGTTTGCGGTCTTATCATCGAGCTGGGAGTTGGTCTCCTTCTCGATGTAGCCGATCTCCGCCCGAGCCGTGGCCAGAACTCTCTCAACCGGCGTCATTGCTGTCCCCGCCTTCCTGCTCCTCGGTATCATGTCTTTCGATAGCCGGCTGTTCAGTATCACCTTCAGACTGCTCTTCATCTGCCGGAGGGTTGACCACCTTGGTCATATCGCAGAGGGCGTCAATCAGCTCGGACAGCGCCTCGGTGTCCAGGGGGTAATTGATGTACTCGGCGCTGGTCTGGACCATCGCCATGACCCACTCCTTCCGGGTGGCGCCGTCCGCAAACTTGACCTCAGCCTCTTCCATGAGGTCAACCACCAGCCCCAGCAGGGCGCCCCAGTTCTTTTCCTGGGTAGCCTTCCGGACATACTGGACCAGCTTGACCGCCAGCGGGATGCAGGCGGCCAGTCCGGTGAGAACAGCAACTACAAGGTTCACGATCTGGTCAGTGTTCATGGTTCGTTCTCCTTTCGATTTTCAGCTTAGTCTTCTCCGTCACGCTCGTTCGATGACGAGCTTAGGAAGTCGTGCTTCTGGAGTCGTTCATCATAGACCCGGCTGATATTTGCGATTGCATGGACGGCCCGGTTGTTTTTGTAGTCCTTGTGGGTCTCGCAGTACCGCTCATAGAAGTCGATGTCAGCCAGGACATCAATGAACTCCTCCTTCGTGTGCGGGATGTCACGCAGCAGCTCGTTGTTGAAGCGCAGTATCCTGGCCCGGTGCTCGTCAGCATTTCGCTCGTCATCAACCTTGACATGGGCTGCCAGGTCCCGCTTCACGCCATCCAGCTCCTTCAGGACATCCGCATTGAAGGCCCGCCCAATGGCATTTGCCAGGGCGGACCACGGGTTAATCTTGATGGGGGAAATCTGCACAATCGTCATCAGGATCAGCAGCATCCCCCCACCGTCAAGGACCATTTCTTTTATGCTCACATTTTTCCTCCCCTCCTCACTTGACGAGAACCCACTGCCACAGGCCAGGGGTGTCAGGCGGCCAAACGCACGGCTTCATATCTCCGGCCTCGGCCACCTGATAGACATGGCCGTTGTAGCTGTAATAAGTCCCGGCGGTGCAGTCCATTCCGTAGACCCAGGGGATGGGGTCCTCCAGGGTGCCTGCATGGCTCTGGTCGATGGGGCGGTACACCGCCAGCATACCTTCACCATGGGGCGGCTGATGTTCCTGGGGCACGACGCCGCCAGACTGGACCACTCGGTACAGAACGGTGCCGTCCCGCAGGATGGTCCCCTCCCCGAGCTTCTCCCCCGCCTTCAGGACATCCTCCCAGGCCGGGAACATATCCGGCATCTGGAGTGCCTGGTTGTCGGTGATGGTAGTGGCCGTAGCGCAGAAGGCCATAACGGCCACCTGGGTCTGAGCCATCATGGTCTCGGCCTTCGCTGCCTCAGCCTTCTCTTCCTGGATTGCTTTCACGCTGTCCTGTCTCCACTTGATAGCCATTACTGGAACCCTCCCTGGATGGAACTGATGTATCCGCCGATACCGCTGGACCCACGGGAAGCGGTCAGCTTGAAGTTGAAGGCAAACCCGTTGGTGGCGGTCTCATTGGTGAACAGATAGTTGGCGCCGGACTTGATGGCCGATGTGGCATCTTCCCACACGGGCTCGTCGTCCTTGGCGTTGTTGGTGACCAGGACCTGGTACTCGGCGTCCGCAGGAATGTCCCCGGCCACCGACATGACCATAATCGTGATCTTGGCGTCCGCCTCCATCGGCTGCTCCATCGTGATAGAGCAGGAGGTCACGGACTTCGTGAAGGTCAGGATGTGCTCTGCGGACTTGCCGCCGGTGTCCTGGGCCTTCATCTTCATGGTGTGCTTGCCGTTCAGGAGCTGCTGGAAGTAGGTCCCCGTCACCTGGAACTGGTTGGCCTGGCCGAGCGTCGGCTGGAAGGTCCGCTTGGTTGCGGCGTCCATGCTCTCGATCACGGTTACGGTGTCTTTGTCGGCGTCGTTGACGGTGTAGGAGATACTGAAGCCGGAGCTTTTCTCCCCCAGGTCGGTGCCGCTGCCCTGGTCACAGGTGATGGTGGGAGCCGTGTTGTTGTCCACGGTTCTGACTTCGCTGGTGGTGTAGCCGCTGGTAGCGTTGTAGGCGTCATAGGCCCGTACCCGGTACTGGACGCTGGCCCACCCCTTCGTGATGGTGTCCTGGAAGCTGAGGGCGTTGCCCTTGAAGATCTGGGACCATCCGCCGGAGGCCACCTGCCGCTCCAGCTCATATCCGGCCAGGTTTCCCTCGCCATCATTGCTCGCCGTCCAGGTTACGGTCAGCTTTCCGCCGCCCACCACAGTAAGCGGGACCGTGATGCTGGGCGGGGCGCTGGGTGCGGTGTTGTTGATTACCGTCACCTGGTTACTGGTCTTGTAGCCAGACTCCAGACCCTCGGTGTCGTATGCCTTAACCCGGTACATCACGCTCTCAGTCCCAAACGCCACATTATCGTTCGTCTGGAGTGCGGAGCCCTGGTAAATCTGGCTCCAGGAGCTTCCTCCGTTGATGGACTTCTCAACCTTGTATCCGGCGAGGTTGCCCTGGGCGTCAGAACTGGCGCCCCACTTCACCGTGATACTCGTGCCGCCGGAGATGCTGCTCGGGATGGTGATACTGGACGGCGTAGTCGGGGCCGTGTTCGTGGTGATGGAGCCGTCATCAGAGACCAAGAGTGTAGAGGGCAATACCAAAGCGGGGCGGACGCCACAGGAGCCGTTGGCGCTGCCGCTGTTGTAATCGCCGCCGGAGCCGACGACCCACACGACGTCGGCGTAGTTGGTGTACGGGGAGCGGAGCCACCAGAAGGTGGCGCTGCCGTTCAGCTTCG